>JAEEGL010900412.1_pt1 | contig 13187 bp, 11 predicted proteins | sample 9134231 | NCBI WGS metagenome assembly JAEEGL01 (sample SAMN16246548, study PRJNA631951) | gut metagenome | biome: gut microbiome; feature: rumen; material: fiber-attached | host: Bos | place: Iran: Karaj | collected 2018-10
AGTCTCTTCAGCAAGGGAAATCTTGCGGCGGATAGCCATGGTGGGCTTCTTTTCAGCCTTGCTCACATCCGAAGTCACCTTCTTCTGGTTCGCGTGATCAGATTCGTCCTTCGCTTCCGTGAAGAGGAGCGTCTTCGAAAGTTTCTTGCCGCCCTGGAGCAAAAGAGCAAATGCAACAACCTTCTTGCCCGGTGCAGGCGCAGGCGCGGGAGCCGGAGCGGGAGTATCGTCAACCACAGCTACCGACGGTTCAACCGGCAGAGGTTCAGGTTTCACCCCGTCCTTGTCCTTTCCACCCTTGCCCGGCTTCACAGGCTTTGTTACCGGAGCGTCATTGACAACAGGTTCAGGCTTCGCCCCGCCCTTCTTGCCACCCTTCGGCGGTTCAGGCTTCTTGTTATTATTCTTGCCGGAATCAACCTTTTTCTGGTCGTTATCGGCCTTTACGTTAGACTTCGTGACCTTAGAATTCTTTGTCGTCTGAATCTTCTTGTCATTGCCCTTCGTGGCAGCAGTCGTAGCAGACTTTCCCGTCTTGGTAGTCTTCACATCCTTCTTGCCAGTGGACTTGGGCTTTGTTTCGTTCTTTGCAGTGCCCTTCGCGGGCTTTGCAGCAGCGGGCTTCACCGTAGACTTTACGGCGGACTTCGCGGGCTGGACCTTGGATGCCGGAGCCTTCTTCTCGACCTTCGCGGGCTTCTTCGCAGGAGCCTTTGCAGGCTTCGCCGCAGGTTTCTTCGCAGCGGGCTTCTTCACCTCGGCAGGCTTCTTTGCCGGAGCCGCCTTCTTCGCCGGAGCGGCCTTCTTGGCGGGTGCAGCCTGCTTTTTCGCGGGCGTCTTTGCCGCGGGCTTCTTTGCCGGAGTCTTGGTTGCCTTGGACACTACTTTCTTAGAACTCATAGATTACTTCTTTTCCACGATTTTGATGTTAATAATGGGGTCGAAAGGTTCGATGCGGCAGACGACATCTTCGCCGCTGATAACCTTTCCAAAGACGGTATGCTTGCCATCCAGGTGCGGCTGGGGCATCTGCGTGATGAAGAACTGTGAACCGCCCGTGTTCGGGCCGCGGTTCGCCATGGAAATGACGGCCTTCTCGTGCTTCAGGTTGTTCGGTTCGTCGTCGATGGTATAACCCGGGCCACCCTGGCCGTTGCCTTCGGGGTCGCCACCCTGGATCATGAAACCGTTGATGACGCGGTGAAAGGTAAGGCCATCGTAAAAGCCCTTCTGTGCAAGGTCTACAAAATTCGCAACCGTATTCGGTGCGGCCTTGAAATCGAGGTCGACAACAATCACGCCCTCGTGTGTGGTAATGGTAGCCTCGATAGCGGTAATGCCCGTGTAGTCCTTGTTGAATACCTTGCCCTGGGCAAAGGCACCCGTAAAAGCAAATAACATAAGTGCAGCCGAAGCAAGCACCTTGGATGCAGAGAATCTAGGAAACATTTTCATAACGACCATGGATTTAATGGCTCATTTCTGTTTTAGTATCGTGAATATAGATAATTTTGTAAAGCACCATTTGCGCATTTTCTATATTTTACCCCCGAAAATAGAACAACTTCACGATAATTTTATCGCCTATATGCCGCAAAACGACAATATCAGAAATTTTAGCATCATCGCGCACATTGACCACGGCAAGTCTACCCTCGCCGACCGCATGATTGAACTCACGAAGACCGTCGCGAAGAACGAGATGACCAACCAGCTCCTGGACGACATGGACCTCGAACGCGAACGCGGCATCACCATCAAGGCGCACGCCATCCGCATGGTGTACGAGAAGGACGGCAAGGAATACATCCTGAACATGATCGACACGCCGGGGCACGTGGACTTCACGTACGAAGTGAGCCGCTCGCTTGCCGCCTGCGAAGGTGCTATTCTCGTGGTGGACGCAAGCCAGGGCATCGAGGCGCAGACGCTCAGTAACCTCTACCTCGCCATCGAAAACGACCTTACGATTATCCCGGTTTTGAACAAGGTGGACCTGCCGGGCGCACAGCCCGACCACATCGCCGAACTCGTGGGCGACCTCCTTGGCTACGATCCGGACAAGATTCCGCGTATTTCTGCCAAGACAGGCCTGAACGTGGAGCAGGTACTCGACAAGATTGTGGACGAAATCCCCGCCCCCACGGGCGACAGTGGCAAGCCCCTGAAGGCCCTGATTTTTGACTCGGTGTATGACAGCTACCGCGGCGTCATCAACTACATCCGCATCGTGGAAGGCACGCTCAAGGCCGGCATGAAAATCCGCATGATGAAGACCGGCGGCGAATACATGGTGACCGAGGTCGGCACGTTCAGCATGCGCCGTGACCCGCGCGAAGAACTTTCGGAAGGCATGGTGGGCTACGTGCTCGCAAACGTGAAGACGATTAGCGACGTGAAAATCGGTGACACGCTCACCGACGCGGCAGCACCCGCAGCAGAGCCTCTCCCGGGCTACAAGGATATCTTGCCGATGATCTATTCCGGCATCTACCCCATCAACCCGGAAGACTACAAGGACCTGCGCGAAGCCCTCGAGAAACTCCGCCTGAACGATTCTGCCATCAGTTGGGAACCGGAAACTTCCGAGGCACTGGGCTTCGGTTTCCGCACCGGATTCCTCGGGCTGTTGCACATGGAAATCGTGCAGGAACGCCTGGACCGTGAATTCAACGTGGACATCATCACGACGGTGCCGAACGTGGAATACCACGTATACATGAGCGATGGCACGATGGTGAAAATCGAGAGCCCGTCCAAACTCCCCGACGCGAGCCGCTACGACCACATCGAGGAACCCTACGTGAAGGCGCAGATCTTTACGCCCAAGGAATTCGTGTGTGCACTCATGACGCTCTGCGACGAGAAGCGCGGCGAGTTCGAGACGATGGAATACATCGACGAGGCGAAGGTTATCCTCAAGTACGACCTGCCGCTCGCCGAAATCATGTTTGACTTCTATGACCGTCTGAAATCCGTGAGCCGCGGCTATGCGGGCCTCGACTACTCCCCGAGCGAATACCGCAGGAACAACCTGGTGAAGCTCGATATTCTGCTGAACGGCGACCCGGTGGATGCGTTCTCCGTGATTATCCACCGCGACAAGGCGCATACCTACGCGAACGCCATATGCGTGAAGCTCAAGGACCTGATTCCGCGCCAGCAGTTCGACGTGGCCATCCAGGGTGCCATCGGCGGAAAGATCATCAGCCGTTCCACCGTGAAGGCCGTGCGCAAGGACGTACTCGCCAAGTGCTACGGCGGCGACATCACCCGCAAGCGCAAGCTCCTCGAAAAGCAAAAGGAAGGCAAGAAGCGCATGAAGAGCATCGGCTCGGTGGAAGTGCCGCAGAAGGCGTTCCTCGCCGTGCTTTCGCTCAGCGACGATTCCAGCAGTAGCGGAGATTAGTTTGTACAAAACCCGATAGTCTATATGTCGAGCCTGAAGTTTAAAGTCAAGAGACTGCAATGGAAGAATTCGAAAGCATGCATCGTCGTGCTTGTCGTTATCCTTGCGATTGCCTTTATCTTCGCGATGGCATTGCGCATCCGCGTGCTGGAGCCTCTACAGATTACAGACTCCTCGATGTACCCGAGGCACAAGGAAAAGGAAATCCTGTGGATGTGCAAGTTACCGCAGTGCACCGACAAGATTGCCTACAACGAGACCGTATGGGCAAGCCTCAGGAACGGCGAGAGCATTATCCGCAAGGTGATTGGCCTCCCCGGCGACAAGATTGACTTTTCGGACCGCGGGCGCGTCAAGACCCCCAACGGGACCTTCAAGTGGAAAGACGAAACTGCGTTTATCCAGAGGCGCCACCTTCACATTCCCCGCAAGGGCGACACACTGCACTTTGCGCAACTGAACGACATCGAAGAAGACTACATGATCAACCTGCTGATTGAATCTGGCAGGAAGTTCTATGTGAAGACAACTCTCTGGCAAGGCGACCGCGAAATCGGAATTGAACGGCTTGGTTCCACAAAACTCGGGAACCGCCAGGTAAGTCTGCAAGAAATCGACTTTCTCCCCTGGCAGGACCGCTACCTACTGGAAGAACAGATTTTCCATACCGAACCGGGTGATTCCCCCATCCAGATACGGCGCGAATTCTACGACGAGATAGACTCCTCAAGGATTACTGAACTCGTAGTACCGGAGGACTGCTATTTCCTCGCCTGCACCAAGGGTGCATTCTGCCTGGACAGCCGTGAGGTGGGGTACTTCACCAAGAGCCACATACGCGGGCGCTACGTGAAGGAACCGCGAATAGCGATAAACACCGTGAGGCACTTCGTGAGGAAGGCTCTCGCGACGGTCATGATCAGCAAGAAGAAAGCAAAAAAAGAGGCCGCGCAGCCCGAAGGCAATGCGCAGCCCCGAAATACGGATTCAACCAAGAACTAGATGCCCTTGCGTTCCAGGTCGAGGAGAAGGGCCTGCAGGGAGTCTTCTACGGAATCGCGGAAGTTTGCGGCACCAAGACTGCAGCTCGCGACGACTTCGCTGTCCTTGGAAATACGAATGACGGCATAGCCATTCTCATTGGAAAAAGTAACGACAAGACCTTTCTTCAGGGCTTTCTCGAGCAGGTCGCGCATAGGGACTCCTTTAGTTTAATTGCAAAAAATGTAAAGCGGGGCGAACTATGCCCGCGCCCTTTAAACTAGACTTTTGAAGGCAAAAAAACAAGCATTTTTTTGAAAAAAACGTATTTTTATGGAGAAATGGCGCTTTTTGACTCACATTTGCACATTGCAAGGCTCCCCGAGCCCCTAGAAGTGGCCCGGGAACTCCACGAACGCGGTTTCCGGTACAGGGCCGTGGCATGCGAACCCTGGGAATGGAAAGCCGTGCAGGAATTGTGGGAAAAGGCCTCTGCCGAAGGGTGGCAGAAAGGTTGTGGTTTTGCCTTCGGGATACATCCGATGATCGCGGCAGATATTGCAAGCAAACACCAAGACGACTCTTCAGAAGACTGCTGGTCGGAACTGCGCCGCCTACTGGAAAAATTCCCAGACACGCAGGTCGGCGAAGCAGGCCTAGACAAGCGATACGCGGGTTATGAACCGGGTGGAGCGCAGGAAGCGGTTTTCCGCAGGCAGGCGAAATTGGCGTTCGAACTCGGGCGTGACCTGCAGATCCATTGCGTAGGTGATTACGGAAGGATCGTGCAAATCTTGAAGGAAGTCGGATTTTCATGCGCCGCGGGCATTAAACTGCCACGCCCCATATTCCACAGGTTTGGCGGGGATACGGGCATCGTGAAGGCAGCCCTATCGCTGGGCGCACTCTTCTCCATTCACGCGGATTCCCTGCGCAAGAAGGCGACGCGGGAAGCCCTCGGGCTCATACCGCAGGCAAATCTCCTTTTCGAGACGGACGCCGACGAAACATTCTGCGAATCGTGCGGGTTAAACGGCGCAACACCTCCGGCCTGTACGCCCCGGCAAATTGCGGACGCACTTGTAGACCGGCTTAATCAGGTACAAAACAACCTTTAATTCAGGACAGTCGTATCGCGGAACAGCGGGTTTGCGGGTTCCGCCTTCGCAGGCGTCGGCGTGATGTCGGCAAACTGCCGGAACAGTTCCGCAATACGCACGGCGAGCGTCTCTGCGGGGGCCGTACCGAGTTCGAATACCGCCTGCAGGGGCGAAGTGCCCACATAGCGCATGGGGCAAGTGCTCTTGCCGGCAATCTCCCCCAGTACACGCGTCTCTACGGGCGGGAACTCCACGAATGTCGCTACCAGGATTCCCTTGCGCTGCTGCAGGCCCTGCATGCGCAACCTGCCGGCGTGTAGCCCTATTTCAGTTACAAGAAGGAGCATGTTCGCGGATACAGGCAGTTCTCCAAAGCGGTCCACAAGTTCCTGCCGGATGCTTTCCACCTCCGCAGAACTCGAGATGCGGGCAATCCGCTGGTACATCCCGATGCGGGTAAGGCCATCCTGGATGTAGTCCTCGGGCAGGTAGGCATCCACACCGATTTCCACACGGGGCTGGATTGGCTTTTCGGTAGTGCCCCCGCGGAGCATCTCCACCGCCTCGCGTACCAGGCGCACATACGTCTCGAAACCGACCTCGGCGATAAACCCGTGCTGTTCCTGACCCAGCAGGTTCCCTGCCCCACGAATTTCCAGATCGCGCATGGCCAATTGGTAGCCGCTCCCGAGGTCGCTGAACTGCTCCAGCGCCTTTAAACGGCGCATGGATTCCTGCGAAATCTCGCCCCTTGCAGGTGTAACTAGGAACGCCTTCGCAAGCACTTCGCTACGGCCTACGCGCCCGCGCATCTGGTAAAGCTGGCTTATACCGAAGTGGTGCGCATTCATGATGATTATCGTATTCGCATTCGGCACGTCCAAGCCCGACTCGATGATACTCGTACTCACGAGGATATCGAATTCGCGCGAGAGGAAGCTTTCCATCACGCGCTCCAGGTCGCGGTCATTCATCTGCCCGTGGGCAACCGCGACGCGGGCTTCCGGCACCCACGATTCCACGTCTTCTGCCAGCGTGTTGATGTTCTGCACGCGGTCATTCACCACAAAGACTTGCCCACCACGCGCGAGTTCGTCACGGATGGCGCCGGCCAAAACCATGTCATCGCGCTTCATGAGTTTTGTCTCTACCGGCAGGCGATTCATGGGCGGCGTATTGATGAGCGAGATATCGCGCACGCCCGTCATGCTCAGGTGCAGCGAACGCGGAATCGGCGTGGCACTCATGCTGAGCGTATCCACCGTCATGCGGAACTCGCGCAACTTTTCCTTCTGCTTCACGCCGAATTTCTGTTCCTCGTCAATGATGAGGAGCCCCAGGTCCTTGAACTGGTTCTTATCGCTCAGAAGCGCGTGCGTACCCACTACGATATCGACCTTGCCTTCCGAAATCTGCTGGAAGATAGCCTTCTTTTCTTTTGCAGTCTTGTAGCGGTTCACGAGCGCGATATTCACCGGGAAGGCGGCAAACCTGTCGCGGAAATTCTCATAGTGCTGTGCCGCAAGGATCGTCGTCGGCACGAGAATCGCCACCTGTTTTTTTGCGACAATGCACTTGAACGCAGCCCGCATGGCGACTTCCGTCTTGCCAAACCCCACATCGCCACAGACAAGGCGATCCATGGGCTTGCGGCTCTCCATATCGCGCTTGATTTCGGCAGTTGCCTTCACCTGGTCCGGAGTCGGCTCGTACTCGAAGGCATCCTCAAATTCCTTCTGTAACTTGCCATCGGGCGGGAACCCGAAGCCATCCACCAGTTCGCGCTTCGCATAGAGTTCCACGAGGTCGCGGGCAATCTTGACGACCTTCTCCTTGACACGCTTCTTGAGGTTTTCCCAGCTCTTGCTCCCTAGGCGGTCAAGCTTGGGCGTATTCTCCTCGGAGGTCTCGAGGCGCTCGATTTTCTGCAGGTCCGAAACCGGGAACTTGAGGCGGTCACCGCCATCGTATTCCAGCAGGGCGCAGTCCACCATGCCGCCGTTCACCTCGACGCGTACCAGCCCGAGGTAGCGGCCCACGCCGTGATCCTCGTGTGCAACGAAGTCCCCGCGATTAAGCGATTCTACCATCAGGGCGCTCGTCACCGAGCCCGCAATCTGGCGCTTACGAGCCTTGGTCGCATGGCGGTTGAAAATGCGGGTTTCCGTCAGGAAGGCGACCTTCTCGTCGTCAAGCCAGAAGCCTTCACTTAGGTTACCGACAAAGTAATCCTCGACCCGCAGTCCCTCGAAAACGTGTTTGAGGCGTGCAAGGGCACCCGGAGTCGGCGCCACAACGTAAACGGAACCGCCACCCGCGTAAAAATCCTCAATTTTCTTTGCTACCTCGGCAGTACCCGCGCTTGCGAAATCCTGCGGGCGCAAGTTGACCTTGTACCAGTTGGAGGCATCGGTCTCCACGCGGGTCATGTCCATCGAGGCATGCCCCGGGAACATCATCGCAAGTTCATTGAACTTGAACCAGATATCGCTTGCTGGCACTATATCTGGGAGCGTCGCGCGAAGTTCTCCGTAGGCAGTCTCATAAGCGGCATTCATGCGCGAGGCCGCTTCCGAAATCGAGGAAAGTTCCTCGAACACGAGGCTTGCCCCCGGCAAGTAATCGAGTAGACTGCAGTTCAGTTTCTCGTACCGGGCGCGTTTCCACCAGAGCCCCGTCAGGTCGCCACCGTATTTCGCCAGTTCCGCATCGGGCAAGGTCCACTCGCCCATCGGGTAGAGCGTCACGCGGTCCATGTTCTCGACGGAGCGCTGCGTAAAGATGTCGAAACTGCGGATAGACTCAATCTCGTCGCCAAAGAACTCGATGCGTATCGGGTGCGGGTACAAAAAGCAGTTCACGTCCACGATGCAGCCGCGCACCGAGAACTCACCCACCGAACTCACCACCGGCTGCTCGATAAACCCGTGGTCCATGAACCAAGGGCGCAGCGTCGAAGGTTCCAGCACATCGCCCACCTTGAGCGTGCGCATGTTCTGCGCGAGCCCACCCGGAGCAGGCAACTTCATGAGGAGAGCATCTACCGCACATACGCCAACGATTGGCTTCTGTGGGTTACCCGCATCGCGGAAAAACTTGAGACGTTCCTCGACAACGCCCTCGAAAGGGACCTTCTGCTCGTAGGGCTTGAGCCCTATCGAAGGGAAAAATCGGACAAAATCCTCGCCGATAAGGCTCTGCAAGTTTTCCATCCAGGTCTCAGCGCTCTTGAAATCCTTCGCGACAACAAGCATGTTGCCCGGCCTGTCAAAAAAACGCCTTGCCGCCATCATGGACGCAAGCGGGATTGATGCCCCGTTTACGTGTATGGCCTCGTTACCCGCATCCGCAAAAAGCGAAAGCGACGGGAACGTACTTTCCTGTAAAAACTCGCCCAGTTCCATCGGCTAGGCCTTGCCTTCCGCCTTCAGTTTCTCAATGGCTGCCTTCGCTAGAGCATCCACGCGCTCGTTCCACTTGACTCCCGTATGGGCGGCAACCTTCTCGAACTTCACGCGGAAAAGGAACGGCTTTACCGCAGACACATACTGCTGCGCAATATGGCTTTTCGCCTTCCATTCTCCACGTGCCCAGCGGGCAATGCCCTCATAATCGTGGCAGATGGTCGCATACTTGTCGTTCAGGTCGAGCCAGCGCATTGCCTGGTAACTCGCCATGCATTCGCCGTCGATGTTCCTGCTTTCGGCCGGGAAGGCCGTGTAGCCCGAACCCGTAGCCACTTCCTTGCCATCCTCGACCACAACGAAAGCCCATCCCGCCTTGTCGCAACCAGGCATAAAAGATCCATCGACATACACGCGTAAGCCTGCGGGTTCAACAGCCTCTTCACCCGAAATCCAGGCCTCTGCCTCGGTGCGCGTAGAGAACGACTTGTACTTGGTCCCCTTCACTCCATGGACCAGTTTTTCGCATTCTTCCCACGAATTGACGATTTGTCCCCCGTCCGCACTCTTGATTGCATAAAACTTCTGCTTTGGCATAGTACAAATTTATATATTTCTCCCAAACATTGGAGTTATCTTGAAGCAGTCGCCATACTTTGCTGACCAGTTCCGCTTTTTCTTCAAACGATTCTCGAGCAGCGAATCGCTGTTCAAGTGGTTCCTGAAAAAAGCCGGCGAGGACTCCCAGGCATTCGACTTCCCTGGCGCACTCAGGAACAACCCGAAGACACTCGTGTTCTTGCCGCGCGACATGGAAAGCGCTGCAGGGTTCCTGCACAAGATGCCCAACACATGGTTCAATAACGTGAAGTGTGTCGCGCACGAATCGCTGCACGCCCTGATTTCGGCAAAGCGGGCACACGCCATCTATTTCAGCGATGCAGAATGCCGTTTCGGAGAGAGGGTTTTCGAGGAACTCGAAACCCAGATCCAGGAATTCGCCCCCACCGTCTGCATATACCTGGGCCAGCCATTCCTCCCCCGGCTCTACCTCGCCAAAAAGAGCGGGGCGGGCCTGCGCATCGGGTTCAACTGCGAAGCGTACTACCCCTTCCTGAACATGAGCCTGCACCCCGAACAGCTTAGCGAGGCAGAACTCATCGGCGGCTATTACGGAGTAACCAAGTGATTCGAGGGACAATCATAACCGAGAACGGAGGCTATGCGGACTTGCACCTGCACACCCGCCTTTCGGACGGTACCCTCTCTGTCGAGGAACTGCTCGCGCTCTCCAAGCGCAAGGGGCTCCGGTGCATTTCCATCACCGACCACGACAACCTGGACAGTTACAAGATTGCCGAAGGTCCTGCCCGCGATATCGGGATAGAACTCATCCCGGGCATCGAGATATCGGCCGTGTGGCAGGGCAAGGACATCCACATCCTCGGGTATTTCTGCGACCCCACGAACCTCGCGCTCAACATGGAACTCGAGGATTTCGCGAAGCAGCGCATTGCCCGCGTGAAGGCGATTATCAAGAAGTTGAACGCCCTCGGGATTGACATCACCTACGAGAAGGTGCATTCCTACTGCAAGGGCAAGGTCATTGGGCGCCCGCATATCGCCATGTCCATGGTCGACGAGGAATATATCGGGAACTTCGCGGAGGCCTTCACCAAGTATCTGGGTGACGGATGCGTCGCCTTTGTCGAGAAGAAGGGACTCAACCCGCAGCAGACCATCCGCCTTATCGAAAATGCGGGCGGCATCGCGGTTCTCGCGCACCCCTACAAGTCGGGCCTTAGTGACGAATTCATCGAAAGCATGGTGGAATGGGGAATCAAGGGTATCGAGGTTTACAGCCCCGCACAGAAGGGTGCCGTGGGCCGCAAGTACAAAGAGATGGCCCAGCGCTTCGGGCTCGTGGGTACCGGCGGTTCGGACTTCCATACCGAAGGGGGCGCCTACCCTCCCGGCTGCATGAAGATGCCATACACCGTGGTGCAGGCCCTCAAGGAATGCCGCGAGAAATCCCGTGCGGAATGGTTCTAGCATGAAGTTCGGCCAGATTCTCGCATACTTATTTACGGCCCTCACGCTACTTGCTACGGCAGCAGGCGCGCAGGTCATGAACCCCACGCCCTACGAAAAGCCCAAGAAGCAGGATTCCGTGTGGTACGCCCCCGACCGCCCGAGCCCATCGGTGCGCGAGAACGATGCCGGCCGCTGGGGACTCGCCCATACCGAAGTCATGGAACGCCTCTACGACATCTCGGGCCAAAAGTCGGAATGGCTGCTCGGGACATCCATCCTCGGGAAGCCGGAACTTGATCCATTCTCGATGGGGCTTTCGAACGTTAGCGAGCGCTACCCCTCCATGCTTTCGGGCATCTACACCACCCGCCTCGGGTTCGACCCCTCGCGCCTATCGCTCAACGGCGAAAACGGCATATTGTTCGAGGAACGGCACGGCATTCCCGTAGATACCCCCATTACCGACGTCGCCTGGGAACGCGGCGCCTTCGACGGCAACGCCCTGCACCTCGATTTCCGCAGGCTCGTAACCGACTCAGTGACGCTTGACTTCGGCGTACAGAGCCGTTCCAACAAGAATTCCAAGGAATACGAGTACCAGAACGTCACCAGCTCGCCGTACTTTGCCCTCGGGCGCGACTCCTCGAGCATTCCCTTTGCCGGCAGGAACATCGCCGTAAACACGATGCACGTGCAGCCCATACTCACCTGGCGGTTCGGGCTCGGCAAGGCGTATTTCAAGATGAACTACCTCTCGCTCGAGAACGCTGACCAGACGAGCTACAAGGTGCTGCTCGACACGCTCGACCTTGCCAAGCGCACGTTCCAGAAGCCGCCCTACACTATCGACGAGAAGGCGATCACGTATGGTGGCGGAGCGGAGTTCTACCCCATCAAGCGGCTCACCCTCGGGGCAAGTTTCCATTACGGCACGCACGAAATCGAGTACGATTCACTCGCAGGCATCTCCTACGATACCAAGACATGGACCGACACGCTCGGGACCGAGCATACCGACAGCATCTACTACGACACCACCTGGAAATTCACCTACAACACGATGCTCGGCGATGCGTTCATCCGTTACGGCACGCTCCTGAACCCCACCATCCGCTTCATGTACGAGTTCGTCGACACCGACGAGGAACGCCCCGAATTTACCAAAACGTACTACCAAGACCGCGAAATCGGCTACGGCGAAATCTCCGATACCATCGGATTTGCGATGTTCCGCGTGCAGGGAGGTATGCAGCGTAACAGTTCCCTCAGGAACCAGGTAGACTTCGCCCCCGCATTCTCGGCCGACATGAGCGTGTTTTTGCCATTTGACCTGCGACTCAACGCCATGTTCCGCCACGACAACAAGTTCCCCGAAGTAAGGCAGCTCAAGTTCAACGAGACCGGAAGGCTATCGTTTGCGAACAAGGAACTCGATTTCGAAAGGCGCAACCGCGGGGCGGCAACGCTCAGCTGGTACTCAAAGGAAGTCTATTATGGACTCGGTCTGCGCTACGAAAGCGCAGAAAACCTCATAAAGCAGCGCTGGGTCCTGGGCGAAGGCATGGAATCCGTACCTTCGGCATTCCAGTGGACAAACCTCGACGAGGCAAGCACCATCGACTGGATTATGAAGGTCGGGTTCAGGCTCGGGAACTGGAAATTCTACCTTGAACGCGGGCAAGTCCTAGACCGCGATGATCGCATCCTCGACGTGCAGGAACTCTACTACAAGGGTTCCATCCACTGGCAGAACCGCTTTGTGCGAGACAGGCTCGGCGTGAGCGTCCGCGTAGACTGGCAATGGTTCGGCACGCACTACGACTGCACCGTGAACGAGGAAGGCCTCCCCGAAATCGAGGAGATGAAAAAGTATCTCGCGCTTGATTTCGAGGCGCGCATGCAGATCCTCACCTTCGAGCTCTACAGCCGCATCGAGAACTTCAACCACAGCATCTACATGCCCGGTTCCGGATACACGCCTGAAGGACTCCGCTTCGCCTACGGCATCGTCTGGACCTTCGGGAACTAATTTTTATATATTCATCAATATGAAAGAACGCATCGAAAAGATTCCCGGACTTGTTATCGGATACCTCAAGTCGCTCAACTGGGTGGTGCTCCTCGGCATAGCCCTCTTCTGCATCATTCTCGCCATCGTGAACAACATCCGCGTGGGTGAAGGCAAATCCGTCGAATGGATTGGCTCCCAGGACGTGATGGAAAAACCGGCGGACATCCTGTAGGGGGCAACATGATCGA
>JAEEGL012134267.1_pt1 | contig 13187 bp, 17 predicted proteins | sample 9134231 | NCBI WGS metagenome assembly JAEEGL01 (sample SAMN16246548, study PRJNA631951) | gut metagenome | biome: gut microbiome; feature: rumen; material: fiber-attached | host: Bos | place: Iran: Karaj | collected 2018-10
GTGATACCTTTGACACACGTCAATAGAGACTAATCTCCCAATTATAAGGAGAAGACAACAATTATAGTATAAGAATAAAGGCCAGTATAAGAATACTAGTTTAATATTTGACATTCTATAGAATGAGTGTTATAATTTTATTAGAGATAGAGGATTAGATTGCTACTTTATAATAGAATGAGATTTAGTTTAGCGGAAAAACAACCTAAGTAAAGTAAGCAAGAATAGTTTTAATAGGAAGAACACATTGGCTAGTTAGAACACAATGCAGTGCGGGTTCGAGTCCTGCTTCTTTGATGAAATGAGTTGGTTTGATAAGGTTCGAGTCCTTATAATCTCACCACATATTTTAATTGGAGGTGATAAAAGATGTTTTATTCAATGCCAACGGTAGCTTATGATGGTGTATGTGATGTTCAATAGAACTTCAATACTTACTTCAAGCTCCTAGTTAACAAAGTTAGTTAGTTGTTTACTTGGGAAGGGCTGCCAGATAACGTAGATGTAAACTTCTTAAACACACAGCTATTACTCAATGGTAAGGTTTGCTTCTTTAAAGAAGGAGACAAAGTATATGCATTAAATGGTAACTTAGGCGGCGAGCCTAATGTTTATTATAAGCCAACATAGTTTATCGTTGCTAATCCAGTTTTAGGTTCTAGAGTTCTTTAGGTTAGACAAAAGGACGGCAACGATAGTAATCTTGAGGGTTTAGATGGTGTGGTTGTTAACTTAACTCCAGTCGATGAGCAAAGTGATACTGGTCTAGTTGGTGGTCTTTATGGCCTCATTTATCAAACCGCCGGCCTACTTGCTGACAACATTAGCTCTTTAAACGTTGCTTAGATTAACGGAAGAGTTAACTTCTTCACCACTGCTGATGATGAAGAAATGGCACGCACTGCCGAGTTAGTTCTTAAACAAATGTATGCAGGCAAGCCTTATAAGGTTCTATCACAAGACCTTGTTGATAAGATTAATGTTAACCCTGTCGCCGCAAGTGGTGGAGCTAATCAAACTATTATGAATCTTATTGAAGCTCACCAATATATATTAGCTCAATTCTTTAGTGAAATTGGTATCGTAGCTAACTTTAATATGAAGAGAGAAAGACTTAATACTGCTGAAGTTGAGATGAACACCGGAAGCCTTGATATTAACGTTCAATCAATGATTGGCTAGTTAAAGAAAGATATTGAGAAGGCTAATAAGCTTCTTGAAACTTCTATTAACGTTGAGCTTAATGAAGAAGTCTTCTATCAAGGTAGCGGCAATGCCGGAGACCAAGAAGTTTTAGATACTGAAGACGAGAAACAAATTGAGAACCCTATTGAAGAAGAAAAGAAAGAAGAAGAGAAAGAAGAAGTTATTGAGGAAAAGAAAGAGGAAAAAGAGGTGAGTGTTGAATGAAAATGAAAAGATATATAACACTTGACCAATTAATTACTTGGGCTACTACAACAGCTCCTTTTGTTTTTGAAGGCGTTGAAGTTCATCCAGATACTCAATGGGAAACAATCAATACTACTTTACTTCCTTTCCTTAATGGTTCTATGGACAACCCTTATTCAACTTCTAGTCCAAAAGAAAAGCTTCCAACATATTTCTCAACAGCTGAACAGATCGGTATCTATTTAAGCCATGAATATGAGAGTAGACTTGTGGCAATTCCTTTCTGCGGCGGCGAGTATTATCCTAAGCTCAGAAGAAATATAAATAAGGACGAGGCCATGGAGCTTATTCTAGCGGGATTGCTTTCTAAAACTTATAGCTTTATTAGCATTTACGGTTATCAGTTTATAAAGAAATTTGGCTTAGCCGGCATTAAATATAATCCTATTTGGAATGTAGATGGCACTGAAACAACCACTTATGATTATGGTAATCATATTACTGATAATGAATACGGCGCCAGACTTAGAACTGATAATCTTGGTAATACTTCACAGACAACTAACTACGGCGGCCAGTAGCTAACCGATTAGATAGGCGGCACAACAACTACCCATAGCGAAACCCAAATGAATGATTTAACATTTAAACCTAAGACTTAGGATAGTGATACCGGCCATACAGATACTCATACTACCACTACTCATAGTGATACAACCACTACAAATGCCGTTATTAATACAAGTGGTGACGCAGCTGTTAAGGACACTACTACTGATAAGGCTCACCAAAATGTTGAGACGAAAGAGCGTCATGGTAATATTGGTGTTACTTCCACTTAGGAATTACTTAAGCAAGAGATAAGTTTACTTGACTTTAATCCTGCAATTGAGTTCTTTAATGCTTTTACAGATAAAATTTTACTTAGGGCTTATTGTTACTAATTTTTTAGAAGCTCAATAGTAATATACTACTTTAAAATAGAAGGGCGGCGAAGTAATAGTAATAATAATAACAAGCACATTCGCACTTAAAGCCGCCCTTTTTATATATATTCAGGTTATATATATTCGGGTGTATTAAAAAATTTTTTAAATGAGGTGAGAAATAATGAAAATCTCTTAGCTTGCCGCAATTCTTAACGGCACTCTTTCTACAACTGGCATTATCGACCAGGTAACTGGCGCTGCTGCTGTTGCTAATGAAGACCTTTCTGATATCGTTGATATCGGTAAGACTGTTTTGGATTATACCGGCGCATCTAATGCAAATTTTGATAGTTTTATGAGAAGCCTTATCGACCAGGTTGGTAAGATTATGTTCGTAGACCGTGCTTATACTTCTCAGGCTCCTAATATCCTTAAAGACGGTTGGGAATACGGTTCTATTCTTGAAAAAGTAAGATGTGAAGTTCCTGATGCAAGAGACAACGCTACTTGGGATTTATTTAATTATCCTGTTTCTGGCGGCGCTGCTTACCCTGACCCATTTGAGCTTTCTAAGCCAACTGCTACTGCTAAGTTCTTCAATTCTAAGGCAACATATGAAGTGCCTATCACTTTAACTGATGTTCAGCTTCGTGAAGCCTTCCAGAGTGCTGCTCAGTTCGGTTCTTTCATTTCTATGATCGAGAACAGAATCAGAATGAAGATGACTCTTTGCAATGATGGTCTTATCATGGCTACTATTGATAACCTTATTGGTCAGAAAGTTGCTCGCGCACACAATGTTGTAAATCTTCTTGCTCTTTACAATGCTGTTGCTGCTAACACAACTACTGCCGCAAAAGCTCTTTCTAATAAGGAATTCTTACGTTTCGCTTCTAAGACAATTGGTATGTATAAGAAATATTTAGCCGGTGCTTCTAGCAAGTATAACGAAGGTGACTACATTACCTTTACTCCTGCTGACCGTCTAAAGTTCATTTCCAATACTGAATTCGCTAAGGCTCTTGATTCTTATCTTTACAGTGATACTTACCACAATGAATTTGTAACTCTTAAGGGTTATGAAGAAGTTGCTTATTGGCAGGGCACTGGCACAGCTGATGGCGATAGATTAAAAATTAACGTTAGTGTTGATGTTAACGGCACTAAGACTGATGTTGAACAGGATGGTATTCTTGCAGTAATGTTCGACGAGGAAGCTGCCGCTGTTTGCAATACTAACTTCCGCGTTACTTCTCAATATAATGGTCGTGGAGAATATACTAACTACTTCTACAAGTGGGATGCTATGTATATGAACGACATTATGGAGAACTGCGTTGTATTCATAATTGAGGATCCAGTAAACCCCTAATAACCCTATCTGTCGGTGCAACACCTGATACAATTGACTTATACGGAAAAGTTGCTTCCGACTTATAGTCAGGTGTTGTAATTGAGGACTATGCTGTGAGCGGAACATTAAATTGGGTAACCGGTTATATCGGTTATAGTAATGTTCCAGCGGAACAATAGGGCAACTATTTAGCACTCACTCTTACTTCTGATGTTGAAGGCGCGACAATTACCGCTTCCTTTGACGGCAAAACAGTTACTTTGGGTGAGAACAATACTGTTGTAATCCGCTTTACAGATGGGGTAAACCAAGTAGTCTTTACAGCAACAAAAGAAGGTTATAGTACAGGAGTTATGACCTTGGATCTTTCAGAAATTAATCGTGATCCTGACACGACAACTCCAGTAACCCTTACAGGCGCACTTCCATTATCTTATAAGGGTTTAGAACAGACTGGTTTAATTAACTATAAAATCTACGGCACTAGTGATGGTGTTGGAACAGCCACTTAGAATTTGTGGGATGGACAGAGTACATCTTTAACATATATGCAGACAGCAGGCTCCGGCTCTATGCGCTGGGCATTTACTATAACCGAGCCGGGAACTTATACACTTAAATGTTTTGACGACAGACGTGGATATGTTTATTGCAGACAGTATAATACTTCGACAGGTGGTTACGGCACATATCATTGTTTGTCTGTGCCTGTAGATGGAACCGAACTGGTTGAAACAGTAACATTAGAGGTAGATAGTGATGTAATTATCCTTATATATCCACGTAGCGCCGGAACAGCTGATGAGGCGGCAGCGCTATTTAATCAGACAAAACTATGCCCCGTTTCCGGAACTACTGCTCCTACATCTTATAGCTTATATGGATATGTGATTCCAATAATTAATTCTTAGAATTTAATTTAGGATGAGTATGATTTGTATATCGGTGATAGTAAACTTGGAGTAAATGAATATGTGGACTATAGTGAGCAGAAGATTTATAAGTATGTTGAGGATGTTCTTACTCCTATCGATCCACCAGCACCTTTCCCTGGAATACTTGCTTATGAAGGAGAAAATATCCTAAGCAGCACAGAAATTATTAGTAATGCTGAAATAACTGGACTTATTAGTGAAAGTTCCGATGAAGCTACTGATGAAAGTTCTAACGAAGCTACTAATGAAGCTATTGAAGAAAGTTCTAACGAAAGTTCCAACGAAAATTCTAATGAATAATAAAAGGAGGGTGGCGGCAATAGTCGCTGCCCTTTATTTTAATTGGAGGTGAGTAAAATTGGTAACAGTAAGCTTTTATAACAATGGTCATGAAAGAACTTGTATTGAGAAAGGTATTATAGAACAAGGGGCCGCAATAGTAACAACCGCAGAGCTTTATGATAATACTGATGTTTTAAAGCCGGAATTAAAAGTTGCTTGGAGAAATGAATTTATTACTCTTGTCAATTATGTATATATAGCTGAGTTTAATAGATTTTACTTTATAGATGATGTAGTTGCTGAACCTGGTGGCGCCGCAAGACTTAAATGTAGTATTGATGTAATGTATACTTATAGAAATTCTATTAAGGCTACCACTATTTTCTTGACTAGGGCCGCACAGCCTAATCTGGCAACTGCTGAAACATATATTAAGGATAGTCAATATCCTTTATACTTAGATAAATACGTTTAGATTTTTGATTTGAAGTTTGACGATGAACGTGGAACAATAAATCCTTTTAATTTAAAAAATGCTACTGATACATCTTGTAATTTTGTTTTGAATATAATGGGTAGGAGGGATAATAGCTAATGAAAGTTGATAATATTTTATATCCTGTAGTAACTTCTACTGATGGTTTTGATTTAACACGAAGAATTAATAGTCAATGCTATAATGCTATGCCTAATGGACTATAGGACTCAATTTGTTACTCTAAATCTCAAAGCTCTCTTCATCCTTTCCATAATATTATGTGTATTAACTGGGCTAATGAAAGAACAAATGATGGAGATCCAGCATCCCCTAGTGTTCAAAAATTTTATGTTGAGAAAGAGTTAATTAAAATTGCTTTACAGCAATCAGAACTTGGCAACCCTGATACTGGATTGAGCGGCAATGTTGCAACAGCTTGCGGCACTAATGTCATTATGTCTAAGAAATATGATTCCAATGCCGACTACCATCCTTTGTATAGAGGTATGAATTGGTGGAATATAGTAGGTCGTTTATCTGTTTGTTATTGTGGACCAGTGTCTGATCCTATTAAAGAAGATACATATGTTATACCTTATGAAGAAAAATATCATTATTGCTCTTTTGACTATTTCCGCAGATTAGTTAGAGAAAATCCAAACAATAGATATATTCTTCTTCAAGTTTTTATTGAAGACGTATCTTGCGCAACTGCTGATGGTCAAACAAAGACTTACTATATAAGACCTTTAAACTTAAATAAAGAAACTTTAAGTAAATGGACCACAAATTCACCAAGTGATAGCAATCTTGTATAGGAAAGTATGCATCATTACGCTACTGGAAGAAGACAAGAGATACTAGGTGGCCTTGCTTTTTCTGCTTATGATGATGGATATGATCATTAGCGATCAGGAGAAGTAGATAACTGTTGGCCTGTATGGAACTACGGTTATGGTAATAGCGGCCGCACAGCATCAGTTGGAAGTATTTACTCTAGCACTGAAAGGCCTAATTATGGAGCCAATTTAATATATGGTATAGCAGAAGATGACGTATCAAAATTCCATATTGTAAGAGTATTTAAAGAAGCTACTAATAATTTTGAAGGTTGGTCACTTGGTATGCTTTTTGATAATACGGTAGATACAGAAGCCAATTTTAAATATTTGCTTTCAAAAGCCGCTTGTTATGGTATTCTATTTAATATAAATTGGAAAACCCCTGGTGAAGTTTGGTATTCTTCTTTTGAGAATAAACCTCAAAATGTAGATGGTATGATAATTCCTCTTATGGAAGAAAATGGTTGCTACAATGGTAGATATGAAGTAGGTAGTGCATTACTTCCTGCAACTATCGGCGGCCTTACTAAAGTATTACTTGAAGGAGATAAAAATTCTCCTTGGGAATTAAATGGTTCAAATAACCCTATACCTGAAGACGGTAGTGAGCCTAATATTGAAGATAATGAAGCTGAACCTGATAAGGGTCAAAACGATCAAAAGCCACAGAAAGAAACCGAAATGGGTGATCCGGCTTATAAGACTTATGGTATTTTTACTAGAACATTTATGCTTTCTAAAATTAATGTTCAATAGCTTTCAGATAAACTTACTACAATTAACGAGACTGGTATGGAGCAAGTTTTAGAAGGATTAGCAATGTGGGGAACCGATCCTATTAATGCTTTAATAGATTTACGTCTATATCCTTTTGATGTTAGAACGGGTAACCATCCATAGTCTGGCTAGCATCTATATCTTGGCGCATATGATACTACAATAGTGGTAGATGAGTTTACTGACTAGTCAACAGGAGAACTTTATTTAGGACACTTCGTTCTTCCTAAAATACTTGGTAACTTCCTTGACTATGAGCCTTATACTCAAATTAAACTTTATATCCCTTATGTTGGTGAAGTTGAGCTTACTCCTTCTCTATTTGTAAATAAAGATATTAGCGTTAAAATGTATGTTGACTTTATGACTGGTGCTTGCACTGCAGTTATATTTGCAGACAATAAAGCTATGCTTTATAAGCAAGGAGTAATTGGAATTTCAATGCCTATGACAGCTAATGATGCGGCCCAGCAAGCTAATGGTATTATTGGTAATCTAGTTGGTGCCGTTGGTAAGGGAATAGGCGCAGTAGTAAGTGGTGCAACCGGTAATCTTGGCGCCGCAGTTACTTAGGGTATTAGCGCAACATCTGATATCTTTAATATGATACAGAGTGCTAATAAAGTAGAGTGGGAGCAGACTGGAACACCATCTCCTTCTACAAGCTTATATCTTCCTTAGTATTGCTACTTAACTATTATAAGACCTAAGTCTCCTTTGTGGGGCTATGGAACTCCTAATGGAACACCTTCAATTGATAAGGCATTATACGGTGAAGCGCAAGGTTTTGCTACTGCCGAGACCTTAAAAGTTGGAGAACTTAATAACGGTATTTGCTATGGTAAACTTGGAATCCTCCAGTAGACCGGCAACGAGCCTATTATGTTAGATACTGAAAAGGAAGAAATTAGAAAGATTGTAAACAGTGGTTTCTATTTATCTGACCTTACTTTCAATATAGTTCCTCCAGTATAATATAAAGCCCCGCTCTAATGAGTGGGGTCTTTCCTTTGGGGTATGAATTTTTTTGAGAGTTGTATTAAGAAAGCTACTTATAATTAGAAGAAAGAAAATCAAATATTTGACTTTTAAAAATCTTTCTGATATAATAATTATAGAAAAAGAAAATAAGACAGACGTTCAGCAAATAATAAAAACGTGTATTGGTTCGATTCCAATTTAACCTATCGGTTAAAGCTAAGGGTAGCAAATCTGTCTTGGATTACCTTGGGCCTTAACGGCCCTACCTCCTTAATACTAAGGAGTTATGAATTTTTTTGAGTATTCATTAATAAATTCTACTTATAATTAGAAGGGTTAGTCATTAAGTGCCATTATCTATTCCCTTTTAACCCCCTTATTATCTTCCAACTTCCTTTTATAATAGGCGGTGGTTCCAGCCAAACTGCCGCCAATCACTTTAAAAACTAGCCTCTCTGAGGCTTTATTTTAGACTTTATAAATAGGCAAAAAATGCCAAAAATACGGAGGTATTCAAAATGATTTATGGAATAACATCTAAAGCAGTATGGGAACTCTTTTATAAAGAGCATGGCCGCATACCAACTCGAAAAGAATTTAGAGAGATAGGTAATTATAGTGATAGAACCTATTATCGCTTAAAGAACGCCTGGCTTGAAGAAGCTAAGTTAAGATTTGACGAAGAAAAATATAAAGAAGCTATTGAGCTTTGGAATAAGCGCTAAGAGTTGATGCTTAATGAAAGATATTAAATGGCTAAAATTTGTTATAGAAAATACATAGAATAGTCCATATTGCGCTCAAGCAACAATTATTAAGCAACTAAATGAATTACAACCATATGATTTAAAGGAAATTGAAAAAATGGGTGATGACAGACCGAAAGTCCCAACTTTCGAAGAACGAATGGAGGCAGATAAGAATGGCAAATAAACGCTAGAAAAAGAAAATTTTAAAAGGAATTAGCGGCGGCTTAAATGAAGTCGCTAAAAGCTTTGGCGGCACTAGAAAAGATGCTTTTAGAGAAATTGAAAAAGCTATTGACTAGATTTGGAAAGCCCAATAGAAAATTAAAAGAGAGCAAGCCGCAATAAGACTCAAAGAAGAAAAATTAGCAAGAAAAGAAGCAGAGCTAGCAAAGAGAGAACTTCAATTTAATAAGAAAATTTTGGAAGAAAGAAAAAAGACTTAGTATTGGCGCGATAGAACAACGGTTGCAACTCTAAAAGATAAAAAGAATTTAACTGAAAAACAAAGTAAAGGGCTTGCGGCCGCAGAGAAACGCATTACTACTTATAAAGAAGAAAGACACAATGCTTATAAAAATAGCTGGGTAAGTCAATTAAGTAATATGGAAAAGAATTAGTTAATTAGATATCTCTATGGTAAAGGACTTAGTTATAATAAGAAAGATGAATATTACGAAGACTTTTTAATGGATAACCTTGAAGAAGAAGATAGAGATGAATTAATTGGTATCGCCGCAGAAAAAGCAGCTTAGTGGGAAGAGGAAAAAGAAGATTTATCTTGGACACAAGCTTTCTTTTCAGACGATTTTGATCCATTTGCTAAACCAAAGGCTAGACAAAAATTTATAAAAGAATTTTTAGGAGGATAATAATGAAAGTCTACTGGGAAGATTAGTTAATAAAATCTACCAGAGGCGACAATAAGTTAATTTTTGTAGAAAACTTAAAAATGTTTGTTAATAATAGTAAAGGCAGAATTAATTTTAAATAGGTAGAAGCGATTAACGGAAATGATGGTAATATTACTTATTGTTCTGCCATTGGTGAAGATGATACGGAATGGAGACAAATTTATGGTATCCATTCAAAAGAGGAATTAGAAGAATGGTTTAATAACCTCTATGAGAATAGTAGTAAGCCAAGCTATAAATACTTCAAATATAATTTGCCGCGTATGTGTTGGAACTGGGCGAAAAGAATTCTTACTTGTAAAGTTTCTCCAACTACAGAGAGATCTTTATTAACGCCGCCCTACAAAGAACTATGTAGTGATGATGAAGAACTCTATAAAGCTTTTTCTTCTTCTTACTTTAACGGCTACTTCTTTAATAATACAAATCCAAAAACAACATATGAAAACGTTTTTATAACAGATATAAAATCAAATCATTCCTCAACTATGATAACCGAATAGTTCCCAAGCAAATTTATTCCAACAGACCCAAAAAATTTTAAAAAAATTTTTGGAAAAAAACATTTCTATGGAAAATTTATAATTGAAGTTAAAAAGCCAGATCCCTATTACTATTGTTTTGGACAAATGTATAATGGTTTAACTAATACCTTTACTGGATATTTTAATGATATAGATTTCCATTTTATTTAGGAGTTAACTGGAATTAAAAGAGTTATTTTTTGTGAAAGATTATGGATTGTTGAAACTAAGCCATTGCCGCAAGAACTAATCACAGCAATTAAATTATTATTTAAATGGAAAGAAGATTTTGGTAAAAAGAAATTAACTATTAAAAAGAATATGTGTAAAAATGCTCTTGAAAAAATTTATGGTAATTGCTGCAAAAGACGTTTCTATCCTGAGAGATATGTTTGGGATATAGATAAACAAGAGATAATAAAAGAAAAAGTAGAATATAATTGGGAGAATATATAGAAAGGATTAAAAAACCATTGGGATTATTCTATTGGAGTATGGACTTGCTCTTATGTAAGATTAAAATTATTAAGATTAAAGAATAAAATAGGTAAAGAATGTTTATATGGTGATATAGATAGTATAATGTTTAAAAATAAAGATAATTTAAAGTATGTTAAAGAATTTAACTAGAATAAAGAACTACTTGGAAAATTAGAATTAAAAAATATTTGCTCAAAATTTAGAGTTTTAGATAAAAAATGGTATTGTTTTATTGATGAAATGGGCGAAGTAAATGTTAAGTGCAGCGGTGCCAATCCTAAAATAGTTAAAAAGTATTTAGAAGGAATTGAAAATCCTGTTGAAAATTTTTCAAAAGATTTCCCTTTAGGTGTTAATCCTTATAAGAGAATTAGACAGAATAATAAAGGAGAATTAGAATACTATTGGTGCGGCGGCAGCATTTAGGACTATACTTTGTCAAATGATAAGAAAGTTATAATTAGTTGCGCGGGTAGCGGCAAAACTACAACATTAATTGAAGAAGTTAAAAACAAGTTTAACACTACAAATGATAAGATAACTGTAATTGCATTTACAAATAAAAATGTTGACGAATTAAGAGAAAGACTCGGAATTAATAGCGAAAGACTTGAAATTAGAACTTTGGATAGTTTAGCCGCAAGTCTCCTGGAAAACTCAATTTCAGGTGATTTGTTTGAAATCAAGTTAGAGAGAGCAACAGAATTATTAAGAGAAGACCCAACTTTAATGCTGCCCTCTCACTTGTTTATTGACGAGTTCTAGGACTTAGACCTATTAAAATTTAACTTTATTAATAGTATTCCCGCAATATCTCGCTTCTATATTGGTGACCCCAATCAATCAATCTATGGTTATAGCGGCGCTTAGAACTTATTTAATAGACTTAATAACTTTAAGACTGAGTATAGAAGTATTAATTATAGATGTCCTCAGAACATCAACGACTATGCAGAAGGCTTCTTAGATGAAGACAAGAGGCCGCAAGCAAAATCAAACCTAGAAGGAAATGGCGAGATTAACTTTATTAATGAAATACCAAACGACGATAGTATAATATTGTGTAGAACTAATAAAGAAGTCAATACAATTAAAGAACTCTATCCTATGAGAGAAGTTCTAACTATCCACAAAGCAAAAGGATTAACTTTTGCGGCAACAACTGTTGTGGGTATTAATAAGAATAAGAGCACATAGGAAGAACAAAATATAGCATATGTTGCTTGCTCCAGAGCAACTTAGAAATTAAATATAGTATTAAAGGAGGTTTGCTAAATGAAGTGGAGGAATCCGTTTAAAAAGAACTCACGCTCTATTAAAGATAACGAGTAGGTAGTAGCTGAAAAGGAACTAAAAGAGTTTTATGATATCGAGCCTATTGACGGAACTGATGCAGTTTACCGCATGATCATAGGTCAAAGAAGCAACGGGAAAACGTATTCTGTGTGCCGTCACATACTCGAAGATTATTTAACTAAGGGTCGCCGCAGTGCATATATAAGACGCTATGAAGAAGATATATAGCCCAAAAACATCGCCCATTTATTCGACCCTCATATAGACCTAATTAAAACATTAACTAATGAAGAATACAATGGTATTTTTTATAGGGCTAAAGAATTCCACTTATGCTACTATAATGATGAAGGTAAAATAGAGTATAAGGACTAGGAAGCTTTTTGCGTTACCCTAGACCTCAATACTGCAGAACATACTAAAGGTCAAGATAGAGGCGAAGTCCATATTATCTTGTTCGATGAATTTATGACAAGACGCGGCTACTTAGGTAATGAATTTGTATTGTTCTGTAATGCACTATCATCACTAATAAGAAACCGAGAAGACTGCACGATTTATATGTTGGCTAATACAGTTAATAGATACTGCCCCTATTTTAAAGAAATGGGCTTGAAAGATGTTGAGTCAATGCCGCAAGGCGAAATCTATTTGTATCACTATGGCAATAGTGATTTAAGCGTTGCAGTTGAATACTGCGACCCTGTTAAAGCAACACAAACTGTAGCTTCTAAATTCTTTGCGTTTGATAATCCTTAGTTGGAAATGATTAAAACAGGTGCCTGGGAGCTACAAATGTATCCACGCTGCCCATATAAACTTTACGAAACCGATATCAAATATCACTTCTATATTGAATTCGGCGAGGCTATGCTAAGAGGCGAGATAGTTAAACGAAAGAAAGACCTTTTTATATTTGTCCACCTTTAGACTAAAGACGTTGAAATAGCCGATAAAGATGTCCTCTATACAGAAGAGTTCTCAACATCAACTCTTCATTGTAAGTTTCTCAAAGATTAGCCGACACAACTCCATAAGTTAATTGCTCAACTAATATTAAAGAAGAACGTATGTTTCGCAACGAATGAAGTAGGTGAACTATTTCGTAACTGGTTAATAGAAACGCAAGGTATTAAACTATATTAACTACTATCTAGGTCAGTATTCTTATACTGGCCTTTATTCTTATACTATAATTGTTGTCTTCTCCTTATAATTGGGAGATTAGTCTCTATTGACGTGTGTCAAAGGTATCAC
>JAEEGL012300074.1_pt1 | contig 13187 bp, 12 predicted proteins | sample 9134231 | NCBI WGS metagenome assembly JAEEGL01 (sample SAMN16246548, study PRJNA631951) | gut metagenome | biome: gut microbiome; feature: rumen; material: fiber-attached | host: Bos | place: Iran: Karaj | collected 2018-10
AATCGAAGCTTTTAGCTGTGGCGCGGGCAGGGTTATTATAGTTGAATCGGATAAAAATCACCTTAGCATTATCAAAAAAAATATCTCTAAAATAAAAATCAGTAACAGCATAGAAGTTGTAAATAGTGACGCTTTAAAATTTCTTAAAAGCAACAAAATTCCAATAGATATTGCTTTTTTGGATCCGCCTTACAATAATTTGGAATTACTTAAAAAATCTCTAAATTTTTTGGCAAAATCAATGGAACCTAGTGGGATAATAATTACTGAAACTCTTTCTTCACAAACTAAACAAAATACCACTGAAAATTTTTTGTTGAAAAAACAATATGTTTATGGTAGCATAGAACTTGGTGTTTATATGCACAAGGATGTTGATCATTTGTAAAAATTTAGGTGGTATAATTTTATGGATATAGAAAATTTGCTCGATGAACTAGAAGATATCTTAGAAGCTTCGTGGCGTTTGCCGCTTTCCGGCGGAAAAGCAGTTGTTGAATCGAACGAAATAAAGCGAATTTTAGAAGATATAAGGCTCAAATTGCCAAAAGAAATCATACAGGCGCGGAAGATAGTCGACGAGCGCAACAAGATACTAGATAATGCTCAGAGCGAAATAGATACCATGATGAAAATATCGGAAGAGAAAATAAAAAATATGGTAAGCAAAAGCGAGATAGTAAAAAGCGCTCAAAACTCAGCGAGTAATATCATATCGGAGGCTACGCAAAAAGCAAAGGAGATAAGAACTTCTACAAATGAGTACGTTAATAATATGATGAAAAAACTCGACGATTCAGTAACGGCAAATTTAGCCGAAATAAGAAAAGCAAGGCAGTTACTACAAAGCAGCAGCTCGAATAAATAATATGGTTTTAAAAATATCAAAAGCTATGCGAAGAATGTATCGCACAGCTTTTTTATTATCACAATATATCATAAACACAAAACGTATCTAACATCTAACCTCAACGAATTAAAGTTATAATTTACTACTTCAGTACATCAGGTACAACTTTAGCGCCAAAAACATCCGTACAAAAGGTCCTCATTTGGTCAACGGTTACCCCCACGTTTCCCAAGCTTTCGCGCACAGTTGTAGCACCCTCCGGGGCATCTCCCATAATATCCTCGTGATAAATCTTACTAATCGAACACAGCTGATCCATAGAATATTTTCCACAACCACCTAGCCAATATGCAAAACTACAAAAAGCAAGTACTGATATTATCGATCCAGCCACAACTACGACTGTCTCGAGCACGCCACTTGGCGCCTCTTGAACGCTCTTTACTGGTGGATTCTCGCCTCCCCCAGTAACATTGTTGAGATCTTCCTGAAAAATTTCTTGAATTACCATACCGTGTCGCCTCTACATTACTAATTTTAGAATATTTACTAACTGTTATTATAAACTATTTTATGTGATTTGTCAAGTAGATTTTAATCAAATCTTAGTACAAACATAAAATTAAAATGGCACACGCAACCCACAAAATCAACAGTCTTCTGTAAAAATAACGCAAATATAAAATTTCTTTTTACCACAATCCGTGGTTGTCAAACAAGCAGCGTGATTACTTTATTTATCAATTAGCTTGATTGAATCTATAAGCCTCTAGCTAACGAGAGCATTTCATAACTGGCAAACTTTTGCGCATCTTAAAATTATTCAGTTTTATAAATTACAGTAAATAACATTAAAATAATTTCCTTATTTTATAATCAAATTTTTTCAAAGTATTTTACTTTTTTAATTATAACATAAAAGAGCAAAATATTCTTCCGCTCTTTAATCTAAAAGTTAAATTTATCTTTCTGAGTACAAATTAATTGGCAGTAAATACCACACTTTAAGAATATCTCAAAAAACAATTCCACGTGAAAAAATATTCTCTACGAAACAACAAATAAATTACTCAACTGTCACTGCAGCGGGCAAAGCATTGCTTTCTACATCACCTTTAGGCTTAATACTTTCATCATTATTTACGCCTGATTTACCCTTTTTAACCGGGTCAGCATTTTGGTCATTACTTGGATGCAACGGTTCTTTACCAGTCGATGTGGCATTTTGACTATTACTATGTTGAGCATTTACGTCATTATTAGGAACAGAATTTGCTTTATCATCTGATGCAGTATTTTCATCATTATTAGATGCTATGGCCTCTTCATCCTCAGATTCATCCTGATGCTCATCAGGAATCATCCATACTCCACCATCTGTCAAGGTAAATTTATTACTTTCAAGATCATAATCTACGTATAATCTTCTGCCACGATAATATCCCTTTTGTATCTTTTCAGCTTCAAAAACTTTAATAGAAATATCGCGAAATAAGTCAGAAATCAGATCCGGAATCAAACCGGCACCTTGATTTTTCTTCTCAACAGCTTTAGCCATATTGGCGTATGCGCTATCGTTAATTACAACATCCAAGCCACAAACTTCTGGATTAATCCAATAATCAACGAGATCACGTTTAAATTCAGTTCTAATAATCTGCTCATATACATCAGCTGAAAGATTTTCAAATTCAACAGGACGTATCCTATTAAGGAAAGACTTATCGTGCTTAATATACGTCCTTGAACCTGTTCCATCGTCAATATCCTTTACCTCATCCTGGTTGCCGCCCCTTATGGACTGCGTACTTTCATTCGACGTTAAAATAAAGGTAATGCCGGAACAATCAATCTTTTGGCCTTTAACGTTAATAACGCCGTTATCAACAATGGATCTAAAGACTTCATCGAGAGCAGGCGACCACATTTTATCGTATTCATCGACAATAACAATACCGTTAGGATGATCACTTATATATTTAACCAAATTCTTAGGTGTACTGACATTATGCATGCTGCCACCGCCAAACGCATCGTAGCCATATCCGCCGTACCCACCATAACTATTCATACCAAACAACTGATCAAGAATAGTATCTTTGCGGCTATCTTTATCAATTTCTGAGGCAGAAACATAATAAGCCTCAGTGTAAGACGTAAGAATCTTATACTTTGCAAGACCTCTGGCCATCAAAGTTTTACCAACTCTAGAAGGTCCAACAAAATAAAGCACATCGCCATGTCCGTAAGGTTTACCTGTTAACTGAGCATGTTTTTTCCTGTGCAAAATATTAAAAACCAGACTTCTTACCTCTTCTTTAGCTTTTTCTTGCCCTTTAACTTCCTCAAAAAGAAGTTCTAAGTTATCTATCGACTGAGTAAGCCCAACTGGAGCATTGGTCATATTGTTGATGCGCCTATTGAGCCAACGGCTTATATTTTCCATAAAGCTCGACACGGACCAGTAACTGCTAATAATCGAATTAAGCGATCTACATACAGCAGATATGCTATCAATTACAACACCTGATACAGAAAAAGCAAAAATCACTTGACCTATAAATGGCACTCTGTCAATCCAATCAAACATCTGAATAACAAATTGTTCCGCTCTTCTACGCTGATTAGTCATAGGTGGTAGACGATAACCACCATTAGCGTCAACAGAAGGTTGTGCAGAAACATTGGGAGGAGGAACTGGCGGAGCGGGAACCGGGGGTTCATCTCCGGGAGTTTCCACTACAGCCTCACCACCACCTTGAGAATTCTGCCCCCCCTCTTTAGCCGATTTATTAAGATGCGGTAACCATGCACCATTATAATAACGCCAACATAAAGCCAAAACAGCCAAAACTCCGGAAGCAATTATCTTTTTTTTATGACGTTGCCAAAAGCTCTTTTTACGTACGGGAGCAACCGAGCGTCCCGGGCTCTTTTTTGCAACATCCACTCCACCATCAGCAGCATAAAAACTGGGGGAAACAGATGTTAACAACATAAAAAGCGTTAAAGAGTAGGCAATTGATTTTTTATAAACCTTAGAATTAAAACCCCCAGATATATTTCTGAGCTCATCTTCATCTATCCGTAAATTATTAACAGCTTGCTCTTCAAGCATACTCACCAAATCGTCCATATATTCATCAAATTCTTCTTTTGTATATCCACCATGTACGGAAACGCAAAAATCGTATAAATCATCAAACGTTTTTTGCCTTGTAAGGCCTTCAGTCAACTCCGGATCACTTGAAATTTTTTCAAGTGCTAAACTTATGTTATCGCTAACATTCTTTTGCATAGTTCAAACCTCCCTGTTTTTAAATTAAATCTTTTAAAATTATATCATTTTTTCACAAATATGTCAACTATGCCTTTCAGATATTTGTCTTCATATAAATTTTTAAACTGTAACCAAATCGAGTATTTTAAAATAATATGTTAGTGTAAATATTAAAAGGAGGAATTCATATATGTGTAATAACCTTTTCGGCGGCAACAATTGTTGCTGGATCATCATTCTCGTTATTATAATTTTGTGTTGCTGCGGCGGAGACGACGGTTGCTGCAATAACAACTGTGGTTGTGGCTGCGGCGGCTAAAATTTAGCCAACAACCAAAACCCTGTTCCCTGATAACAATCAGGGAATTTTTGTTTTTAAATATCTTTCTTCTTCACTAAAAATGCATCCACAATATTTTTGCATATATAAACCAAGCTCTCTTGCTATATTTTGGCCTTCCCTAAAATAAGGCCTAAAATCCCGGTACAAAAAGCTAACACCGTATTTTTCAGCCGCTTCCTCCCCTATTTTTGCAATCAAATCGTGCTTTTGATAGGGACTAATAAGGAGTGTGGTTGAAAAAGCATTATAGCCGTTATCCAGTGCGTATTTTGCCGTTTCATTTAACCTTATCCTATAACAATATTCACATCTATCTGCAAAATTCGGATATATCCCTTCTATAAAATCCCGCAAACCATAGCCGTCATTTAACACAATCTCCAAATTACAGCTTTTCACATAATCAATCAACGTATTTTTTCTACTTCTATACTCTGTATATGGATGAATATTCGGATTATACCAATATATTAGGGGCTCAATGCCCTCTTTTTTAAGCTCATCAATACATTTAACAGAACACGGTGCACAACACGTATGTAAGACTATATTTTTCATAACAAAATAACTTATTCCTGCGCTTGAGTGGATTTAGCAAGCTCTTCTTCGATTGCTTCTTCGCGCTCTTCTTTCTTTGTCCAGGAAAAAATTCCGCGAATTGCAAGAATAAAATACAAAAAGAACAAAACACTTTGAGCGTATTCCTTTATAACAAAAAATCTAACACTCATATATAAATTCGAAACAAGCCAAAAAGCAAATCCCCATTTATTCCGCTCTGCGTTCATAACTGTTCCTGCAAAAGCAATTGCCGACATAGTCCAAGATAAAATAGCCCACAAAATTTCCTGATTACTGCCCACGGCGAACCAATTTACTATTTCGCCAAACCAATTTGACATAAATTTAAAACATCCTTTCAAGCGCACCTTCATGCTAACGCTTTATTTTTTATTCATATACAATTATAATATATTTAAAAAACAGTGTAAACAAATTTTTGATTAATCGGAGACATATTTATGGTAGCACCACTTGCAGAGCGAGTACGTCCACAAAAATTAGAAGGTATAGTAGGACAAAAACATATTTTTGGGGAAGATAATTTACTCAAAAAAATGGTATCTGCAAAATTTATTCCAAATATGATATTTTACGGACCTCCAGGAACCGGAAAAACAACTACTGCACAAATAATTTCCAAACAAGCAAACAAAAGATTTTTTAAATTAAATGCAACCACAGCCTCTTTATCGGATATAAAAGATATTTTATCTGAAATTAATCCTATAACCGCTCCGGACGGAATACTTCTCTATTTGGATGAAATTCAGTACTTTAACAAAAAGCAACAACAATCTCTGTTAGATTTTATAGAAAAAGGGAAGGTAACGCTCATAGCTTCCACAACTGAAAATCCCTATTTTTATATATATAATGCCTTACTTAGCAGATTAAATGTATTTGAATTTAAACCTCTTAGCAAAGAAGATATCAAGGAAGCAATCAACAATGCCATAATCTTCCTAGAAAATGAGAATAATATAAAAATTTCAGTAACCAATAATATAAAAAATCGTATTGCGGCGCTAGCTATGGGAGATGCGCGAAAAGCAATTAACATGCTTGAAATATGCTTTATTTCATCGCAAAAAAATGGTAAAAAATTAAAAATAGAAGATGAAAATATCATCGAAAAATTCGAAGGGAACTCCTTTACCGGCTACAACAAAACCGGTGATGATCATTTTGATCTTTTGTCAGCATTTCAAAAATCATTAAGAGGCTCTGATCCACATGCATCAATTTACTATCTTGCAAGATTACTCGAAGCTGGCGAAATAATAAATGTGTGCAGAAGATTATTAATTTGCACATGCGAAGACGTAGGACTTGCTTATCCCGGAATATTTCCAATAATTAAATCCCTTACAGATATCGCCCTACAAGTGGGGATGCCAGAAGCAAGAATTCCGCTTTCAGATGCAGTTATTATGGTCGCAATGTCACCCAAATCCAATTCAGCTTATAAAGCTATAAATATAGCTTTGCAAGATATCAAAAAAGGAAATGTCTACCCTATACCACGGCATCTTCAAAATGTACATTGCGACGGCATTTCAAACGAACCGCAAAAAAATAACTGCTACTATTATCCACACGATTTTAAAAATCACTGGAAAGAGCAACAGTACTTACCAAACGAACTTAAAAACAAAAAATATTACTATCCTCAAGAAAATAAAAATGAAACAGCATTTAAAAATAACTGGGAAAAAATCACAGATAAAAAATTTTAAATATTCCATATATCGGAATAATATTCCTGCAAAGTATGGCGCTTCATTGAAAAAGGAAAAGTGAATTTATATCTACCTAACTTAAGGCTTGCGCCAACATGGCGATAACCCAAAAGAGCAAACGGAACTTTCGTTACTATATCGCTTTTATTTTCAACCCTCAAAGTTTTAAATACCCTTAAGTTATATGATTTTTTAAAAGCATTGTTGCCAACCCTAGGGCACCCAAAAACTATAACCTCATAATCTTTTTCAGGAAAATTATACTGCAGATCAACCGCGCAAAGAACCGCCAACGCCGCCCCATAAGAATGTCCGGTAACATAAATTTTCTCAATATTAAAATTATTTACATATTTTTGAATTTTTATTCTTATACTAGGAGCTTTATACGCACCTATAAACCCTGCATGAACTCGTATCTTTGAAGAATAATTGCCGTAAGGAACGGTAGTCTTCCAAAATTTAGCATCTGTTTGCCAATCCTTTTTGGAATCTGAACCCCGGAAAGTTATAGTCAATTCGTTTTTATTGATTCGGAGAAAACACTGCACGTCTGTTTTTTTATCATTTATAAAAATCAGCTCCTCGCAAGAATTCTCAGGCTGAAAATTACTGTATGACATTCCGCAATATTCCATCATTTTTAAAACCCGTTTTAAATCCAAAAAACCACCTCTTTTTTATACTATTAAACGAGTTTTAAAAGTGTTTGTTTAAAAAATAAATATATAGAAACTCCTAAAAAGATATATAGCAAATCAAAAGCGCCAACTCAAACAAAAAAGCCAGTCTGCACAAGCAAACAGACTGTAAGCTATGATCTTATCACCAAAAATTTAAATTTTCTATTCCAAAAGACTTTATATTATTTTTTAAAAAGTTTCAAAATTTCTGAAATCATGCCATTTTCATTAAGATTATATTTTTTTAACTGGCTATTAACCGATGCATGTTCAACAAATTCATCTCCAACGGCAACAATCTTATAAACTCCTTTATAGCTGCTCTTAGAGAGCATACACCCATACCTTTGAGCAATACCTCCGGCTTCAATACCTTCTTCAAAAAATATTATCCTCTTAAAATCGGTGGATTTTGTTACAGCTTCTAAAGGTAAAGGCTTTATAACATTTAATTTAAGGACACACGACGAAACCCCTTGCTCAAGTAATTTCTTTGAAGCAAAATAAGCATTTGAAAATATCCTACCATAAGTCATTAGCAAAACATCTGCGTTTTTATCACCGTAAAAATCAAAATCATTGCCAGTATATAAAAATTCTTCCGGCTTTTTAAATTCTCCTCCACGCGGATAACGCACCGCAGCTGACTTTCGGCAAGTGAACAACGCGCTATTTAACATTGGTGACATTTCCTCAAAAAAACTGGGGGCATAAATCGTAATTGAGGGCACAGTACTCAAAAAGGCAACATCAAAAAGGCCTTGATGCGTTTCGCCATCATCTCCCACAAATCCAGCTCTATCTATAGCAAACACAACCTTCACGTCCTGAAGCGATACATCATGAATAATTTGGTCGTACGCACGCTGCAAAAAACTTGAATAAACCGCAAAAACAGGAATCAATCCCCCAACTGCCAAGCCCCCTGCAAAAGTTGCTCCATGCCCTTCAGCTATTCCAACATCAAAAAATCTTGATTTATATCTACTTTTAAATTCTTTAAGTCCTGTGCCAGACGTCATTGCCGCTGTTATGGCGCAAACTCTTGGGTCATATTCTGCCGCTTTACATATTGCTTTTCCAAATTCCGCTGAAAAAGTATTTTGTTTGTTATTTAAATCAAGGCCTGCGTGCTGATCAAATGCCGAAACGCCATGATATATTCCGGGCTCTTTTTCAGCAAGTTCATACCCCTTACCTTTATTAGTAACAACATGCACAACAGATGGCTTATTTAAATTTTTGGCAACATTCAAAACATCCTGCAACTGCTCTAAATTATGCCCATCAACAGGCCCGTAGTATGTAAAGCCCATATCTTCAAACATACTGCTTGTATATATAATCTTTTTAACAGCTGATTTAGATTTTTTCATTATATTCTTAATACGAAGTCCGATTTTTGTATGATTTAGCATTTTCTCCATTATATTTTTTGCCTTAACATAAGAAGGGCGTATTCTAGCGATTGACAAATATCTTGCAACCGCTCCAACATTTTTAGAAATTGACATTTTGTTATCATTTAGCACAATTATAAAATTTTTATTAAATCGCCCTGCATTATTAAGCCCTTCATAAGAGAGGCCACCAGTTAAAGAGCCATCCCCTATAACTGCAATAACATGCCCTTCCTCTTTTAAAATTTTCTTAGACTCTGCAATACCAAGTGCACCCGAAATTGAAGTACTACTATGGCCGGTTGTAAAAACATCGTAAAAACTTTCACGACGACTTGTATAACCTGAAATTCCGCCTTCTTTTCTTATAGTATCCATATACTTAAATCTACCAGTCAGCATCTTATGCGCGTACGATTGATGGCTTACATCCCAAATTATTCTATCTTCAGGACTATTAAAAACTTTATAAAGCGCGGCTGTAAGCTCCACAACGCCTAGATTTGAAGCTAAGTGCCCACCATTAACAGATACCACTTCTATAATTTTTTTTCTAATTTCGGCACATAAATCTTCAAGATTATCAATATTTTCTAAATCTAGAGGCGAATTTATTTTACTTAATATAGGATATTGTTTCGAAATAACTTCATCCATTTCTTTTCGACTTCTTTCCATAGCAAAAATACTTTAAAGTTTAAGTATCTTTACTTTTATTACTTTTTCCTTTGAGCAAGGCTATCTACCAAATGAGTTAGAAACCAATGGTTTTCATTAATACTTGCAAGCTTTTCTTTAGCGCTTACAGTTAAATCATGCACGCATTCTTCGGCATCTTCAAGCAAAGCTAAATTATTTGATTCGTTATCTATTATATCATCTACAATTTGGAAAGATATTCCTATACTTTTACCAAACTCTTCCGCAAGAGAAACTTTGTCCTCAGATGCACCACCAAGTATGGCGCCTATTTTAGCAGAAGCGGCAATTATCTTCCCTGTTTTTAGTTCATATATTTTTAAAAGTTTATCTTTACTTTTCAAATCATCGTTCCATCTTAGATCCAAAGATTGACCTGAAATCATACCCCTACAACCAGCAAAACTTGATAAAATATTTATACATTTTAATATTCTATTAGCATCCATAACCGGCAAAGAATCTAAATTTATATTGCTTACAATATCAAACGCAAGAGTTAAAAGCGCATCCCCTGCCAAAAGCGCCGTATCTTCACCATATACAATATGATTGCACGGCTTTCCTCGGCGCACAGTATCCGCGTCCATACAAGGCAAATCATCATGAATAAGAGAATAAGTATGAATCATCTCAATTGCGGCAGCAAATTTATATATTTCTTTTTGTTTTCCACCGCACAAATCGTACATAGCAAGCATTATAACAGGGCGAACCCTCTTGCCTCCAGGAAATAAACTATACTTGATAGAGTTTAGAAGCTCAGGCTCTATATTTTCTAAACTATCAAAATATTCCTTCAAAAATATCTCGAGAGAATCTACGTAATTTTTATAACTATTTTCGTAATTCAAAACATTCTCCTTTATCATTAAAAACTAATAAAACTAATTTTCAGGGTCAAGTACTGTGATTTTTTGCTTAGCATCATTTAATATTTTTTCGCACCGTTTACCAAGCTTTAACCCTTCTTCATAAAGTTTTAAAGAATCTTCCAAAGTTATTTCTTCATTTTCAAGCTTTTCAAGTATATTTTCAAGCTCTTTTAGATAATCTTCAAATTTTTCCTTACTTTTTGCCACTTGACACTCTCTCCTTTAAAATTTATTTCTGCCTAAAATTTTTACACCAACTAAACTGCACTTTATTTTTCCGTTTACAAAACTTATTTCAGTTTCCACGCCTTCCTTAATTTCACTAATATTTTTAATACTTACACCGCCCTGCGAAACTACAGCATACCCTTTTTTTAAAATAGATTTAGGCGAACACATATCTAAACTCTTTTTGAGTACATCATACTTATTTTGCTTACCTAAAATATTGCTTTTTAAATCCAAAAAAAGCCTTTCCATTACACAATGCAAATTAGATAAACACAAATCAATTTTAAATTTGGGAGAATATTTTTTAAAATTACTTTCAAGGTTTTGAAATTTACTGGTTAGGTCGCTAAGCTTAATCTCCATTTCCTTTATTATTTTATCTTTTATATTTTCTATATAAGCAAAAATAACATCTTTATCCGGCACCGCTAGCTCCGCTGCAGCCGATGGCGTGGCTGCTCGTTTATCGGCAACAAAATCGCAAATAGTAACATCCGTTTCATGCCCTACTGCTGAGATAATCGGTATACAAGAGGAGTACACAGCCCTTGCAACAATTTCACTATTAAATGCAAAAAGCTCTTCAAGCGATCCCCCGCCGCGGCCTATGATTATCACATCTACATCCGTTTTTTTATTAAAATAATCTATCCCATTTACAATCTGCATTGGAGCCTTTTCCCCTTGCACTTCAACAGGATAAAGAACTATTTCACAAATTGGGTATCTTCTACCAATAACCGTTTTTATATCATGAATAACTGCCCCTGTCTTAGATGTTACCACGCCTATTTTATGCGGATACTTTGGTATTGGTTTTTTTAAACCTTCATCAAAAAGTCCTTCATGCAAAAGTTTTGTTTTAAGCTCCATAAAAGCTAAATAAACTGAACCTTCTCCATGTGGTTTCACATCATTTACGTATATCTGATACTGACCACTTACAATATAGCTAGAAATGCTCCCTTTAACAATAACGCTCAAACCGTCTTTTAGATCAAAATAAATATTCTTAGCATTTCCCGCAAACATAACGGCTCTTACAACACTTTTTTCATCTTTAAGAGAAAAATATAAATGTCCGGATGAGTGGCGTTTAAAATTCGAAACTTCTCCGCAAACAAATATATTCTGCAAATTACCGTCGGAATCAAGCAAAGCTTTAATGTAGGAATTTAACTGCGATACCGTAATTACCTTTGAAGGAATCATTTATAACCACCCAGAATTTCGTTAGTCGCCTTTTTTATTTTGTGAAAGCTTCCTTACAACAGAGCCCAAAACACCATTTACATAGGAAGCTTCTTCAGGACTTCCATATTTTTTTGCAAGCTCTACAGCTTCATTTATCGAGACGCTGAAAGGAATATCCTCACAATAAAGAATTTCATATAAAGCAAGCCGAAGAATAGAAATAGTTACGTAAGAAAGCCTCTCTTTTTGCCAACCATTTAAGCTACTATCAATGTACTTATCTATATTTTCAGTATTTTCAATGGTTCCATAAAAAAGGGATTTCGAAAAATCATCGAGCTCTTCTTCTCTTGCGCATTTTGCTTGTTTTATTATTTCATCAATTTCCTGCAGATTAAAACTATTCTCAAATAAAAATATAAATGCCTGCTCACGGGATTTTCGCCTGTTCATAAAAAATTTATTCTCCGTTCTAAAGATTTCTGATAATCAAATTAATTTTTAAAACTCTTACTAGCTAAGGCTCACATTTACGTTATATTGTCCAGATACCCACACATCTTTTAACTCTTTTACATAAACATTAACTGGCATTTCCATGGAAGAACTTATATCTTTTCTACTGCTAAAATCTACTTGCGCAACTATATCAGAAGGTTTAACGTAATTTATAACTTTAGCAGGCGCCAAAACAGTAACGTTTATACTTCCATTATAAACTTCAGCTTTTTTGCCGTCAGGTACACCTTTAAATTCAAACTGATTTATTACAAGTGTTTTTTCTCTAAAATGATACATATTTATAGCAAGATCTGCATAGTAGGTATTATTTAGACTCTTACAACCTTGCGGCAAAGTAATTGGCAAATTAAATTTATTATTTTGCATATTTACAAGTCTAAAATCAATTTCCTCAAGTGTTATATTTTTAAGGTTAGAAATAACATTTTCAGGTCCTGCAATTTCAAGTCTTGAAGGTGTGATTTTAACCACATCTTTATATGTTTTATTAAAATCTATATCTTGCGGCAAATTAGAAAACTTAGGGACTAAAGAAAGTTCTTTTTTCATCAAAACCGGAATGCTAACTTCTTCTTCAGATACGCTACACTTAATTGTTTCGCTAAATATCGGCTTATCGTAAGCGTCATACATGATAATCGGCAATTTAAGGGTCAAAGGAGTATTAACTTCCCCCGGTATATTACTTGAAACTTTTACTTTTTTTATTTTTGAAATCTCTGTCTCTGGGCCCGAAACAGTAACTTTAGGAGATGACAATACCCTACTTCCAACAACAGAATAAGATTGTTGATTAAAATTGATCGC
>JAEEGL013873012.1_pt1 | contig 13187 bp, 12 predicted proteins | sample 9134231 | NCBI WGS metagenome assembly JAEEGL01 (sample SAMN16246548, study PRJNA631951) | gut metagenome | biome: gut microbiome; feature: rumen; material: fiber-attached | host: Bos | place: Iran: Karaj | collected 2018-10
AGCCAATACATTCAGAGCCATAAAGATATATCATAAAGAAAAACCTGATATTATGATCACGACAGGGGTGCTTGCCATAGTACCTCTGGCTCTTATTGTTAAGCTTCATCGTAGAAAACTGGTATATATAGAGTCGTTTGCCAAGGTTACTTCCAAGACATTGAGCGGAAAGCTTTTATATAAGTTTGCCGATCAGTTTTATGTACAGTGGGAGTCCATGCTGAAGCTTTATCCGAAAGCTATATACAAAGGTGGTATATACTGATGATTTTTGTTACCGTAGGTTCTCAGAAGTTCCAGTTTAACAGACTGTTAGAGAAGATAGATGAATTGATAGATAAGGGTATCATTACTGAGAAAGTGTTCGCGCAGACAGGTGCCAGTGATTATGTCCCCAAGCACTATTCATATGAGCCGTTTTTGGACAGGGAAGCATTTGCCGGCAAGATATCCGAATGCGACAAGGTTATAACACATGGCGGGACCGGTGTCATCATCGGGTCTGTAAAAAAAGGGAAAAAGGTTCTGGCGACACCCAGATATGCGAAGTATGGAGAGCATGTAGATGACCATCAGCTGCAGCTCCTGCAGCAGTTTGATGATCTGGGGATAATAATAGCCTGTTATGATCTTGAAAAGCTGGGGGATAAGTATAAAGAACTCTGTACTGCACAGCTTAATCCTTATACGTCCAATACCAATGAACTTATCGATTCTATCGAGGATTTTATAAAGAGCAATATTAAGGAGTAAGGTTTTATGCCCGGTAAAGCTAGACGCGTCATCCGAAAGTATTATGAGTATCTTACCACAAAGGTAAAGCTGTTATTCAGCCAGAAGAAGTTCAAAACCGGAGACGTTACGCTTAAATATATATTAAAAAAGAATCCTGATTCCAAGGATCTTGTGGTTGTTTTTTCCTCCTGTACCAGAAGAGGTATCAAAGCCAGATACAACTATATGCGTACTCTGGCAAAAGTAAACGCCAATAAGCTTTTTATCCTCGATGATTTTGCGGCTGATCACAGAGGTTCGTATTACCTTGGGTATGACCAGACTTATTCTGAGGAAAAAGCTACAATCGGTCTGATAAATCATATAAAAAAGAATCTGGGAACCGATAAACTGATATGCTGCGGTTCAAGCAAGGGAGGGTATTCTTCCATTAACTTCGGGCTGCAGTATGAAGACAGTTATATAATAGCAGGCGGTCCGCAGTATTACCTCGGACAATATCTGATTGCTTCACAAAACACCGAGTGTCTTGAGCATATAGTCGGGAACATAACCGAAGAAAAAGTAAAAAAGCTTGATGTAAGGTTAAAAGAACGGATTGAAGGTAAGAAATGCGGCAACAAACAGAAGATATATATGCATTTTTCTGATAAAGAGCATACTTATACAGAGCACATAAAAGATCTGCTGGGGTGCTTTAATGAAAACGGATATAACGTGGAATGTGATATAGCAGATTACACAAATCATTCGGATATCAGTTATTATTTTCCTGATTATCTGACAAATACATTAAAACAGATACTGTAGAAATAATAAAGGAGGGAAAAGCTTTGGAAAACCAGGCAAAAGCAGTAACGGCTGAAGATATAAAAAAGCATTACGATACCCTCCTTGACAGACCCGAGCTGCATGGATTAAAACTGTTGCTTGGCATTAATATGTTTCTTTTGATCACTTTGATCGTTATGCCACAGTATTTTGGTGTGCATATAGGATATGATATAACCTGCTCCCGTTTGGCCAATATTCTTTTAGCTTTGTACGCGATCCTGCATTATAAAGTATTAAATCTTTTTATAAAATGCTTTTTAAACGTTTCAGTTACCATACCTCTTATGCTATATCTGTTTGTATCATTTTATACAATGGTATTACGAGCTAATATTAATGCATTTATGCTTGTTTTTTTGGAAATATTAACTTTATATATGCTTATTTTTGCAATAAGATATGTTATCGGAATAAGAAGGGCTATAAAAATAATCATCGGATGTGCATATTTTTTATGCGTATATGGTTTTATTGAATTTGTGGCCGGACATTCACTGATGCTTCAGTTTTTAAGTACAGTACCAAACGCAGTATCAAACTGTTACAGATCGGGTTTTTACAGGATTATGGGACCATGCGGTCATCCGCTCGGTTACGGATTACTACTGATCTTGCTGATCGCGATAGCTTGCTATGATTATGACAGAGAAGCTGTTTATTTATACCGACGGCCTGTACTATTGTTTATGCTCTTGGGAAATGTTTTTCTGACCGGATCAAGGTCATCACAAGGAGTTGCACTTGTCGAGGTGCTGGTAATCCTTATCATGAGCAGAGGTGTAAACAAGAGAAAAACAATTGCATATACACTTATTATTATAAGTGCTTTGGCTGCTTTTCTGGCAATGTCTTTTAAGACAAGGATAGGTAATTATCTGTTAATGCAGATCACTACATTGATCGATCATGTGTTAGGCACAGAAATATCCGTTAATTTTGGAGCGGATATTACCACGTTAAGAAACAGTGAGGGGTATCGGGAATTCCTACCTTTGATCTTTCAGTTGGATTGGTTAAATCCTCTGGTCGGAAGAGGAGTGCAAGGAACATTTGGCGCAGAGTTTCCTACTGAAGATGGTGGAATTATATATATACATTCAATAGATAATTATTATGTTCTTCAGTACATTAAGTATGCTTATCCGGGACTGGTCAGTTATGTGATCTTTATTTTTACCGGTATTATTACAATGATCAGGAAGCTATTTATAAATAAATCAGGTCTGACAAAGATTCTTTTAGTTGGTTTTGCATGTTATTTTATTAATCTTTGGTGGGTAGACTCTCTGCAAACGCTGAAATTTGTTTATATTTTTTTAGCATTGTTTTTTGCTGAGATGTTCTGGCAGAAGGATAAGAATAAAGCTATAAACGAAATCAAATCCTGTTAAGTATTAAAGATGACAGAAAAATCGGGTATTAGAAGGGAAAACAGTATGTCGGAAATGATTTCAGTTGTGACTTCTATATACAATGTGGAAGCATACTTAAATAAGTTTATTGAAAGGATGTTAAAACAAACATATCAGAACTTCGAACTAATACTTGTAGATGACGGCTCTCCGGACAATTGTCCTGCCATATGTGATGAATGGGGAAAAAAGGATACAAGAATCCGGGTTTTTCATAAAAAGAACGGCGGTATTTCGTCCGGCAGAAATTGTGGCATAGAGCATGCAAAAGGGAAATATATAACATTCCCTGATCCGGATGATTGGATTGAACCGAATTATCTGGAAAAATTAATCTCTGTAACAATTAATAATAATGCAGATGTAGGTATATGCGGACATTATTATGGTGAAGCGGTGGGGGATGCGGAAGCCAGTGCGGTAGTAATGGATACTGATGAGGCTTTGAAACGGCTCATGCTGCCACATTCATTTTGTGGCTATATGTGGAATAAGTTATACCGCACAGATATAATAAATAAATACAATTTGCGTAATGATGTGGAACTGGGGATGATTCAGGATCTGCATTTCAATATAAGGTATTTTCAGTTGTGTAAAAGAATAGCCTATGATCCTGAACCTGTATACCATTATGTGATAAACCAGACCGGAGTAACATCACGTGATACTCCTCTTACACCTCGTAAGATAAGTGGATTATTAACATATAAGAAAATAGCGGAACTCCTACATGGTAAATATCCGGACTTGGAAGCAATCGCATATAGTTCCCTATGTAATATGTGTCTTCAGGATATGATGGTTTATTACCGGACAGGCATGAAATCAAGGGAGATTCTTGATCTGGTTTGCAAAGACTTCTTACAATATAAAAAATATTTCTATAAGAGTAAAGAGTATACTGCCAGGGAAAAGAGATGTTCAAAATTTGCAGTCATACATCCGAAAGTATATTATTATGCCAGAAGGATTTATCTGCGTTTTTTTGGAAAAAAGGAAACTAAAAAAAAAATCCTGATATGCAATGACCTTTTAAGAGGCGGAGGAACCGAAACGCTGTTACAGCTTTTTACGGCTGCATTCATAAAAAAAGGGCATGATGTTACTATTATGACCAGAAAGAATACAAATGGTGATAACAAGGCAGCCATGCAAGAGTTTTTCCCCAACGGAGTTCGTTATATACAAGACAGATATCCTACGAATAAGTATAAGTGGTGTATTCCGTTAACGTTTCTGAACTTTTTGATCAGAAAAATATACCGGATGGTAATAGTTTTAAGAATTACATTAAAAAACTATGATTATGCCATAGCAATAAAAGATGGTTATATAACGAAGGATGTTGCAGCTCTGAAAGCCAAACACAAAATAGCATGGATCCAGAGTGACTACAGGATTTTTCATCAGAATAAGGATTATATACAGGTTTTCTCGAATATAGAGAAAGAACGGGAATGCTTAAAAAGCTTTGATAAGATAGTATGTGTGTCTGAAACTGCTAGGGAAAGCGTGATAGAGACTGTAGGAGATACCGGTAATCTCTGTGTAAGGTATAACCCTATCGATGTAAAGAAGATATTGTCGTTATCAAAAGAAAGATGTGAATTTACCAGAAACCAAACCGGGAAATTAATCATATCCGTTGGCGGATTGTATCCGAATAAGAATTATCTGACCTTGCTAAAAGCGTGCAGACTTTTTCGTGATAAAACAGAATTTGAACTTTGGATAATAGGTGATGGACCGGAAAAAGACAAAATAAAGGATTTTATTAAGAAAAATAACCTGACGAATGTAAAAATGTTGGGTATGCAAAAAAATCCTTACCCGATGATCAGGCAGGCTGATTTATATGTAAGCGCTTCAATCACCGAATCATACGGGTTGGCGGTACAAGAGTCGTTGATATTGGGAGTTCCGGTTGTTGCTGTAAAGAATCCGGGGATAATAGAGTCTTTAGATACGAGATTCGGAGTATTAACAGACAATTCGGCAGAAGATATCGCATGTGCGGTTTTGAATTTGTTTAAGGATGACGAGATTCTTGAAAAATATCGGGAAACCATAAAGGAGAAGTACCCGATCAACAGTCTGTACAAGGACAGAATCGAAAAGATCTGCGGCTTATTGGATTAACAGTATTTAATTGTTGAGGTAAACAATAAATGGAACAGGAAAGCTTAATATCGGTTATTATTCCGGTCTATAATGTAAAACAATATATGGATCACTGTATGGATACTGTATTAAACCAGACATACGGTAACCTTGAGATTTTCCTGGTTGACGACGGGTCAACTGATGATAGTGGAAAACTTTGTGATAAATATGCGGAAAAGGATTCCAGAATAAGGGTGATCCATAAAAAAAACGGAGGTTTATCAAGTGCAAGAAATGCGGCTTTAGACGTTGTCACAGGAGACTATATCTGTTTTGTTGACAGTGATGATTATATTTCTCCAGACATGTTTGAGAAATTGTTATCGGCGGCAAAGAATAATGATTGTGAAGTTGCGATATGCGGGCAATTTACAGAACGTGACGGACAGATATCAATAGATGAGCCAAAGGTTGAACAGTTACTGATATTTGACAGTGACAAGGCAATAGAGAAACTGATTGAAGATAAGATAATAAATAATTATGTATGGGATAAGATTTATAAGAAATACCTGTTTGACGGTGTAAGATTTCCGGACGGGAGAAATTATGAAGATATAGCGATTATGCATGAGATTTTCTATAAGGCAAAGAAAATATGCAGGATTCCGGAGTGCTTATATTATTATCAAAGAAGAACAGGAAGTATTTCAGATCATTCCAAAGAAGAAAGAAAGTGGTACCGAAATTGTTTAGACATGCTTACAAGTAAAATTGACAGATATCAGTTTTTACATGATAAGAACAAGACGGATTTGGAACAAAAGAGCCTGAGCAGTTTAATTCCGACGGTTTATGAGGTGATAAGGCTTGCATATATTTTTTCCGACAAGGAACAGTATCGTAAGTATATGGGGTTCTTAAAGGAACACAAAAAAGTGATAAAAGAGAATCCGTATGTAACAGGAAAAGATAAAAAACTTCTGTTTTTCTATAGTAATAAAGGTGCATATTCTTTATACAGTTTATCGAAAAAAGCGGTTAAACCAGGTAAATAATAAAACTGAAATACATAAAAATAATGGTGGGGTTTTATATGACTATACAGGATTATTTGGCTGAACTTGTTCTGGCTCAATTAAATGGTAGGAAGCCGGAAAATATACCTGATAATATAGGGGTGGATGAAATAATAGATATAGCCAGGCGAAATCATATGATTTATCCTCTTTTGGGGGCATTGATCAAGACGGATAATTTCCCTGAGGATAAGCTTAATGAACTGCGTTATAAAATACAACACAGTGTTTTAGTAACGCTCGCACAGGTCACGGAATTGAACCGGTTGGTAGATGCTTTTGAAAATGCCGGAATAAAAAACCAGCCCATGAAGGGATCGTGCATGAAGTTTATGTATCCCTCTCCTGAATTGAGAGAGATGAGCGATATCGACATCCTTATCGCAGGAGATCAGATGGATGCGGCCGGAAAAATAATGTTGGATCTGGGTTATAAACTTACTCAGTCTATCAAACATCATGATATTTATACGAAACAGCCGTTTATGGTAGTTGAAGTACATCGTGCCATGTATGACAAGACGGTTGACGGAAATCAGTACGACTACTTCAAGAGCTTTGAAAAGGCAGTTTTGCGTGATGAAAAAAAATACACATATGATTTTAAAAGGGAAGATTTTTATGTGTATATGATCGCACATATGGCAAAGCATTTTTATGCTATGGGATGCGGTATACGTAATCTTGTGGATGTATATATTTATCTTGAAAAGTATGGAAAGAAATTGGATCGTTCTTATCTAAACAATGAGCTTAAAAAATGCGGTATATATGATTTTGCAGTTAACATGGAGAAGCTGGCATATATATGGCTCGGAGGAAAACAAGGTGACCAGTTTTATAATGATCTGTTCCAATATATGGTAGACTGTGGAATATACGGCAAGGATGAGAACGGTATATGGCATAAGTATGCAGAAGAAAAACTTGAAGGAAAGACAGTAACTAGGGGTAAGCTTAAAAGATGGTATTATTTCCCGCCTCTTTTCTACATGTCAGAATACTATCCCTGGTTGGAAAAATTTCCGTTCTTACTACCGGTAGCATGGTGCATCCGTGCATTTAGAGGTATATTTATGAAGAAGGGAACACAAAAAAGGGAAATGTTGAATGTTATAGACGGGGATAAGGCAAAAACTTATCAGTATATCTATAAACGTATGAAACTGAAATTTAAACACAAATAAGGGATTTACAGAAAATGGCTAATGAATCAGAAAATACCGAACCTAAAAAAGGCTTTTGGCATAATTGCATAATAGCAAGAGGATTCAGGTTTATAAAGTATAATAAAGCTAAAAAACTCACAGCACGCGCCATATTTCTTTCAGCATATTACAGATTGTGCATATTGCTGGTAAAACCTAAGAAACTCCATAAAAGATGGGGAATTGAAGGTGAAGAGACCGGAGAGGATGATGTAATGCCCTGGCAGTATAGATATTCTTACTGGGTTTCCTATGCGGTAGAAAAGGTGTGCTCGAGAACAGCCTGGGAGAGTAAGTGCCTGGTACGTGCACTTACAGCACAACATTTGTTAAAAAAGAAGGGTATCCCATCCACTATGTATCTCGGATGCAGAATGGAAGAGGGCAAGATGGTAGCACATGCCTGGATCCGTGTTGGAAAAGTTTATGTTTCAGGTGGTAATGGAGAGGGATATTCTATCGTTGATCGGTTCAAAGCTTAAAAAATCTGCTAAATTCTGCATAAAATAAGGACTCCTTGATGGAGTCCTTATTTTGTATGATCGCGTAAAAAACCGCCTAAAGATGCAAGAAGAGTGAGTTTAATACATTGTTTTTTGTTAAGATTATGGGCCTCAGCAGCAACTTTGAATTCATTTATAAGGGGATCGATTTTTTCAGCATCAAGATATTCACGTAAAAGGGGCTCATCCAAATTGCGAAAGACGTTTTCTTTATGAATATCGAAATCCCTGTTAACACGGTAATCAAAATCGGCACTTTGAACTCCAAATCCTTTATACATACTGGTTACGGGTTCCGGAAGGAGATCTTTGAGATAACCCCTTACAAGTCTTCTTTCTAACCCATTATGGACTAAACATTCCAATGGTAAACTCATACAGAATTCAACCATTTCCACGGTTTGAGTCGGGTCAACCATAATAAAATGATGCATAAGGCCAAAGTTAGTATAGTATATTCCCTTGTGTATAAACTGCATTGGACAGACAAGAAAATTATAGCGTTGTCGGGGTGTGGTAAACTGACCGTTTCCGTTTGCCCGTTTATCATCTAAATTTGGATGTGTAAGTCCATATTTTTTTTCATCTTCTTCTTTTAGAAAAAGGTGATCCTCTTCAGGTCTTTTAAAAAAGTAGTTAAAAATGATTTTAATATATTTTCCGATCATTTTTTTCCTTGATATTTTATAACACTTACAAAAATAAAAGATTTCTTTTAATGCTTTAATAAAGTGAAATCTTGAAATATTCAAAGATACATAATCGTTTAAATAACCGTAAGAAATTGTTCCGTTTCCATGCCCGCCGGATATTATTACGGAACAATTGTCTTTTTGGGCTGCTTTACTGATATCGATTATATTAATGTGATTAATGGACGGCTTTACCGGAATATCATATAAATTTTGAAAATAATCAAGATCCGAAACACAACAATCACTATCTCCGGTTATAAAACGTGTCACCAAATTGGGATGAAGGGCTTTCTGCATCTGAACCAGAGGGGTTTCATCCGAAATACGGCCAGTGTCCTCTTCAGAACTCTTATAGTCTGAACTGGGAACAAAAGTATAACTAAATAGCTTTTTGTTTTTTTCTTTTTGTATAGGTGCGGCGAAAGCTGTAATAGCTGAAGAGTCCAGTCCGCCGCTTAAAAATATTCCTGTTTCATCTTTAGACCGTAACATAGACCGGGTGAGAGTATCAAGAAGAGTCCTAAAAGCAACTTTATAATCATCATCTGATTTTAGTTTTAATTTTTTTACTGTATGGCGGGGATTCCAATAACGTTTTTTGATTTCTTTTCCTGTTTTTATGTTTATTATGAGATGCGTAGCATAATCTAAGTGAAAGATGTTTTCAAAAGGAGTGATGGATTCCTTGTAGAAATTTCTCGGTGAAGTATCGGTATAACAATTAGCTATAAATTCATGGTTGATTTTAATGTCGTTTCCTAAACATGCCAGGATAGGTTTATATACGGACGAAAAACATACATAATCCGGGTTGTTATAATATACAAGATATTTGTTAGAAAAATGATCAGATAACAGATGCAGATCGGAAGTACTTTCATCATATATTGCAAATGAAAAATAACCACGTAGCTTTTCTACAAATGAATAGCCCCATTTTATAAAAGCGGCAAAAGCTATCTGGGAATCTCCGGCTGTAAGGAGAGTGTTATCATTCAGTTCAGTGATGAGAGAATCACGATTATACAGAAAGCAGTCAGAACAGAAAACAATACCGGTATTCTTATCATAAAAAGGAGACATATCCTTTAGGTCTTCATTAGTATAATATTGATGACCACAAGCGAAACAACAGTTATCGTGGTTGGCGGTGTCTATCCTGTCAAAAGAAAAAACGGACATAGAAGCAGTCATTTTATTAAATATTTTATCTATATCAGTACTATCACTTTTTTTACTTATAATTCCCCAGATTGCAGACATAAAAAAACTCCCTATTCATCAAGAATTTTTAAAATACTGTTGGTTATTTCGTTCAAGGTATCTTTACCTTTAGGACGTTTGATTGTAAAAAACCTTATATTCCCGGCAATTTTAAGACATTGAAACATTTCTTTGTCGGGCAGGCCGGTTTGGGCATATTGAAGAGAGAGATACAGATTCTCTATGATTTTATAAAATTTATTTGCGCCGGTTATTTCTGTTACTTCAACGTGATCTTCATCCGAAAGGCGAAGTTGGAAGAAATACTTTAGTTTTTTTGGAGTATCACAATAGTCGGAAATATTTAAATAGGCATATTTTCCTCTATCGTTGTTAATGGAGTAGAGAAGATCTTTGTTTAAGGACAATGATACGTCGTGACATACTTTTTGTACAGGGTAAGCAGGAGGTATCATCATATTTTCGTAGGAGTCGATAATTGCAATATCGTCAGCCAGGTATTTACATCCGTGCTGTATCAGTGAAATGGCAGTGGTGGATTTCCCCGCCCCGCTTATACCGGAGACAAAAAAACCTGTGTTATTATGTACGAGAGCCGAACAATGAAATGTACTATAGTTCATCTGGGTAAGTACAACGGCCATTCCCCACCCGACAATAAAAGGGGTGAGGCTCTCTACATCATATTCGGAATTAAGTTCATAAAGAATTTCTTTCCCCGAGCAGATTTGAAGAGTTCCATAAAGGAAACGCATTATAAATCTATCATTATTAATATGCAGGCAGTTTGTATCATATTGGGAATTGTCCAAATGAATTGTTCCTCGGTGGATAATAACATCGGGTTTATCAAAGATATGGTGTGACTGTGGAATGTTAAACAATTTAATATCTGAAGCAAAACACTTAGAGTATAAACAATAAAAAAACATAAATCCCCTCACAAAATTCTAACAGATGTGTTAGATTCCTTTACTTTTTTTCGGACTTATTATATCATAATGTCATTAGCAAGGCAAGAAAAAGCGTTGTATATAAGGAGGCAGAAAAATGAAGAAATGGGAAAAGCCCGATGTTGCTAATTTAACAATAAAGTCAACATACGAAATAAACACATTAAGTAATGAGGGCGATGTTATTTATACCGGTTATCCGATGCCTGATGGCTCGGTACAGGATGTACTTGCCCAGGGTACTCATGATGGTAGCGGTCCTAAGACTGAGATACCGTGGAATCAGCATAATACTTGATTTTTGAAAGGAGAACAAGGATGAAAAAGTGGAGTGTACCCTCTTTTGAGGCATTAGAAGTTAAAGCAACTGCAGAAAATGGTGCTAAAACTGATGGTTTAGATGCTATGTGGCAAGGCGCAGGCCCTAATGGAGAGGATCTGTGGACATTTGGACCTAAGTCAGGAAGCGGAGTAACCGTATATGTAAAGGTTTCCGGTTCTGCTGCTGAGGAACTTATGAAATAATTTTGTAATGAGTTAATGTAAGGGCTCTCTGTTATAGGGAGCCTTTTTTGATAGATAAAATGGAATATGAATTGAACTTAAGCAGAATGACGATTTTATTTGCAATCAATGTTATGATATGATAAAATAGTTTTCAGTTTCAATTATATTTGGAGGGGTATTAATGGATAAGAATACAAAGATAGTATTAAAAAAGAAACTGAATGTTACGGATCTCGCCGGTGAAAAGGTTATGGTAGATTTTGACAATGGTAAGTATTTCCTTATCAAGGGTGTCGGGAATGATATATGGGAGATGATCCAGAATGAGATTACTCCCGGTGAGATCATAGAGAAGCTTCTTTCTGAATACGATGTAAGCAGGGAAGAATGTGAGAAGTCTGTTATGGAGTTCCTTGATAAGATGGAAGGATATAATTTTATTTAAACCGGTATAGAATATGGGAAAACTTAAAGAGGTTTGGAAGGATAGAGATAATCAGTATCAGTATGCAAAGTGGCTGATGAAGTACTCTAAACCATATATGGGGCGTATAGCACTCATGATGGTATTCAGTATTATGTCGACTGTCGTATCTCTATGGATGGTACAGATATCTAAAAATATTATTGATAATGCTACCGGTGGAAATAAGTTCGTTACCCTGTTAATTGTGTATTTTTGCCTGATGATAGGTATGCAGATAGTGGGTATAGTATCTACTTTACTTTCGGCAGTGCTTAATGAAAAGTTTTCATTTGGTATAAGAAAACAGATATATGATAAGATTATAAGATCACACTGGATGGATGTTAAAAGGTATCATACAGGGGACCTTATGACCAGGCTTACCAGTGATGCCGGAGCTATAGCGGATGGTATTATTGGTACTATACCGAGCATTATCATTCTATTTGTAGAATTGTTAATGGTATTTGTTACATTGTTTATTTATTCGCCGTTACTTGCGCTATTTGCTATGCTGGTAGCACCTGTAGCTGCGGTAGTATCATTTTTCCTTGGTAAGAAGCTTAAGAAGCTTCAGGTAAAAGTACAGGAATCAGAGTCTAACTATCGTTCGTTTTTGCAGGAAAGCTTAGCAAACCTTCTTGTGGTAAAATCTTTTGCAAATGAAGATTACTCGGTGGACAGGCTGACAACCTTGAGAGAGGAACGTTTCAGCTGGGTTTTTAAAAAAACGAAGATGAGTATAGCCAGTAGTACCGTTATGTCAATGACATTTCAGTTAGGCTATATCGTTGCTTTTGCATATGGGGCATGGCAGATATCTACCGGGCAGATAACTTATGGTACGATGACCGTGTTCCTGACTTTGGTTAACAGAGTGCAGAGTCCTATCATAGGATTGGCACAGCAGATACCGAGAGTAGTATCGGTACTTGCTTCAGCCGGCAGAGTAATAGAGCTACAGAGTATCCCCATGGAAGAGCGCCTTCCTGAAAAGGTGACGTCTGACAAGATCGGTGTAGATATTAAGAATCTTACCTTTGGATATACTGATGAGATCGTACTTGATGATGTATCGTTAAATATTAAGCCTGGTGAGTTTGTTGCAGTCATCGGAGAATCGGGAATTGGAAAAACAACATTACTCCGTATTATCATGTCTTTCATGGGAAATTATACGGGAAAGGTAGATTTCTACGACGAGAATGGCTTAACCGATCCGGCCAATGCCAATACAAGAAGATTTATATCATATGTTCCTCAGGGCAATACTTTGTTTAGTGGTACGGTAAGAGAAAATATCCGAATGGGTAAGCTTGATGCTACGGATGAAGAGATGTGGGATGCATTGAAGCTTTCTGCAGGATATGATTTTGTAAAGGAATTGCCTAATGGTCTTTATACCGTCATAGGTGAGAGAGGACATGGTATCTCGGAAGGTCAGGCACAGCGTATAGCTATAGCC
>JAEEGL013910623.1_pt1 | contig 13187 bp, 23 predicted proteins | sample 9134231 | NCBI WGS metagenome assembly JAEEGL01 (sample SAMN16246548, study PRJNA631951) | gut metagenome | biome: gut microbiome; feature: rumen; material: fiber-attached | host: Bos | place: Iran: Karaj | collected 2018-10
ACCAATCCTTCAAGATTGCTCCGGATAAGAAGCCGCTGACTCCGGAAGAATCGCTTGCAGAACTCATGACGGATATGCCTAAATCGATGGTTGACAAGATTATGTCCATTCCGAATGATGACTGGAAGCACACGTTTGACGGTTGCGACTTTGAATTGAGCTATGCGGTTGCGTCTCGCCGTATTCATTTGACTATGTCTAAACGTAACTTATCTGCGACCGACCATGTAGGTTCGGTATTCCGAGTCGAATACATTAACGATGGTCCCGGTAGCGTAAATTACATGCGTGAGTTTAATACGCTGAAAGACATTACGGATGCTGGCAAGAACGCAAAGCGCCTCTACCAGTGGTACGGCAAGGTGCTTGCGGCTTTCTTCGGCAAATAGACTAATTTATCTTATGGACGGTTGAGGGATAGGCCGTCCGACATAGTGGAGTCGGTCACCGAGAGTAATCTCGGTGGCCGTTTCTGATAAACTGCAGACAGATTGAAATTTAGTGGACACTATGGACGAGCTTGAACAGTTGGAAGAATTTTCTGCGTTGATGGAATCTATGGAGATGCCGGATCACCTCAAGACGGCGTTGATGGAAGCCTTCCACCATACGTACCACGTAGACCGTCGACCGATGACCGACGAGGAAATGGAACTCCGACTTGATGCCATGGAAGCTGGCAGCAAGAAACTAGGCATGCCGTTTGACCGTGCTGCTGTCAAGGAAGACATGAAGAAGTATCCCGGCAAGTACCGCAGCAAGCCGATTCCTCGACAGCCGATGAATGTAGAAAAGGACATGCACAATTCCCAGTTGAACGTATTGAACCAGGACGACGCTCGCAAGGCGTACTACAAGGCGTTTGTGAAGAGGGTTGCTCAAATATACAATCACTTCCACATTCCTTTCGATGCCGACGGTTACTACGAATACATTTGTGCAAAGGATAACGAAAATACTCCTGAAGTAGATGCAGCCAATGCCCAGTCCGTTGTGTTCAAAACGTTCGGTGAAATGATCAAGAATCCGGACATTCAAAAGCTAATGGTGAGCAATAAGTCTCTGGCTGAACTGGAAAAGAAATGCTATAAGTTCCTCGTCGATCTCCGTGATGCGAGGGAGAAAGGAAACGAGAATAGTTTCTTGAGCTGGTGCCGAATCTCTGGAGACGTACAGAAAGCGCCGACCATTGAGAAGCCAGATGCCCGATTGACTGCGGATGACCAGAAGGTGTTCGACGAGAAGGAAGCGATTTCCAAGGCGATGGCAGAACGTGCCAACATGCCTAAGAACTTGTCCGCACGAGTGGGAAGCATCGCCGAAATGAGAAAGCATTTCCCACGATTGCCTTATGCACGTCTGTACGATCGTTTCGCCAACGGTGGCGATCCGGCAAAGGTCGAGCAAGCTCCGAAGCCGGACGAGAGCATCAGCAACTACTTGTATCGTATGAAGCGTGGCGGTACACCGCTGGATACGTTCTTGCGCATGCACATCGCTGACATCAATACCGCATATCCTCCTGAAGCTGCCGAACGTGCTTTGAGCCAGCTCCGGTATACCGGATACGTGGAATCCGCCGAGCGTGATGTTGCCGAGATGGGCATTGATCCGTCGTTGCAGAAATTGGCTGCACTTTGCCGGGTCATCGAGGACATGCGTGAAGCCAAGGAACGTCATAACTTCCAGTTTACGCTTCCCTAACGACCCAATTTGAATACTAAATTGCTCCTTGCTATATTTAAGGCAAGGAGTTTTTTGTATTATGAAGAAAATAGTAATGCACCAGCAGATCAAGGGCGGAGTTGGCGAGGTGGACAAGTTCATCAACTCGAACGGACTGTCTTTGTCACAAGTCCAGATTGTATTTAACTACAATCCGCGTGGAAGCAGCTACATGGTATTCTACGAAGTTGAAGTAGCCGAAAAGTAGCAATGCGGGCGTTCGCTGCAGTCATTTTCTCCGTATGCTTGGTTTACTCCTTGGTGCAAGCGCTTAGGAGGATTAAAAACTTGTTCTATGGAACTGCGGATAGTCTAGCGGACTTCTATTCTCAAGTCGACGTGTCTGCAAGTTACTATGTGGGCGTAAAAGTACCCGCATTGAGGCTAAAGCCGATGATACATTACGTCCAGATTGACTATCTTTGGGTCGAGACCGCTACGAAGAACAAGACCGTTGCCGAGAATATCCGTGAATACATCAAGCGGCAGATACCTTCTCTTGCAAGCCAGGTCATAATTCGGAAGGCGTCTCCTATAAAGAATTCCAACGACAGCAAGATGCGCATCAAGTCGATGAACACTACTCCCGGAGTCAACGCCGACGAGCACCACATGCTCGTGACGATTGCTTCGATACTGTCAGCTGGAAAGCTAATAAGGGACGCGGTAAAGAGGAAACCGAAATGGAACGACTTGTAAGCCTTACTACCAGTAGGTACAGAATCAACAGAGTTAAGCAGACCGTGGAATCGATTCGCCGGACGGCGAAGGATGTCCATATCGTGCTTACTCTGTCCGAGGAAGAGTTTGCTGGGCGTGTATGGCCAGATACTGGGGTAGACGAGATCATCTGGTGTCCTATCGACATTGGCCCGTTCAAGAAAGTCCTCTATACGATGGAAAAGTATCCAGACCATCCGGTCATTTCCGTCGACGACGACATTGACTACGGATGTGTGGTGGATGCTCTGTGGGATCTGCACGAGAAGTACCCTAATGACGTAATCACCAACTTTCCAAACGTCAAGACTGGAGGACTGCGGCTACCTAACGGATATGCGACATTGTATCCTCCGCACTGTCTGGACGGAGCTTTTGGATTGCTAACACGTCAAATCGTGGTCATAAAGAACGACGATGCGTTCTACGGACTGGTTTTGATGGAGAAAAACTACCATTTCCGATACGCAATGCGCCATGATATTGCTATATTAGGGAAAGACAACGACGGTTTGCACATGCTGGACAAGTACCACGGCAATGAGGACATCAAGGTAATCGTCTCCGAGCTGTACAAGTCAGGCAAGTTCAATCCGACCGATCAAACATTTATCAACAAATACCCAAGGGACACTTATGCCAACAAAAGAATTCAATATCGCCGTATTCGAAAGCACGATGAAGGCCATCGATGCATCTCCTTCGATTAAGAAGGATATCGACAACGCAATCGCTGCACAGAAGTACTACTTCGGCGACGCACCGGCACCCACGGTAGACCGCTTCGACACGCCGTGCGATATCAGTCTTACCAGGAACCGTACCGTCGACGCTGGTCGGGCCGTTCTCAAGGTGGATTCAACCGTCAAGGTGGCTATCCTCAATTTCGCAAGTGCTACCAGACCCGGTGGCGGTGTCACGACCGGCTCATCTGCACAAGAAGAGTGTATCTGCCGTGTGTCTGGCCTCTACAAGTGCCTCACTACTCCGGAAGCCGTCAAGCGGTTCTACGAGCACCACAAGAAGAACGTGGGCCCGTTGCACAACGACGACATCATCTACACGCCCAATGTACCAGTGATTAAGACCGACGATTACGATATGCTCGACGATACGGTCTATCTCGACGTGATCACTTGTGCGGCTCCGAATCTCCGTGAGAAGAACATTTCCAAGTACAACCAGGAACGTGAACCGGCCCCGGATATTTCCGACGATGAACTCTACAAGCTTCACGTGAGCCGAGCTCGCCAGATCCTCAACGTGGCTGCACTGAACGGTGCGGACGTGGTTATCCTCGGTGCGTTCGGCTGCGGTGCTTTCCGCAACAAGCCGGAAGTGGTCGCCAAGGCGTATGCCGACATCTTGCCGGAATACACCAAGCAGTTCAAGGCAATCGAGTTCGCCGTATACTGTCCGTCTGGTAAGCCGACTGACAACTACGACGCATTCAAGTCTGTTCTTGGGAGAAAGTAATCTATGCTAACTCGTGATGATGTCGCTAACTATACGATCGACTGGAACAAGTGGCACGAGACCGTGTCGGATTCTCTGCATGCGTTCAGCTTCGACGACGCTGCCGATGATTGCCGTACACTTGGTCTTACCTGGTTCCCAGATGATGAGGGCGAGCCGGATTACGAGGTGAAGGCTGGAGACTTGCAGCGTGACGTTGAGCAAATCATCGACACTCTCATCAAGCTGTACGAGCTTCATTGGGACGGTAAAAAAGTCGATGCAGATGAATATGGCTATAAGATTTTTACCAAGTGTACTGCCTACTTGAATACTGATGGGCAGATGTATGCCTTGTTGAAGCTTAAGTCAACTAATGACCGTCTGGCGGAGCCGTGTATCGAAGTACGACTGGTCAGCGACCCAGAACACGGAATTCCCTGGTTCGAGATCAACTGGGTAACCGTAGGACAGTTCTTTTAAGGAGATAGATTATGGATAAGTTCACTGTATGCTTCTGGATATTTCAGTTGGTCGTATTGGTACTCGTTTGTACGTCCGTGTATGTCATGTACGTCGTGATGCCTAAAGCCGAATCGCTGGCTCTGAAACAGTTCCACTGTTTTGAAGTAATTTCTTACGAAGCAATGGCGTTCGTAATGTCCGCATTTGTTGCTGGTATGCAGTTCTATGAAGGATTGATTGTCTCGCCGATACTGTTGTGTATCCAGTGCGTGATCTTGATCGCTGCGATAGTCTGCATGACACGTGCGCACCGTAAGTACGGCAATGCCATAGAGGAAGAAAAGAATGGAACTAAGATGTCAAGTTGATATGCACTGGTACGAGGTGGGAAAGGAAACTCCTCGTGAGCATTTACTACTGTTTCTGGTGACTGAAGAATTGCCTACGGTTATTTATACCGGATTCTTTTGTGACGGACAGTTCAGATTTGCTGGACAAAATTCGAGTATTGTTCCGTTGCTAGGCACAAAGTTCACGCACTTTGCCTACGTCAACAATAATATGCTTCCGCAGAACTGCAAGGAAGGATGTCTGGGTAGCGGATGGTGTCTCACCAAGGATCAAGTTCCTGAAGACGACGAGCCGGTGGCTATCTATCCGAGCTTCCAGGGACATCAGTTCGCCGTGTGGAACAAGCACGAGCAGTGCTGGGACGACGAGTCCGGTGATGACTATCTCTGCGACAAGGAAGCCGTGGACAAGTGGTATAAGATCAACTGGGGAGGCGTTCTATGATTTTCATAGCTGGATTTGTTGGATTTGTACTTGCATTGTCCATTGTTGGCGTAATAGCTCTTATCAAGCGCAAGAAGGAAAGTGATCTGCCGTACAAGATCCTTGTCGAAATCGATGGTATCAAGTTCGTCCTGGATACGTTGCTTCTCGATATGATGAAGCATGGAATGCTTGATGACTATGGCGAACAAAGTCTTATCATGAACAATATGATGCAGCAGTGCTATAATGTAATGGCGGCTGGTTGGAAATCCGAACATAAGGAAAAATTTGCTCGATGCGGATTCCTTATAAATGATGAAGACAAGCTGACTTATGTCATAACTCCGCTGTCGATTACGACGCCTTTGTAATTGTGTCTCATAATAAACGAAAGGGCCGGACGATGTCCGGCCCTTTTTGTTTCTTCATGACTAAGGTTACTTGAGCCACTGTTTCAAGAACTTGGTTTCTTGCTTGGCACGGTCAATCGTATTGGCGTTCTCGTTAATTAGCTTTTGTATAGCATCCTTGTCGTATTCAAGGAACGATTCGTCCATGAGATCACGGATATACATGTCGATTGCGTCGCCGTCGAAATCGTCGATATTGTCTGCGGTCAGTACGAGCAGCGTGTCGTAAATTTCCAGCTCTGTCGGATAGAGATCGAGACTGTAGACAAACTTCTGCATATGCTCGTTATAAATCAGCGACTCGTTCAGCGAGCATCTTGTGTAGCTTTCCGACATGTAGTCGCCAAGCTTATTGCTGTGGCTTCTGGATAGACTCGTCTCGTTTGGCAATAGCTTTGCAGTAAATTCCGCTTCCGGCTTAATAATGAACGGAAGGTTGATGTAATAGTTCGGGTTGATGGTTGCACGGTAACCAGGCTTGTTGTAGCGAGACTCTCTTGTCAGTTTGTAACATTCCAACGTATGTGCTCTCTTGGCGGCGAGTTCTTCCTTGAGCTTTCCCTGACTGTCGAGTTCGATCTTTCGTTCGATCTCGTTTACGAGTTCTCGCATGTGGGGCTCGTACTTTTTCTTCCATACCTTTTCTCGCTTGAGGAAGAATACTTTGTACATGTCAGCGCATAGCTGGGAACATTCGATGGCGTTGGACATTCCCCACTTGCCGTCGGCGGCACGCCTGTTGCACCAGTCGCTGAACTCCTTGAATGAAATGTAATGGTATTTCATTTGGTTTCCGTTTTTGTTTTGGGTGTATGTTTCTTCAATACCAGCTTCGCCTTCTTGGGCTTGGCGGTGATTGCGTGGAACTGTTCGGTGATTTCGGTGAGATATACCTTGACCATGTCCGTATATGCGTGCTCGAACGTGCAGCCGAACTCGATGGTGGTAGATACAGCCGTACTGGACATGATGAAATGCGTATCGCTGTCCATCGTCTTGAACTGTAGGCTTTTCAACGGAGCCTTGTATTCGATCTGTGCAACTCCGCTGTGCATGTAGCACGGATACGTCTTGGAATCTCTTTGCATGGGAAGCGGATAGATTCCTTGGATATGGAGCTTGTCACCTTCGACCGCCACATAGGTAAGTACTGAGTTCATAGAGAACTGGCCGTTGCCGAAGCATACTTTTACTGGCTTTCCGATGCAGTTTTCCGAGACGTACTTGATCTTATTTTCAACGAATTCCTTCGCAGCCTTTTCCGCCTTCTCGATTTCCAGTTCGGAAATCCGGTGTTCGATCAGAGACATGGTATTGGTGAGCTTTTCCTTGAGGGTCTTCAGACGTTCGAGGTCGAGTGATCCGGTGCCTTCGGACAAGATATTGTCTACGTTGCTCACCCATGTGGTGGCGAGCTTTCCGTTAGCCATTGGGAACACGACCATTCCGTCGTCTTTCTGTTTGGCGGTAAAGCAGTTTGACTTATTGCCGCCCTTGCGTTTAACTGTTTTCTGTTTCGAGACTTGAGCCATGGTGCATTCCTTTAAATTAGTAAAGTTTAATTTGCAATTCAACCTAGCCAGTACAGCAGCGTGCCGACGACTCCGCCGAGACAGAATGCGAGGATGTACTGTCCGATGACGATCCAGTCCAATCCATTCTTTGCTTGTATGTTCTCGCATAGATCGAAATTCAATACGACCTCATTATCGTCCTCGTACTGGATGCCGATGGCAATGAAGTGCAGACCGTCGCCAGTAAAATCGCTGGTGTAGATAGCGGATAGCCAGTCGAATTCCATCGCCTTGCACATGAGAATGTCGTTGATCTTCGGCATGGCATGGAGACGGAATGCAGTGAGTGTGCGTGAAGCTCCTGGTGTGGACTCGGCGTCGTCGATTATGAACGCAGTCTTAGTGTTCTTGTTTATTTTTACCTTGATCATTGTAATCCTTGTTTTTGCTGAAATATAGCAATATAACGAATATATGGCAAATCTGTTGCCAACATACGCTCACATTGCTATATTTTGTGCATAATGGGACAGTACTTCACTACATTCGAACCGATCAAGGACGGAAACGAGACCGTCTACGTCCAAGACAACGGCGTCGAGATTTTCAGATACAACCACGTCCAAGCTGCGATGGTGCTTACTCCTGAAGAGGAAGACAATGCGGCTACGTTATGCCTCCAAGCTCGCATAAGGGGCGGCTGGAAAGGCGACATCCTTCACCCGGAGCCATACAATGTCACAAAAACTGACAATGACTAACTTCCGTGAGTTCTTCCAGAAAGAGATCAAGAACATCGTCTGGCCGTCATTCAACATGATGACGTCTTCTGGACGTCTCTCTGTTCATATAACTGAACCTGGCGATGAATCACCTACGGCTGCATGTTTTACAATTTCGTACGATACTGTTGACGGACTTCCCCAGTTAGTCACGGCCAAAACCAATGACATGGCTGCCGAGCAATCTTTGGAAACTCTGGAAGACCTGAAGAAGTTCTTTGACGAGTTCTACGCTTCGCTCGTTACTCGTGTCGTATCAGTCAACGTTCACCTCGAAATGGACACCTTCTGCATGCACGGTGTCTCGAAGTATTGATTATGATTTTGCGTTTCTATTCACCGCTTACTATCAAGTGCGATACTCCTCGCTACGTTGTCCCTGGCGAACTGGTGTCCGTTCTGGACGCCATTCCGGTCAGGTGTCAGAAGCATTTCGACGACTTGGTCGATCTCTTCGACGAACATTATCTTGAAGAAGAACACGAGAAGAATTACAGCGTTCATTCCGTAGTTCCTATGCCTTGCATCCATAACGCGCTTCCGTACATCTGCTGGACGGTCAAGATCGACATTCATTACAACTATGCCTATCCGAAGTTCTGCTTGGAGCAGTGTATACGTGAATTGAACCACACGATAAATGACCAAATTTGCAATAAGTGGGGAAAGGAACTGGAAGCGTTGCACGTAGATATCCAAGGCGACATCTATTCGTTATCATGTGCGCCGACCGATCGAGTTGTGTGGCCTGGCGTATGGTGTGATGGCTTTTATATCATCCCATGCAGTGGAGCTCTGGACGGATGTACTGACTCGCTGCCAGATCGGATGATTAAACATGGATGGGTGTCACCGAAGATGTTTGAATGCTTGCGCGACAGTATCAAGAAATGGGTAAATTGCAGTGATGCCGTCCGCAAGTGTAAACAGCGATGCGAGGAAATCGGATCTAACCACGGCGTGGACGCTATCTTCATCGCAAGCACTATCGACTGGCTCAGCAAGCGTACTAACGACAAGGAACTTATCAAGAAGTACAACAAGGTATACAACAAGATGGCGAAAATCCGCCATGAAGGAACAAACTAATGTCACGCAAAACAATCTTCTCTATCGTAATCGGTGTCCTAATCGGTGCAATCGCATACAGCTGCATTAATGTGGCCATTCACTGGAATGATACCTTTCCCGAAGAAACCCAGTGTTTCCAAGCCAAGGTAGACGATCCGGAAAAGCCGAGGGCTATCGTGTATAAGCCAAGTACTGGTTATACTGGCATATGGAAAGGCACATGCGAGGCTGACGTACTTCCGAAGGTATCTACTTCAGATTGGAAGGTAACTCATTTCGTACAAGTTGCTGTCGCTGGCATTATGGCATTGGTGTTACTCGTTGTCGGCGTATGCGCAGTATTGTTCTTTGTAATCATTGGGCCGTTTGTCGCACTATATCGATGGACGTTTAAATCCTATTATGAAGATGAGTCGCTCCTCAGCGTATATCTTGACATTGTAAAAAATCCCTAGGAGAACCAATGAGTATGAGACATATCCTCCAATTTTCCGACCTTCACCTCGGTTCCGACTACGACGGTCACTTGAACACATTCGCACAGTGGGACGCTGTGCTCAAGCACGCCAAGAAGAACTGTCCAGACAAATTCGGATATGATGCCGTCATTATCACTGGCGACCTCATTGACGATACGGTGTGCGTCGATCCGGACAACAACTCCAAGAGCCATGACGAAGAACTTTCCGAAGCTGGTAAGCTCAAGCAGTACGTGGACATCATCGAAGCCGCCAAGTCGTTGACGGTTCACGGCAAGGTGATGGTGACTCCGGGTAACCACGACAACCGTCAATTGCTTGGAAAGGCAGCCGTCAAGGCTGGCCTCGAAGGCGCTAGCGAAGACATGTTCATGGTTCCGGGTTCGTGTATACAGATGAACCTTGTTGGCGGACACACGCTTATTACGATGGACTCTGGAACGGTTGAACCGTATCGTGCTATTGCTGAACTGGCTTACAAGGTCAATACGGCTAATTGTTGGAATAGGCGCAGTGCGCTGTTGTTTACTCACAAACCGTTCAAGTCACGCAACTTGTATCATCGGTTTATGAAGGATAACATGCTTGACAATGATATCTATCATCACATGTTTAAGTATGTTGGTCATTACTTCTGCGGACATTTGCATCATTACTATTCTTTGTCCGATGAAAATTTGTTTAGCATGATTGGCTGTCCGGGCATCCAGTGCCAGATCGATCCGTATTCCGAGAAGTGCAACGCCGTGCCGTTCCCAGGGTATCTGTCGATCTCGTATAACGACATGGAGGATGGGATCAAAGTCCAAACCCACATGCTCGATAACTGGAAGGAAATCCTCTGCGAGGACTAGTATCGGGCATTTTCGTACCGAAAATTCATAGCCGCCTCTTGACAGGCGGCTTATATTTTTATATTTTTACCGTAAGAAAAAGATAAACTAGAGGCATAATTGTAAACAATATGAAACACAGAGGCACAAAAATGAAATACTGGTTGACATTCCTCCTAGCGCTTGCCATGTCGGTATTTGCAGCCGATGTCAAGCCGTTCGTCTTCGACGACATCGCCAAGGACTCCGCCACACAGCAAGCGGAATTCGAGTACATGCTGCAGTACAAGCTGTTCGGAATATGACGAGAAGGTCGATGAACTTCTACAGCCTTGTGTGGTTATGTACCGGCATGTCTTGGACGATCGTGAGGATAACCAGTATTTGAGGCAACGTGTAGACCAGCTGGAACGAGAGAAGGCTGCACTTGAAGAACAGCTTAACAAGGCCATACAAGCTCAAGAATGCTGGATTCCGTGTTCGCTGCGTCTTCCTCCTTATGGAGAGTCTGTTTTCGTCCGTGGTAGCCAAGGCGACGAGGTTCGCTTTCTTGACACGGTGGACGACACGGACGAGTATAGCGGCGCTCCCATCCATTACGACTGCTGGTTCAAGGAATACGAGGTGGACGGCGATCCGTACTATTTCTTGGAATTTGATGAAGTGAAATATTGGATGCCGAAGCCGAAGGATCCGGAAAATGATAAGAAAGAGGACACTCATGTTTAGTAATTGGGATAATGATTCTATCGGTTGCTTGGCGTACGTGATAGTAGGCGTCATTGGCATCATCATTATCATCTTCATGCTTCAAGGACATGAAGAGAAAGGTACACTTTACTTGATCGGTAATGACGAGCCGATCTGTACTGGGACGTTGAAGACGATTTACCATGGATATGGCAACGATACGCACAAGTTCACTTGCGACGATGGCCGGGTGATCCAGGAAGTCACAAACTTTATCTTGAAGTAGGGGTAGGTATGCCTAGCGAAGAAACAAATGAACTGATCAGCGCAAAGGAAGCCGCCGACATTTCGTCGAAGAAAATTATCGATTCATTCATGAAGGATGTCAACAAGGCTATTCGTACGGCATCCAAGGACGGCGAATACGAGGTTTCCGTTGATAACTATGGTATGGACAGAACTTTAATCAAGACGAAGCCGCTGGCAAATTCGATCGAGATCTTGCTGAAGAGTGCCGGGTATAAGGTTGACACCGTGCTTGATGACGAGTTCGGCTGCTATCGCTTCTATATCGACTGGACTCCGGAAGAAACCGCATTGCCGGTATTCCCTACCGACGAGGAATGGGAAGAGGCTCGCAAGCGTTTCTCAGTAGCTCAAGACGATGCGCGAAAAATTCATCCAGTAGGACAGCAGAGTGAACCGTTCGCCGACTACGACCGAGAACGCTTCGTGCGAGAGCTCAAGGATGCTAACATGTTGCTGTCTGGCTGGCTTGACGAAGAAACCAAGCTACGTAACAAGATTGAACGATTGGAATGCAATCAAGGCTGGCATAAGATCGGACTGTATAAGCATGAGCAAGTGGTTGCAAGACTGCTTGACGGTGACATGGTTATCGGAAAGTTACTCGATAACGGCCAGTTCCTGGTCGAGAACGCCATAGTGGACAATACTGACGGTCACTATTTTCCTACGCATATCGACATTGAAGATATCGAGAGCTGGAAGATTGCAGTTCCTCCTAAGGACTAGATAGCATGAGGGCTATTGGATATCTCTGCTTGATGGCTATAATGCTAGAAATGGTGGTCATTTGGCCACCATTCGTTATTGTCTTTTCAGTGCTATTTATAATTGGTATCTGCTGTTGCTAGCTAAATGTCCGTAGCAGTCAATCGTGGATCTTCTTCGCATACAAAGACTTTCTTCTCGAAAGTCTTATTTGTATCCCAGGACATGTTGGATAGATGGAGCAGTTCCTTGCTGTCATATGAAGCTATCTGGAATGAGTCCAGACGGCTTGGAAGTCCTTTCCTATCATTCAGCTGGTCAGCTTCCTTGGCGATAATGTAGGCGTCCTTTCTGTCGGCATAGGCGTAGCTGCCGTCATCGTTCTTGACTACGAATCCGTACCATGTAGGCTGGTTGTTGGATTTCCATTCGTAACGCTCGTGGTCTGCTTCGAGCTCGAATAAGGCTTTTCCGTGGTCTGTACCTACCGCCCACGGCAATTCGAAGTTCGGTGCATAGCCGACGAAAGCCGCTACGACACTCCTCATGCGGACACCTCGGTGCCATCGTTAATGAATTTCTCGGCTCGGCAGATAATGTCTTGGCGGCTGTATTTGGTAGCGGACTTGGTCGACGAAATGTCGGTCTCGAATAGGCAGATATACGCAGTTACCGGAAGGTCTTTGACCTTTGCGTCTTCCTTGGTCATCAATTCATTTTCCGTGTTCTTACATGTTGTCTTCACGGCATCGATGAATTGATCCAGCTTTTCCTGGTTATGTTCCGGCATACCTTTGAGATAGGTGTCGGTGTATGTCACTTGGATAATATGGAGGCAGCCGTGCGTCTTTTCAAGAAGGCGTACTGTATCGTCGCTGATGTCGGTGAATATTTCACAGCGGCATGCCTTGAACAAGGTCATCGCCGTGTGGATAGAGGTACATTGACGTGGATCTAAGCTGATGTGGTGCCAAATGAGCATGGTTACCCCGCATTGTATGATGAACAGATTACTTTCGCCTTGGTGTCCCGGTACATTTCGCCAGTGTATACACCAATCTCGACGATAGAGTCGACCTTCTGTCCTTCTTGTATATTGAAGCTTTGCTCAAGGCTATGTCCACCCAACGTGTTGCTGGGCTGGTTTAGCAGCCTAAAAATGCTCCAAACCGCCTAATTTCGTCAAATTTGCGTAGTTTATAGACCCCGATGCCTTTTCGGGGTCTTTTGCTGTTCGAGACCAATTAGCTCT
>JAEEGL014587780.1_pt1 | contig 13187 bp, 12 predicted proteins | sample 9134231 | NCBI WGS metagenome assembly JAEEGL01 (sample SAMN16246548, study PRJNA631951) | gut metagenome | biome: gut microbiome; feature: rumen; material: fiber-attached | host: Bos | place: Iran: Karaj | collected 2018-10
GTTATGAACTTCGCAGGATCCACATATGCTTTGCGTGGTGCTTTTCTGGGCTTTTCCTTCTTCCTGTATTCATCGAGATGTCCGGTCCATTTTGTAAAATCGCATGATACGTTATCTTTTGCCAGGTCCGTGAATATGTTCTTGATATCTCCTACTATCGGTATTGTTGGCCCGACGTTTTTTCCGATCTCGGCCGGATCAACATCTATATGTATAAGAACCGTATCCTTGGCTACAAGGTCAGGTGAAGATATCGCCCTGTCTGCAATCCTGGCACCGATAACTATAAGAAGATCGGACTCCTGCATGGCAAGGTTCGCGTAGGATCTTCCGTTGTTACCGATCATACCGTAGTAAAGACAGTCATCGCTTGGCATTGCACCGATCCCCATCATGGTAGAAACGACGGGAATACCGTATTTATGCGAAAAATCGATCAGTTCCTTTTGGGCTCCGGAAAGAATAACCCCTCCGCCGGCCAGGATCAGAGGCTTATGCGCACGTGACAGTTCGGTATTAACCTTTTTCAGCTGAACCGCATGTCCTTTTACTGTCGGCTTATACGTCCTCATATTGACCGTTTCGGGATACTTAAAATCCCTTAACGTCTTGTTCTGGATATCTATCGGAACGTCAATGAGAACAGGCCCTTTTCTGCCGGTTGAAGCTATATGGAAAGCTTCCTTCATTATGCGCGGTATATCCGAAACATGCTTAACAAGATAGCTGTATTTGACAAAGCTCTCCGCTGCGCCGGTAATATCAGCTTCCTGAAATACGTCGCTTCCGAGAAGATGTGAGTCAACCTGTCCGGTTATGCAGATAAGCGGAATTGAATCTGCGTATGCGGTCGCTATCCCGGTTATGAGATTTGTCGCACCGGGTCCGCTTGTTGCCACACATACACCGACTTTGCCGGTAACTCTTGCAAAGCCGCTTGCCGCATGTGCCGCATTCTGCTCGCTCCTTACCAGAACGGATTCGATCTTTGAGTTTAAAATGCTGTTAAAGAAGGGGCAAATCGCCACGCCCGGATACCCGAACAGCGTTGTTACCCCTTCTTTTTCCAGGCATTTTACGATTGCATCAGCACCAATCATAAATTACCCTGCCTTATGGAATGTTTTTGATAATTATTATTTTCTGAAGAGCTTTGCAAGCGGAGCGATGATCGTAGAAAGATCATTGATCGCCTTGTTAAGTGAATCAAGATCAATATCATCAATCTTCTTAACTGTCTGCTGAACGCTCTTTTCACTTGTATCAACAAGACTGTTCACATTGTCAAGCATTTCATCAAGATCGATGGCTGCAAGTTCCTGTGTGCTCTTGTCGAGATTTGTTACAACTGTCTGGACTTCTCCCATCATGCCGTTAACGCTTTCGATAGCCTCGCTTGCCGTTGTGATGGCAGCTGTAGCTTCGGTCATTGCTTCACCGGCCTGATTGATGATAACGGTTGCGTCGTCTACAACTTCGGATACTTTTGTAACTTCATCCGTAACCGATACTATAAGATTGTTTGCGTTTGCAACAGCACCTTCAACCTGAGGGATGAATTTCTTGATCGTAACAAGCATAACGATCAGAAGGATAAGGCAAAGAACTGAAGCGCATAATGAGAATAAACTCTGGATCTTGACTCTCTTCTGGGCACGCTCGTTCTCATTCTTCATCTCAACAAGGAGACGTGCGATCACCTGCATATCCTGTCCCTGGACCTTCTCAAGCATAGATGTGACTTCGAAATCACTGAGTTTGGATGTGCCTGTGTACGGATTCTGTGTTCTTACTTCATTGTTCTCTTCGCTCATTTGTAACCCTCCGTGTGTTTTTTTATATACACCTTGCGTGTATCAGTGATATTTTACCACAAGGGATTAATAATAGCCATAATTTATGTGAGATTTGCACCAACTTTTTCACACCTCTTTATAAAGCTTTCAAAATAGTCCGGAAGAGGCGCAATCGTTTCTGTGTACTCCCCGTCCGAAGGACGCATAAAGCCCAGAATATGGGCATGCAATGCCTGACCGTCAGTTTCAACGGGGGTTTTTGCGCCGTTACCGTATACCGTGTCTCCTGCTACAGGATGTCCGGTTGAAGCCATGTGAACCCTTATCTGATGCGTACGTCCCGTTTCGAGGATACATTTAATAAGTGTAAAAGAATCAAATCTTTTCAAGACCTCATAATGAGTGACTGCTCTTTTACCTGACGGAGTTATCGCTATCTTCATACGGTTTGAAGCACTTCTTCCCAAAGGAGCGTCTACGGTCCCGAAATCATCATCGATAACACCTGTTACGATAGCCATGTATTCACGTTTTATCGAATGATCCGCAAGCTGACGCGCGATCATATCATGTGCTTTGTCGTTTTTACATACTATAAGCGAACCGGAAGTATCTTTATCGATCCTGTGAACTATCCCCGGACGCATTACTCCGTTAATGCCGGACAGATCGCTTCCGCAATGATACATAAGGGCATTTACCAGGGTGTGTTCGTAGTGCCCGGGAGCCGGATGGACTACCATTCCCTTCGGCTTGTTCACAACGATCACATCATTATCCTCATAAAGAATGTCCAGGGGGATATTTTCGGCAACAATATCCGGTATTACCGAGTCCGGGGTTATAACTCTTATCACATCGTCAGGTTTTACCTTATAACTCGATCTTACCGGTTTACCGTAGACCGTGATATTACCGCTTTCTATAAGCTTTTGTATATATGAACGCGAAAGATCGGCAAGTACGCTCGTTACATACCTGTCGATCCTTTCGTTTTCAAGGTCTTCCTCAACTGTCAGATTATACTCTTTCATTTATCCTTCTTTTTGTCAGATGCTCTTTTAAACGGAGCCGCAAAAGCTTCTTCAAGCGTGTTGTAGTCTTCTTCCTTAAAACGGAACAGAACTATTATCGCAAGGATCACGGTGCAGACCGACACATACATGTCGGCTACGTTGAAAATCGGGAAATTGATTATGGAGATATAGATAAAGTCAACAACATATCCCTGGAAAAACCTGTCGATCATGTTACCGACACCTCCTGATGCAATAAAAATAAGGAGTATCTCGACAATCTTGTATTTTCGGTCTTCCGGCATATTTATGACAAGATAGATTATCACACTGACAACAACAACAGCAATGATAAGGAACATCACCCTGTGCCCGGCCAGCATACCGAATGCAGCGCCTGTGTTTCCGTTTGGAAGATAATACAGTTCAAGGATCCTGTCTATGACAGGTATGGACGCTTTATCCTTGAGATTGGCTACAGCCCAGTTTTTAGTGATCCTGTCAAGAAAGATCAGTACGGCAAACAATATGATATCGATTATGTATCTTTTAATATTCCTGTTCATATCAGTCCCATTTTACTATAAGGCTGTTCATGGCCTCTTTTATCTCTTCTTCGCTGACGTCGTTAACGATCACGGCTTTCCCGATCTTTTTGAGCAGTATGAACTTAAGTCCCTGATCTGTATTTTTCTTGTCATGTCCTATGATCGTAAAAGCGGCATCAACATCATATTCATCAAGCGAGATCGGAAGTCCGAAAGGAACGAACATATCCCTTATCTCATAAAATTCTTCATCGGAAAGCATGGATCGTTTGTGAGAAATATAGGCTGCGGCAACACTCCCGAGAGCAACACACTCTCCGTGTGAATAGGAAAAATCAAAAAATTTTTCAAGGGCATGCCCTATAGTATGACCGAAATTTAAGATCATACGTTCGCCCTCTTCAAAAGGGTCCTTTGTAACGTAGTATTGTTTGACAGATACGGCTTTATAAAGCATTTCCCGGACAGGGCCGCTTTCTTTGTCCATGATACTGTCAAAGTTAGTAATGAGCCATTCGTAAAAAACCCCGTCTCTTATCAGACCTGCCTTGAGAATCTCAGCCATTCCGCATGAGTATTCTTTATCGGGCAGAGTCTTTAATACGGATGTTGAAGCATATACAAGCGAAGGCATATATATTGCCCCGACAAGATTCTTGTATCCTTCGTAGTCCACTCCGCATTTTCCGCCTACTGATGAGTCTGCCATGGCCAAAAGCGATGTGGGAAGGCTGACATATCTGCAGCCTCTCATATAACTTGATGCGACAAATGCGGCCATGTCCCCGGTCACACCTCCTCCGAGGCCTATGATAAGATCCTTTCTGTTGATGTTGCTTTTGATCAGATCCTTATAACATTCATTGACCGTATCAAGATTCTTGTTGTCCTCTCCTGCCGGAAATACGTGATAATATATATTTTCTGCACATCCGGAAAGTACATTTTTGACCTTATCCAGATAAAGAGGAGCAACGTTTGAATCGGATATTATAAAGATACGCTTAAGAGCGGGCATCATATCCGAAATGAGTCCGTTAAGATCGCTGTAGTCTTCCTTTATCACAACAGGATACGATCCGTTGTTTTTGTATGAGATATTTAATGTCTCTTCCATAGTTGCCTCAAAAAAAACTTCCGACTTTTGATCGGAAGTTTTATCTTAGAATTTGTTGTTGAGCGCCGGTACATCGAAGGCGCCTGATAAGATCTCCTGAAAATCACCGGATACATCCACATTCTTGGGTGTCAGTATGAAAATATAATGTGATATCTTCTGGAGGTTTCCGTCGATAGCATATGTACTTCCGCTCGTAAAATCAATGATCCTCTGAGCCATATCAACGTCAAGGCCTTCCATATTCAATAGCACTGTATGATTCTCAAGAAGCGTGTCCGTTATCTCTCTGGCGTCCTCAACGGAAGTGGGTTTAATTACACATACTTCCATGCCGTTACTCATCATACGGCTTCGCCCGTTACGGGGTGTATTCCTCTGGGGCGCTTTTTTGGGTTCGCCTGCATCGTCGTCAAGAGTTTGTGCTTTTACTGCTCTGCCTTTGCCCGGGCGGGACGATGGTGTATCATCATAATCATCATCATAGTACTCGTCATCATACTCGTCATCGTCGTCATATTTCATTGCACCAAGCATCTTGTCAAGTAAACTCATAATAATCTCCTATCATTCGACCCTTTTATACTCCCTCTGTCCGAAAATGGATGTTCCGACTCTTACAAACGTTGCCCCTTCTTCAACCGCAACATAATAATCGCCTGACATACCCATTGACAGACAATCCATATTGACATTATCAATGTTTTTGGACTGTATGTCAACCAGTAATTGCCGAAGACCGCAAAAAACGGCTCTATTTTCCTCGGCATCATCCACATAAGGTGCTACAGTCATAAGTCCGCGTATATGAACATTGTCAAGCCGGCTTATTTCCGCACACAGACTGAAGGTATCCTCGGGCAAAACCCCGAATTTACTCTCTTCTTTTGCATAGTTGACCTCGATGAGTATATCGATATCAACGTTCTTTTTTACAGCCTGCCGGCTTATCTCCTGAGCAAGTTTCAGCGAATCGACACTGTGTATCATACATACTTTGTCGATGATATACTTGACTTTATTCGTCTGAAGATGACCAATCAGGTGCCACCTTATATCATCGGGCAGCTGCGGATATTTATCGACTATCTCCTGAACCTTATTCTCACCGAAATCACGTATTCCCGCATCATAAGCTTCCCTTATCATCGCTACTGGCTTTGTCTTGGAAACAGCGATAAGTGTGACGCTATTGCTTCGTCCTGACTTCTTCTCAGCTTCTCTTATTCTGTTTTGTACTTCCTTCAGATTATCCGATATCATATATGATCCCCCATCAGTCGTAGATAAAATCATTCTCGGTAACGGAATCGCCCTTAAGAGCTATATAATCATATACCGCGAGTCCATATTCACTGTTGGACTTGACTATGGAATACTCCTCATTCCGGTTGAGTATCGTTATCTGTTTGAAATCTGCATAGCCCTTATTGATATTGTAAACACCGATAAGTGACGCCTGTTTGGAGATCGGGTATCTTTCGCCGTCTTCCGGCCTTATAACGTAATCTCCTATCCGAAATACCGATTCATCCACATACAGCATACCGTCATCGTTGTTGTATATTGTCGCGGGCACGAATTCCACGGATAAAGAACCGTCCTCAAGATATGATTCCTTGTTGAAACCGGGATCCCCGGTATTACCGCCGTTTGTCAGATAATCTTCGGGGATCAGGTAGAAAGTTCTTTCAACGATGGAGGAATTCGGTATCTTAAGCCCTTCCCTTGCATTGTCAAGGAGTTCTATCTCGACAAATCTGTCTGCCGCGAAAGTGATCATAGAATTGTTAAAATCAAGCTTTGCATAAGTCCTGCCGTTTTGCCTTAAGATGCTTACACCTGCCCATGCGGTATAATTGTTCTTCAAAAACCTTACTTCAATGTAGTTTGTATCCGCAAGAGACTGTGCCCTCTCCTCGTCTATCTCAATGATGACGGACCACAGTTCGCTTGTTATGAGTTTATAGGCATTGTCACCTTCCGAAATAAGATCGTTTGAATGAAGAACGTTTTTCTCATATTCTTCGCCTTCAACCTGCTCGGGTGTTATTGTCTCCGCTGTAAGCTCTTCGTATCCGTCTGTTGAATAAAGAATGACCCCCGACTGCGGAGCATATCCGAAATCGATCGAATCGGCATAGTTTTCGGCCCTTAGTTTGTCAATATTAGCAAGGACTGCCGTATTTGCAAGCTTTAATACGGTTCCTTCGATGTTGTATTTGAAATTGTACGTGTCTATATAGTCCTCGGGCGAAAAATCCACCGCAAACGTCGAAATACTGTTCTTTATATCTGAAAGACTCTCGTTGGAGATGGAACTTTCATCTGTGCCCTCTTCATTGATCATTTCCGCAAGTTTACCGGTTGAATCAACGGTATAAACCATGGAATATGCTTTCACCTTTTCGGATTCTCTTGCATAATAATTGATATATCCGGAAAAATCGCTGGATATGACAGTTTCATCACGAAGGATAACACCCCGGTATGTATTATTGATCGCAAGGGAACCCAGTTTGACCTCATAAGGAGTGATATGAGTCTGCTTGAAATATGACACGATCATTATGACCATATATACAAAAATAACCAGGAATACAAGTACTCCCGGGTTAAAGCCTATGGGCTTGCGATATTGAAATACTTTTTGGGGCTTTTGCGACGCAGAGTCTTCCCGCTTTTTTTTCTTTTTCTTCCTGATGGACATGAGTGATAACTTTAAGGAAAGTCCCGGTAACCCGGGACTTTCCTGTAATTTCCTAAAAGGATCAAAGAGCTACGATAACCTGTGACTTGTATTTCTCGGGAACCTCATCAGGCTCGAGAGAAACACTTATGATAAAATCAACGTCAAACTGAGAACTGATCTTTTCAAACTTGTCGAGTATCCCCTCTATCTGTCCTTTATCTTTAATAAAAGCAACATCCATAAAACTGTCGAGATATACTTCCTGAAGATCATGGTCCTGAGAAACTATACCGCACATAAAACCGAAGAACTCTTCTGTTGTCGAGAACGGGAATTCGGAAGTGTTGATCAGTCTGATCCTGTTCTTGAGCTCATACATATGTTTTGAATTCTTATCAAGATAGACGATATTTCCGTCAACGGTCTTGACCGCATTGTTCACCTTTTCAAGTAAATGTTTTGTTTTGCCTTTACCCTTGGCTCCGACAATAAGCTGAATCATTGCAGATCCTCCTTTTATTAAAGATTATATCTAATTATAGTGTATTTGAACATAAATGACAACAATATTCAGATATCCTCGAGCAGTGTCGTCATATTTCTGTAAAGACTGTCATGGTCGGTGGAACCGAGAATGACAGATATGTACGTATGATTGTCAGGACCGTTTGAGAGAAGGATCAGACAACTTTTGGCAGCTTTTGTCGTTCCGGTCTTGCCGCCGATGACATTGACCCCTTCCGGGGCTTCGCGATCACCTTTTAAATATGCATTCGTGGTTGTTATCTCGATCTTTTTGGGGTTCCCCTCGCGGTCTTTGTATTCGCTCTTATATTCTACGGTATTTATTATCCGTCTGAACTCTTCATACTGCATTGCGGCATTGAACATGAGGTAGAGATCATATGCAGTCGTATAGTGTGCCTCGTCGGTCAGGCCGTGAGGATTGGTAAAATGAGTGTTGGTCGCCCCGATCTTCTTCGCTTCGTCATTCATTACGGCTGCGAATTTTTCAACGCTTCCCGAAAGATACTCTGCAATAAGTACCCCCGCATCATTAGCTGAATACAAAAGAAGCGCGTTAAGGGCTTGTTCAAGGGTCATCTTGTCCCCCTCTTTTATTCCGAGAAGCTGAGCCCCCGATTCTTTGATGAGAACATTGGAGGATGCCGTCAGCGTGTCTTCAAGGTGACCGTATTTCAGGGCTATATATGCAGTCATCACTTTTGTAAGGGATGCAGGATTAAGCTGCTGGTGTACGTTTTTGGCATAAACGGTCTCGGCGTCGGTCGCATCAAAAAGACCGCCCGCATCGGCTTCGTCTATCATAAGCCTTGCGGAATCAAGATCATCGTCACATACGCAGATATCAGCGGCAAAAGTCTTAACATCGGGCTTTTCCGGTTTGGACCGGATATTGAATGTCCCGCCGGCAGAATCGGGATCAAATGGAAATGATACAGACGTACTACAGCCTGTAAGCAGTAATGATATTGAGAAAAGAAATACAATGAGCCGTGCTCTATTTGTACATTTCACGCCACTCCATGTCTCCTCTGTCAAGTGATTTAATAAGAAGCTCAGCCGTTGCCAGATTGGTAGCAAGAGGGATATTGTGCATGTCACACAATTTAACGATATAGTTAATATCGGGTTTATGCATATCGGGAGCCATCGGATCACGCAAAAATATCATCAGATCGATCTCGTTATGCTCTATCTGGGCGCCGATCTGCTGTTCTCCACCGAGATTTCCGGCCAGATACTTGTGAATGGAAAGATTTGTGACTTCTTCTATAAGACGCCCTGTCGTGCCTGTAGCAAACAAAGTGTGTTTACTCAGGGAACCACGATATGCAATACAGAAATTCTGCATCAGTTTTCTTTTGGATTCGTGAGCAATAAGACCAATGTTCATCAGAATTCTCCCTCAAAATAATCTCCTGCAGGCGACTGCAGTTTGACATTTAATACAAATCCCATCCCGATAAAGAGACTTACAAGGCTCGTCAGACCGTAACTTACAAAAGGAAGCGTAAGTCCGGTGTTGGGCAAAAGTCCGGTAACTACACCGATGTTTATAAAGGTCTGGATACCGACAAGTCCTGCCATTCCACCGGCTATTATCTGACCGCCGACATCTTTTGCCCTTCGGGCGATCAGAATGCAGATGATAGATATCAGGAACAATAACCCTATAACCACACAACACCCGATAAAACCGGTCTCCTCTCCTATGACGGCAAAGATAAAATCGGTATGGGCAGCCGAAATGAAGTTACCGTTTTTGACCGAAGCAACGACGTTGTTGTTGATCCCCTTTCCGGAAAGCTGACCGGAGCCTATTGCCGTCATGGCGTTTAATGTCTGATAAGCTTCGGTACTGGCATACTCATCCGGATAAAGCCAAGCCAGGATACGTCCCTTGTGGTAATCCTTGATTATGTGTACATCATCGCGCATCAGATAACGAAGCGCCAGGATAAACGAAGGAACACCTATAAGTATCGCCCCGCCTATGACTTTCCAGCTTACACCGCCTATGAACATGATCACACAGAACAGTGATATGACCATTATTGTCGTTGAAAGATCAGGCTGGTTAAAAATCAGAAAAGTCGGCGGTATTATCAGGAGAACACAGGCCGTGATCATACGCACGGTATTGATGTTTTCCTTATGTTTCATAATAAACGCGGCATAGAATAAAATCAATAATATCTTGACCAGTTCCGAAGGCTGAAAACGTATTCCGCCTATCTCGAACCATCGCTGTGCACCGCCGCCCGAATCACCGAAAAGTCTGACAACGACAAGAAGAGCTATCGATGCCGCATATATCAGCCAGTAGAACTTAAGGACAAACGAATAACTGATGAAAGATATTATCAGCATAAGGATAACTCCCATCAGAAGACCTTCCTGTTGATGCTTCACATAAGATTCATCCGCACTTTTGATAAAAACGATGCCAAGAAGGCTTATGGCTATGCATAAGAGAACAAGAAGAATATCAAATTTTTTAAAATTATATCCTTCGAACATTTTTTATCCTCTAAAAAGGTATATTAGCAAGAAATTCCTTAGTGATATCCTCGCATACAACTCCCTCGGGTCCGGTATAAATGATCTTGGCTCCCGCGAGTTTGCGAAGAAATCCTGCATTTTTTGAAAACATTGTACATTCCTGTCCGCATACGCTTACGGCTTCGGTCTTTATGTCCAGTGCTGCAACAAAGGTACCTTCATCCCCCTTAATTCCCGCTGCGATATCACCGTACACCGTTCCGAGTATTACCACGGATCCGACTGCAGACACACTTGCGCCCGGATTAACATCCCCGAGTACTACGATACTTCCTTCTGTTTCAAGATTCTGTCCTGCATGCAGAGTCCCTTTATACACAGATGTATTCTCGACTTCCCCGCTTGGAGAAAATGCGTTTGCGGCCTGGATATACACCTCATTCTTTTTTTCATCCCGATCCATAACACAAAGGACGTTGACGTGCGAGTATTCACCGAACGCCTCTATAAGTGCACGTTCTTCGAGATCCGACAGCTTTCTTCCGTCAAATGTGATCACCAGTTTTGCATCCCCCAGGAATCTGTCCGACTCGATGAGTTTTTGCGCAAATGCCACATACAGCTGTTCGAACGGCATGTCCGGATTAAGTATCAGTTTCAGTCCGTTCGGGAAACTTTTGATTGTTACCGCTTCTCTCATGATAGTACCCTCGTCTGTTAATCTTCTATTATCTCATTGGTAGATTCGGCTGCTACACCGTTAATAAGTTCTTCGGCGTCTTCTGTCTTGAAATAGTAACTTAATACGTCTCTGGATAACTGCGCCGCATTTGCAGATGTATAACCGTATGCTATACGCGTGGCAACCGTGATTTCAGGATCTTCATATGGCGCAAAACCGATGAATACGGCATGGTTTGTCCTGGATTTGCTTGTCTGCGCCGTACCGGTCTTACCTGCCGTCGGGATCTGGAATCCCTTGAACGCTCCAGCTGTCTCAACAACTTGTCGCATTCCCTTGAATATCTGGTTCCACGTGCTGTCGGCAAACAATACGCTGTTTTGTATCCCCGGCGAATTCGACATTATAACCGAGCCGTCCTGTCCGACAACTTTATCAAGAAGCGTATATTTGTAACACGTCCCTCGGGTTGCTATCGTAGTGACATATCTTGACAACCCTACGGTCGTATAGTTATGACTTCCCTGTCCGATAGCCGAATCGACAGGCAGTTCATCCGAAAACTTAGGTTCGTTCTCTTCCATCTCGATACCGGTCTTTGTAGTCAGCCCGAACAGGTCGGCATATTTCTGGAGACGGTCAAGACCACGTTGCTCATCGTAGTTGGACGTATGGGTATTGGTGGCAAGCCTGAAACCGACTTCGTAGAAAAAGACGTTACACGAATTTCCGATGGCTCCGATAACATCCAAAGGTCCGTGTCCTCCGGGATATACCCAGCATTGTTTTTTTACGTCGAAATATTCGAATACTCCTTCGCACCTTATCGTCTCTCCGGTGTTGACGACACCCTCCTCAAGGGCACATGCGGCGCTGCATGGCTTGAATGTTGATCCGGGAGCGGTCATCTGCTGCGTGGCGTTGTTATATAAAGGACTTGCCAGATCGGAAAGAAGTTTCGCATAGTATTCGCTGTCTATCGAATTGGCAAATCTGTTGTTGTCATACCCCGGATAAGTCACGAGAGCAAGAAGTTCTCCTTTTGTGTTGGCGACCACGCATGATCCCGAACACGGGTCCAAAGCGAGCATAGCCGGTGTTATTTCAAGGTTCGATATCTTGTTGATGATAAAATCGTACGGAGTTTTGGCACCTGATTCAAGAAGAGCCTTGTCTGCAGCTGTTCCGTATATGATCTTCTGCTCATAGAGGATCATGCATAACTGCTTACCGCTTATATTATTATCCGCGATCATATATTTGAACATTTTTTTACCGAATCCGTTGTTATTGGACAGATCATCGAGGATATAATCGATAAGCTGTGTATACACCTCCTCGGAATCGGAATACTGGCTCGACAGATGAAATTTGGTGACATCTATCCAGTTGTTCGCAAGGCAGTAATGCAGGTATTCGTTAAGACTTATCGTTTCATTTACGGTCCAGTTTATGTATGTACTGTCATCCCGGTCAATGAGGTCGGAAACAAGGATACCTGTTGACTGGGACATCAGTCTTGACACGATATAACTCTGGTATACCTTCATCTCATCGGTCAGGTCCCTGTATGGAGTCTTCGTTGTAATCAGTTCACTGCGAAGATTATTCATAACTTCGGCCTGTTTGACAATAAATGCTTCATGAACCTGGCGTTCGTATGCTCCGGCGTTATCTCCTGACATATGTTCTGTATCTATCACGCTGTTGTTGATGAGAGCATAGTATACATCGTCAATGGGGATCATCATTCTGGATGATTTTACCTCGCTGTTATTGTACTCCTTCATGTTTATGATCTTGGAGACAAGAATACCGGCAAGCTTCTGCTCAAGCATGTTATATACGGCTTTTTGAAGATCGGAATCGATCGAAAGGTAAACATCGTTTCCTGCTTTGGGATCAACATGGGATATCGTATCGATGACTTTTCCCATATTGTCAACATAAATTGCGTCTTTTCCCTTTTCACCCTGAAGGTACTCTTCCATCGATTTTTCGATGCCGGATTTACCGACCATATCGGCACCGTTATAATCGTGAGATGATGAAGCAAGTTCCGCAAGATCGTCGGGCGAGGCATAGCCCGTATAACCTATAATATGGGCAAAATATTCGGCGTCGTTGTACATACGGAGAGTATTGACTTCGATACCGACTCCCTGAAGAATGTCGGAGTTTTCCTTGATCGCGGCCACGGTCTCTTCGCTTACATCATCAGCTATAACCGTAGATAAGTATTTCTGGTAACTGTTTGTGGCAAGCAGATAACGTACAGTCACAAGCTTGAGGACTTCTTCCTTAGTATA
>JAEEGL016239734.1_pt1 | contig 13187 bp, 13 predicted proteins | sample 9134231 | NCBI WGS metagenome assembly JAEEGL01 (sample SAMN16246548, study PRJNA631951) | gut metagenome | biome: gut microbiome; feature: rumen; material: fiber-attached | host: Bos | place: Iran: Karaj | collected 2018-10
ATGTGGCTTACTGAGCTTTTCAGGACGCAGTTCAAGCTGAAGGAATATCTCATCAATATAAAGGAGAATAAGCTTCCCGTGATGTTCGTCTCAGGAAAGCAGGATTACTTCTTCGTAAGGAGCGTCAAGAGGACACAGAAGAAGATAAGCGATGCTAAGCTTATCTTCATCGAGAAGTGCGGTCATGTCTGCAGCATCGAGAAGCACAGGGAGTTCAATGATCTGGTATCGGGATTCCTCCACAAAGTCAGTGCCCAACTGGCATAATACGACACAAGTACCGACGCGATCCTTAAGGGTCGCGTTCGTTTGTAAGGGGTAGATCCGTGCAGTATACACAGATATATAAGGAGCAGATGCGAAGGGCCGGATTCAATGCCGACAGAGCAGGTGATATATTCGATTCCTACTATTCCGAATATTCCGATGATCCGGAGCTTGAGGAGAAAGTTAAGGATGCACGTCTCAGGCTGCATGTTATGGCCGCGGCGATAGCGCATCTCAAGACGAGTCGATATCTGGGGATCAGGGACAGATCCGCATACGACATCAGAAACGCTTGGGATCTTACAGAAGCAGAGTACGACTTCGTAGCCGAGACCATATCAGATGATCCCGACACATATCATCTCGAAGATTCAGGTGTTCCTGCTGCGGAAATGCCGGATGATACAGGGAATATGAGCACATTTGACCTTGATGATCCTCTGACGGAAGAAAAGGTCGATGTCGCAGAAGTATCCGTGAATACAAAGGGTATAAGGAGAGCAGCCATTATTATGTTCGTGTTGTTCCTGGTATCTCTGATAGTGTTTTGCGGAAGCATATACCTTTACATGCAGGATCCGGGATACGATCTTGTCACAGTCAAGGTTAAGTCGGTCATCACCGATTATGACAGGTATTCGAACTTACGATACGGAGATAATAGTGACACGAACGAAAGTGACCGGTCTGATCATCTGGTAGTTGTTGAGGCAGCAGGATCATATGAGCAACTTAATGGTGTTCCTTCTGAGGAGGTATCTCACCTCTATTCTATAGCCGCAGGTATAGGGAATTCGATCAGAGTCTACCGCTATAACGGCAAATATTACTATTCACAGAAAAGCGTAGTTGATTCCAGGATGTGTGCCCGTGTCATGCAGTACAGCACGATCCCGCTCCGCGCCTTCGGAGTCGCATTCATCATCCTGCTGTCTTTGTATATCCGTGACAGAAAAAGAAGCCGATCTGTGTCTTAAGTTCGTCAGGGAGTAAAGACGTCAGAAGTGGTATAACGGGCGTTACCAAGGTATAATATCCGTGGTATCTGACAGTGACAGATACAGATACCAAGGGATAAAAGGATAGATAACATAAGGAGGGCATGTTTATGGTACCTCGTGAATTCAAACCCTATATGGGCAGTCCTGACGCGCTCGGATATAGGGCAGCATCACCTGAAGAAGATCAGCTCTGTCGCAGGACGGAGAAGAACGGCAGGATCGTACTTCCGATCTATATCGGCTTCATCGCAGTTTTTGTCGTGATGGTATTGCTATACAGGCAAATGCACGGACTTGATATCTTTTCCGTAGTCATTTTGAGCTTTATGGCATTGTCGATCCTCGCAGGTCTTCCTTCTGTGCTCTCGTTATTTAAGAAGAGCATCTCTTTCGAGGTAGCAGACGGAACCATAGTCCGAGGACATAGTGTTTCTTCTGATACAAATGATTACCGCTATTCTTCCGTATCCGTATGGTGTGAGAAGGAGCAGAAGTATCTTCATAAGGTGCGCTGTAACTTTGATTCCCATCATGTGCATAGGGGAGATGATATCCTGGTCGTAAGGGGATACAGAGGAGAAGGCAAGAAGCCTAACTTCTTCGCGATCCTTAAGTTCCCTAATGATCCGGACGGACTCAGATAACAGCTAAGTGAGGATTGGTTTATGATTAACGGTAATAACTCGCAAAAGAGGGATGTGATCCCGAGCGTGATCGTAGCTGTATTCGTGGTCGCTCTGTGCGTGGCAGGAGCTTTATTGAACAACACTGATCAGACGATCCCTGAGAGGCTCAAGAACGGATTTCCTTTGTATTTCTTCGGTGCTTTTGCCATAGCGGGACTGGCTACGATGATCAGTGCTGTCTCTACGATAAGATATCGTAAAGATTATTGTACGTATGTAACTGATGCGGTATGTGTTGATCTTGTTCACAGGTTGTCGACTGACAGTGACGGTCACAGTTCATCAGTGTATGCGCCTGTCTATGAATTCGAATATAACGGCAGACCGCAGACGATTCGCAATAACCACTATACGAGCAGGAATATTGCCCCGGCTATAGGAAGCAGGGTGACATTACATATCGATATTGAGGAGTTCTCTGATTACTATATCGGACGTCCTTCCAATGGTCTGGTGGGCAGTATCGTCGTGGGACTGGTGTTCTCGATCCCCGCGCTCGCAATCCTTTTTGCTATCCTTGCACAGGGATTAGGAATGTTATAACAAGGCGGCAGTGAGTGTTATAATCTCCGTATCAGAAACGACATAACGGAGAGCAGAACATGAAGGTACTCGTAATAGGAACAGGTGCAGTAGGATGTGCGGTGGCAATAGCTGCCGCTGATGCCGGCATGGAGACTGCGGTCCTTGCCAGAACAAAGACTGCGGAATATATACGTAATCACGGATTAAAGCGAACAGGCATATTCGGTGAGAAGGAGATCTCTCCCGAGCGTATCGCCGTATACGAAGATTACGATCAGATCCCTTCAGGATTCGACTATGTCGCAGTAGCATCAAAGACTATGGCTAATAGTTCGGTAGCGGATGCACTGGCTTCCCACAGAGCTATCCTTGGCAGCAACGGACGTATCGTTCTATTCCAGAACGGTTGGGGCAACGATGAACCTTATCTTGTTCATTTCCCGACCTCTCAGGTATTCAATGCGCGAGTAATAACGGGATTCGAGAGGACTGAGCCCGGCATCACCAAGGTTACGGTACATACTGCTCCTATCCTTCTCGGCTCGTTGCATGGAGAGTCTATAAAGGAGCTGGAACCTCTTGCTAATGCCATCAACGATTCAGGCATCCCGTCAGAGACTTCCGATCAGCTGGAGGAAGCACTCTGGGCTAAGATGCTCTATAACACGACTCTTAATCCCTTAGGTGCCATCCTTAACATGAGCTATGGTGAACTGGCTGCAACAGAGCATATCGTGGGAATAATGAACAGTCTTATCGAAGAGACATTTGCCGTGATAGATGCCGCAGGATATAAGACTTTCTGGAAGACTCCCAAGGAATATATGGATGTATTTTACGGTAAGCTCGTCCCTGATACCGTCGCACACAGAGCATCCACATTGCAGGACATCGAGAAGCGTCAGAAGACCGAGATCGATACATTGAACGGATGCGTTCAGAAGCTCGGAAGAAAGTACGGTGTCAAGACTCCCACTCACGATATGATCGTAGAGATGATAAAGGGTATAGAAGATATAAGGTGTTGAGGGGATCAGATGATCAGATATACGGAAGATATAACCCCTGAAGAGTATATGGATCTTCGAAGGGTAGTAGGCTGGGTGGAGTTCCCTCTGGAGGAAGCCAAGGCCTGTATAGATAATGCTTATTTGGTCCGCTGCGTAAGAGACGGCGACAGGGCTGTAGGTGTCGTCAGGCTTCTCTGGGACGGCGGCTATATCGCATTTCTCTCGGACGTTATCGTCTCTCCCGAGTATCAGGGACAGGGGATAGGAAGGACTCTGGTACAGATGTGTATCGATAAGCTTCGTGCTGACATGAAGCCGGGATACAAGGTAAAGCTTACTTTGAATTCCGCTAAGGGCAAGGAGCTCTTTTACGAGAAGTTCGGCTTTAAGGTGCGCCCGAATGAAGATGCGGGTCCTGCTATGGATCAGTGGTTTGTCGCCAATGAATAACGATCTTCTTTTTTACAACGAATATGAGAATTTCTATTCCATGTCGAAGGACTCTTCGGCCTTTAAGCATTTCTGCGAGAAGGCTTTCGGAAAGGATCTTTCCCAGGACGGGTTCAGTGACCTAAGTCAGATCGATCGTATCCTGCCGTATATCCCTTCTTCAGGGGATGCTCATGTACTTGATATCGGTTGCGGTAACGGAAAGGCACTTGGGTATATACAGGCGAAGACGGGAGCATATATCCACGGTTTCGACTATTCACATAATGCAATAGAGACGGCAAGGAGCCTTTTTACTGACAGGAGCGAGTTCATAGAAGGCTGCATAGGTGAGGTGGACTACCCGGCGGAGCATTTCGATGCGATAGTGTCTATGGACAGTATGTATTTTGCTCCTGATATGGCGGTCTTTGTAGATCAGATATTGAAATGGCTCAAGAAGAACGGGGTGTTTGTCGCTCTCTATCAGGAAGGGGATGTCATGCCCAAGACGGAGGATAAGGATACGTCCGTACTTGCGAGGATATTAGCTTCCAAAGGTATCCCATACGAATGTATCGATATCACGAGAGAATCCTACGATCTTCTCCTTAAGAAGAGGGATGCTGCTATGTCTCTTGAACATGAATTCTCAGCTGAAGGCAACTCTGACTGGTATGAGATGCTGCTGGCGCAGACAGAATATGCCAACAGACCGTTCGAAGAATATGCAGGAGAGCTGGCCAGATATATCTATGTGGTGAGAAACTGAGACCTTTGCCCTCTTCTAATGTTATAATCTTGTAGGAGAGGGGGATAAGTGTATGGGATATACCGGTTTCAAGTTGATAGCTCTTAAGAAGCCTTTCAGGGACAAGCTGACTTCTTTCGTAAATTCGCTCGGTTCCGCCATAAAGGACGGAAAGAAGATAAGCTTTGCGGATAACGACTTAAGTTATGTGCTGCAGCTTCAGAACGAAAGGCTTAAGAAAAAGGAACTTGTCATGGACTACGAGGTCTATGACAGGGATAAGAAGCGTCATGCCATGGTGGGATCGCAGTGGAAGGATGCTCATTATGAGAGCTTTGTCTGTCACGAGCAGTACGGCGTTAAGAGAAGGATAACGAAGAACGGACAGAAGATCTATTCCGATAACAAGCGCAATATCCTCTATTCGGTGATAACTGATGTGATAAACGGCGTTCATCCGGACGATGAGACGATATGCTGCCCTAACTGCGGAAGCGTAAGTACCATAGCGGAGCTTCAGGGAGGATGCCCTTCATGCGGCACCAGATACAAGATGGACGATCTCTTCCCGAAGGTAACGAGTTACTATTTCCTGGAGGACGTAGCGGTAGCAGGTAATGAGCATATAAAGGGAATAGCGATAAGCATGGGTATCACGTATGTCGCATCCTTCCTTCTTATGATCCTGGTAATGATAGCAGAGGGTAACTTCAACTTTCTTAGCATGATCCTGGGACCGATCGCGCTGATCCCCATGTCGTTGTTCGTCGGTTATGTCAACTATAGCATTTTCATGCTGATCCGCCTGATCGTAGTAGGTTCGGGACAGTCATCCGGTAAGTGGGGTACTATCGGTTCCAGATCCAAGTTCGAGCAGAAGATGAAGACCATCTGCCCCGAGTTCTCATATGAGTACTTTACTTCAAAGGCGATATCTCTTATCAAGACCGCTATCTATTCCGAGACCGAGCAGGAACTCCTGTTCTTCAAGGGCGAGGCAATAGATCCGGTGTTCAAGGACATTATCGATCTCAACTACGGAGCTGCTCTGGGTCTCGAGGGATTTAGGGAAGAGAACGGAGTCGTAACTGTCACTACTAAGGCTTTCTTCGATGTCCTCTTTGATACGGACAACGGGATAAAGTTCAAGAGAGAGGCATATAGGGCAGTGTTCCAGAGGCGTACCGACATCCCTGTCGATATGGGTTTCTCCATGACCAAGATACAGTGCCCGAGCTGCGGCAGTTCCTTTAACGCCATGCAGAACAGGATCTGTCCTTATTGCGGTAATGCATACGATATCGAATCAAAGGACTGGGTGCTCGTAGCTCTGGAACGATAAGGTTCCGGATCTATATCGGAAGGACAAAGGATATGATACCGGTTAATCTTTATTACAAAGGAACAAACAGCAGCGCGAGGGACGATATGGCGGATGCAAGGATAGACAGGATAAGGGAGAGCGAGAAGAGATCTCACACAAAGATCTACACTGACGAGAACCTATATAGTTCCGACAGCTGGCTTCGTAAGCCCATAAATACCGTCCGTGAGATAGTACCTCTCTTAGCCGGTCGTGACAGTATACGCGTATTAGACTTAGGATGCGGAGTAGGAAGGAACAGTATATTCCTGGCACAGGAATTAGACTGCATCGTTGACTGCGTTGATATCCTTGATATCGCTGTGGATAAGCTCATGAAGAACGCATGCGAGTACGGTGTAGAAGATAAGATAAACGGCATTGTGGATACTATCGAACATTTTACTGTCTCTAAGGACAGTTACGATCTGATCCTTGCCGTATCAGCCCTTGAGCATGTCGAAGATGAGAAGGCTTTCAGGAATAAGCTCCTCGAGATAAGGGACGGGATAAAGGATAAGGGGTTCGTATGCATGATCGTTAATTCGGAAGTTCATGAGAATGATCAGGCGACAGGTGAAGTGCTCGAGCCTCAATTTGAAGTTAATATCTCAACCGCAAAGATGCGCGGATATATCTCCGATTCATTCAGAGGATGGACTGCCCTGAAGGAGACAGTAGTCTCGCAGGAATACGATATCCCGAGAGACGATATAATGAGCCGTCTTACGACTAACGTGATCACATATGTAGGACAGAAGTGATCTGATGATAACCGAAGAGCGCGTATCCTGGAACTGATCAGAGCTACAGAACACGAAGAGACACTGATGGGTATGAGCCCTCACTTCCTGGTGTGTGCCCGCAAGCTGTGATATCGATCTGATTCTCCGGTGAGCTCTCCACTTTCAGTCAAGTGGAGACACGAGTGGAGAGAAAACCGCCGTAAAACACAGGATCATTCTCCACCGTACTCTCCACCTCGACTATAGTGGAGAGTATGGTGGAGACCTTATATCTCACAAGATACTTAAGCTCAAATTAAGGTTCACACAATAATGCCTTAAAGCGATTAATATTCCTTTCCCGTATAGTTAGGTCACAAAGCGGTTAGGAGTAATTGATATGAGAACAGAAAAGAACAACATCTTAAGAGCTGTCGGTATATTCATGCTGTGCTTTCTGGTACACGGAGCAGAAGTATTCTTCGTAAGAACTGATGAGACGATCTTCGCGGAATGCTTCATCAACAAGGTATTTGGAATAGTAGTGCTCTTCGTGGCGCTTAAGTTATGGCATAAATCATGGCGCGATATCGGATTTACAGGTGAGAGTCTTATTAGGAACAGTGCTAAGGGTCTTGGTATATGCGCACTTTTCTATACATTAGGTTTTGCAGCTGAGTTCATCCTTCTTGCACTTCAGGGCAATCCCGGACATATGGAGTTCTTCGTAACGGGATTCTCCTTAACTGGTAATGTAGTAAAGCAGACGGGTCTGGGATTCGTTCTTATGTGTATAGGATTTAATATAATTAATGTATGGATGGAGGAAGGACTCTTCAGAGGTTTCTTTATCACATATCTGAAGGAGAAGGTATCTCCCAGGGCTGCTCTTCTGATCGCGGCTTTCCTCTTCGGCATCTGGCACCTTGTAACTCCCCTGAGAAGCGTGGCTGACGGAGAGATGTCTCTTCCCGCATTCGCGGTAATGAGCATCGGGTATGTAGTGTTATCCGCGCTCATGGGTATCAAGTGGGGAATGCTCTATGAGTACTCCGGAACCATCTGGATCGGTCTTGCAGATCACTTCTTCAATAATTGTGTAGTGACCAACCTTCTTCATGTGGTAACTGCAACGGGAACAGATGAGATGCAGATCATGCGTGTTCTTATAGGTGAGCTTACATCTTTCGTAGCAGTACTTGTCTATGTAAAGAGAAGAAAGTCACAGGAAGTCGCGATCAGTATGGGGTAAAGAGGATCCCACTTCGTTGACTGTCTATCCCGGTGATGCTAGAATCAAAGCATAAAGAGGCATTACCGATAGACGGTTGTCCTCAGTTGGGAATCATAAAATGATCGCCGCTTTTGGACGTGGGGCGATCATTTTTTATTCTTCACAATATTCACTACTAACGTAATGAGGGCTATGACAAATAGCCCGAATTGGATCAGATCACTGAAGAGGTAGATGATGTCTCATTATATGAGTATAGATATGGAACCGAGAGAAAAATAGTCATGATATCGGGATATTCTTATGCAGTATAGCGAAAGGCTGTTTTGGAACGAGAAAACCATTGACTGCGGAAACCCTAGGGATTATAGTTACGGCATAATCAATTGAGATCAAAGGGGATCATTACTTCGGTAGTGATCCCCTTTCTGTTTCTCTCGTATCAGGAGGTCGATTATGGGCATTTCATTTATGAGAAACCATGAAGCATTGCAGGTTCAGTACGTATCTTCTCAGGTACAGCAGAATAATATGCAGTGGTGAACATAAATGAATAACATCGACTTAAAGGAGAGAAACTATACATGGAAAGTATATCGGGAACGTATGATCCCTATGAGAACGCCGTAAAAGTAATGGAAGAGGCAATGGAGATAGGTCATATCAACAAAGGGATGTTCGAGATAATAAAGAACCCGCAGCGTGAGACTAAGGTCTATCTTCCGGTTGAGATGGATGATGGTTCCGTAAAGGTATTCGAAGGATATAGGGTACAGCATTCGAATATCAGAGGTCCGTTTAAGGGCGGTATCAGATTCCATCCTGATATATCACTAAGTGAAGTCAAGGCTCTCTCGGTATGGATGTCGCTTAAATGTGCGGTGGCTAATATCCCGTACGGAGGTGCAAAGGGCGGTATAAAGGTCGATCCGTCTAAGCTCTCGTATCGAGAACTTAGGGCATTGACCAGAAGATATACATTCGCTATAGCACCGTTGATAGGACCTGATACCGATATCCCCGCGCCTGATGTCAATACCAACAGTCAGACGATGGCATGGGTACTTGATACTTACTCGCAGCTTGCAGGAAGACCGAGTCCGGGAGTAGTAACAGGTAAACCGGTGGATCTGGGAGGTTCACGAGGGCGTAATTCCGCTACGGGAAGGGGAGTCGTAATAGCGTCTTCTCTTATCCTTGCAGACCATGACAGAGAGATAAAAGGTGCGAAGATAGTTATCCAGGGAATGGGCAATGTCGGAGCAAATGCAGCAAGGATCTTCTACCACAGAGGCGCGATCGTCCGTGCAGTGAGTGACGTATCCGGAGCTGTATATTGTCCGGACGGTCTTGATATAGAAGATATCTCGATGTTCTTAGAGCAGAAGGGAAGCCTGCTTAAGGATTATGAGGCACCTGATGTAGAGCATATAACCAACGATGAGCTGCTTACGCTCGAATGCGATATCCTTGTGCCGGCAGCTCTTGAGAATACGATAACGGAAGACGTGGCAAAGAAGGTAAGGTGCAAGTATATCGTAGAGGCAGCTAACGGTCCTACTACTGCAGCGGCCGATGTGATACTTGAAGAGCGTGAGATACCTGTTATCCCTGATATTTTCGCTAACAGCGGTGGTGTAATAGTGTCCTACTTTGAATGGGTACAGAACATACAGGAGCTTACATGGGAGCGCGAGCGAGTCAATTCGATGCTTGCTGATCTTATGCGAAAGTCTTACCACGAGATATCGTCCGTGGTATCGGAGTGCTGTTGCACATACAGGATGGCAGCATATATCGTGGCACTTCGTAAGCTGATCGCATCTGAAGAAATGAAAGGCATATTCCCCTGATCCATAGATCGCCCCCTACGTGGTCAGAATGCCCCGTGTTGCGCTTGCACGGGGTATTCTGATGCGTCAGATCGAGCTTATGAATAGATCGGTAATCGCGTGTCTGAACAGCGTTGCTTCGCTGCTCAAGACATTCCTTGTATTGGAGATCAGGTAGAGGTTCTTTACCAGGTTATCGTCTTCGAAAGGAAGTATCTTGACCTTGTCGGATCGTATCTTCCGGGCCAGATACATGAGGCTTATTCCAAGTGCGTGGTTGCTCTCTGCCATCTGATGGATGAGATGTACATCGGATGTCTCGAGTATTACGTTCGGAGCCTGCTTGGCGTCCTTGAAGTTGTAGTACTGATGTATGCTCGTGTAGGACATTGAATCCTTTATTACGATCGATTCTCCCGCTATCTTGGAGAAGGGGATGGAATCGTATTCCGCTAGCGGATGTTCTTTGTTTACAACGAGACAGAATGGTTCTGAACACAGGTGAGTGTACGATATGGTATTGGGCTTGAACGGTCCCGGTACGATAGCAAGTTCCACCTCGCTGTTCTCGATCTTCTGGATGATGTATTCATCCGGGTATTCCTTGATGTCCAGTCTGATCTCCGGGAACTTGTTATGGAATTCGCCGAAGAAAGATACGGGGATAAGCTGCGGTACATCGTATGAGCAGTAGACAGGTAATGTCTTTATGGTCATGTCCTCCAGGAACAGCTTATCGCTTATAAGATCGTACTCGTCTATTATGTGCTGCGCGTGTATGGTCAGACGCGCAGCATGTTCTGTCGGGATTATTCGATTGTGTTTGTGCAGGAACAGCTGTACTCCTAATTCCTTCTCAAGAGAGGCGATGGTCTTGCTCAGACCCTGCGGGGAGATGAACAGCCTGTTAGCCGCCAGGGTAATGCTGCCCTGTGTATAAACTTCAAGAAAATATTTAAGCTGTCTCTGGTTCATATGATGTTCTCCTGACATGAAAAAAGGACGTACGGCGAATGCGTACGTCCTTGTAACATGACTTCATACTACATGGATGAGTGTATGTTGTCAATCTGTGAAGAGCGTCTGTTAAACCATTTGGTTTATCTGATAAATGTTTTTTCTGCTTTTCAAGCATTCTCGATTAATGGTATAACATCGTCAACAAAAGATTGCAGACGAACGAAGGCGTTCACATCACACGATGTGAGCGCCTTCTTCTTTTGCTCATCAGGAGGAAAGACGTATGAAGCTTGAAAGGATCAATTACAGTTCAGGTGCACCGCTTGAGGAGAAGGTCGGATATTCGAGAATGGTAAAGATCGGACCTTATATAAAGATCGGCGGTACTACGTCAGTCCAGCCTGACGGAACGGTATACGGAGAAGATGCCGGTGAGCAGACAAGATATGTTCTCGATAAACAGATCAAGTTGCTCGAGCAGGCAGGAGCTACAAAGGAAGATGTCTTCTCGGTGTTTATCTACACAACGGATATCACACAGGGAGCAAAGATCTGCGAGGCGTACTCGGAATTCTTCCACGATATAAAGCCGCTCAACACTATGGTTGAGATAACAAGACTCAACAGACCTACACAGTTCGTAGAGATAGTAATGGAAGCAATGCTCTCGGAGGAACAGTAAAGATGGACAGGATATCAGAACACCCGATCCTGGGAGTCAAGGAGAAGGGCAGGGAAGTAGAGTTTACCTTCGACGGAAAGAAGATGAAGGGATATGAAGGTGAACCTATAGCAGTAGCACTTAAGGCAAATGATGTGATGATCCACAGATACACCAAGAAGGAACATAAGCCGAGAGGCCTGTTCTGTGCCATAGGAAGATGTACCGACTGTGTCATGGTAGTTGACGGTAAGCCCAATGTAAGGACATGTGTAACTCTCCTGAAGGAAGGAATGGATGTCAGGACGCAGGACGGAGTTGTAGCAGCAGGTATTTAGGACGGTAAGAAAAGATGAAGAGATATGAAGTGATAATCGTCGGTGCGGGTCCCGCGGGATTGTCAGCAGCGATAGAAGCGGCTAGGAAAGGACTTAAGGTAGTCGTATTTGATGAGAATGAGAAGCCGGGCGGACAGCTCTTTAAGCAGATCCATAAGTTCTTCGGATCCAAGGAACATCACGCTAAGATACGAGGATTTAAGATCGGTGAGGAACTTCTTAAGGAAGCTGATGATCTCGGAGTAGAAGTAATACTCAATGCAACGGTCATAGGTCTTTATCCCGATAAGGAAGTAAACGTCAAGATAGGTGACATGATCCATCACTATAAGGGTGATACGGTGATCATAGCAACGGGTGCTTCCGAGAATATGGTCACATTCCCCGGATGGACTCTTCCCGGTGTCATAGGTGCAGGTGCAGCGCAGACCATGATGAACCTTCATGGCATCAAGCCCGGTAACAAGATCCTTATGCTCGGTTCGGGCAATGTAGGACTGGTAGTATCCTTTCAGCTCCTGCAGGCAGGTTGTGAAGTGGTAGCTATCGTAGATGCTCTTCCCAGGGTCGGCGGATACGGCGTACATGCTTCCAAGGTTACAAGATGCGGAGTTCCGTTCTATCTCTCGCATACCATTAAGGAAGTACGGGGAGACGACAGCGTCACGGGTGTAACGATCCATCAGATAGATGAGCATTTCGCACCTGTAGAAGGAACAGAGAAACACTTTGATGTCGATACTGTATGTATGGCAGTCGGACTCTCTCCCATGTCACAGCTTCTCAAGATGGCAGGATGTGCTATGGACGATAACCCCAAGAAGGGCGGTCAGGTTCCCGTAGTAGATGAATATGGTGAGACATCGGTTCCCGGTATCTTTGCCGCAGGAGATGTATCCGGCATCGAGGAAGCATCATCCGCCATGATCGAAGGAAAGATGGCCGGCGTATGTGTAGCTGAATATCTCGGTTATATCACATCCGAAGAGAAGGATGCACAGCTCCTTATATTCGAGAAAGATCTGGAGAGCTTGAGACAGGGTATGTTTGCTCCTTCTAACAGAGGTAAGAAGATAGAGAAGACAGATGAGGGTATCGATATTTCTACAAGTCTTCTGAGCAACGGCTATGTAGGAGATGACGAGATAGAGAGATTCCCCGGTGTAGTACACAGAAAAGGTATCCACCCCGTTATCGAATGTACACAGAACATTCCCTGTAATCCCTGTCAGGATGCCTGCCCCAAGGGCTGTATCTCAACGGGAGAGAATATCACCTTTCTTCCGTTCGTTAAGGAAGATGCCGTATGTACAGGCTGCGGTATGTGCGTAGCAAGTTGTTCCGGTCAGGCGATATTCCTTGTTGATGAAGATTGCGGTGACGGTACAGCGACAGTAACACTTCC
>JAEEGL017312939.1_pt1 | contig 13187 bp, 10 predicted proteins | sample 9134231 | NCBI WGS metagenome assembly JAEEGL01 (sample SAMN16246548, study PRJNA631951) | gut metagenome | biome: gut microbiome; feature: rumen; material: fiber-attached | host: Bos | place: Iran: Karaj | collected 2018-10
AGTAAAAATATATTATTTGTTAAGAATTTATCATATAATGTAAATTATGATAAATTAAAAAATTTATTTGAAAGATATGGAAGTTTAATTAGATTTTTATTAAGTCCAAGTAATACTTTAGCAATTTGTGAATATGTTAATGCTAAACATGCACAAAATTGTATTAAACATTTAGCTTATTATGAAATTGATAATCAACCTATTTATTTAGAATTTGCTCCAGAAGGAATTTTAAATAATGATAATAAAAAAGAAAATGATAATAATGATAATAATAATAATAAAAATAATAAAAATAATAATGATAATGATATTAATTTGGTTGAAAATCAAGGGAAAATTTTATTTGTTAAAAATTTAGATTTTTCTACAACTGAAAAACAATTAAAACACTTTTTTGAAAGTAAAGATTATCATGTTGAAAAAGTAGAAATTGCAAAACATAAAAAAGAAGGAAAAAATGTTTCAAGTGGATTTGGTTTTGTAGAATTTAAAAATGAAGAAATAATGTTAAAAGCATTAAAAAATTTACAAGGAAGACTTTTAGGAGGACATTCATTAAAATTAAATATAAGTAAAACCACAAATAAAACAAATGAAAATTTATTAGGAAAAAAAAGAAAAAAAGAAACAGAATTAAATGATTATGAATATGAAAATGATAATATTAATAATACAAAATTATTAATTAAAAATTTACCTTTTGAAACAAATAAAAATGAATTAAGAAAATTATTTAAAGTTTATGGTCAAATAAAAACTGTAAGATTACCTTTAAAAATTGATGGTTCAATAAGAGGATTTGGTTTTATTGAATTTATGAGTCATGATGAAGCACAAAAGGCTTTTAAAGAATTACAAAATACTCATTTTTATGGAAGAAAAATTGTTATTGAATGGGCACAACAAGAAAAAAGTATTGAACAATTAAGAGAAGATACTAAAAGAAAAGCTAATTTTATTAATATTAAAACTCATAGTACACAAAATAAAGGAAAAATGTTTTTTAAATAGTTTTTTTTTTTGATATATATTTTTTTTTTTTGGTTTTGTTGTTAAATGGATTTTATGGAATTATTTTATATTAAAAAATTTGTATTTTTTTAGTTAAGTTTTTATTAATATTTATTTATTTTTTTTTATTTTTGAATTAATATTTCTTCTTTTTCTTTTAATATTTTTAAAATGTTTTCATATAATTCATTTGTAAATTTAGATGAGTTTATCTTTTTACAAATATATAAATAATTCCTTTTTATTTCTGGAATATTCATTCTATCTATTTCAAATTTATTTTCTATAACAAATTGATTAATTTCAAAATTAAGAAACTCTAAATTTGAAAAATTTACTTCTCTATTATTAATATCAGAATGAGAAACAAGGAAAAAAACTCCATTATCTTTTAAAACTCTTTGAACTTCTTTAAAATATTTTGCACAATTAGTAAAAGGAAATTCATTACAAAATAAACAATCTAATAAACATTTATCAATGACTAAATCAAAAGTATTATTTTCATATTTTAAAGATAAAGCATCCATAACTTTATATTCCATTTCTTTAAAATCTTTATTCCTCTCATTCATAATTTCAATACATTTCTCAGAAAAATCAATATTTGAAATATTTTTTGTATTTAAGTTAGTATAAATTTTTTCACTTAATTCTGAAGTACCACAACCAATATTTAATATTTTTATATTTGGATAATCTTGAAAATTTTTAATTACATTTTCTAAATAGGATTTTAATGAATTATAATCTTCTAACCAATCAAATGTATAATAAATATTTTGATATCTAGAATTCCAATAATTAAGTAATGAATATGAGAAATTTGAATTAGACATTAAATTTTAAAATTAATTAAAAATTAATTAATTAATTCATATAATATAACTATATTAATTTTAATAAATTTAATTATTAACATAACTTTGATTTCTATTTAAAAAAAGGAATTTTTTTAAATTTTCGAATTTAGCTTTATAAGTAAGTTTAGGAAAATATACTGAATAAACAAAATTTTTTTTCTTATTTAAATTATCACCATATTCTTTAGTTATACTATAACTTTGTTTAATAGTTAAACCACTCATAATATTTTGAGTTTGTTCATAAAAGGAAATTCCAACAAAAACATTAAAAAAAACAACATCAATTAAAGAAATAATAGAAAAAGGATTAATATAAATAGGAACATCTTTTACATTTGCATAAAAAAGATAAATAAAAATTAAAATACCAAATATAAAAGGAGAAACTAATATTTTATGTTGATGAGAACAAATAAATAATTGATAAATACTAATTGACATTAAACAAAGTGATAAAATAAGTAAAGCACCATTTCCTTGATACATTAATGTCCAAATTGGAAATTTAGTAAAAAAAAGAATATAAATAATATGAATTACATTAAATAAAGTTCCATAAGTTCCAAAAATTGTTCCAATTAATAAAAATAAATAAAAGTTTCTATGATTTCTAAATCCAATACAATTACTTACATAAAAACAATGATGATCAAAATTTAAAACACAATTATCACAAAATTTACAATGAGATGATTTTGGAGGACGAAAAATATTACAAGTTTCACATTTTCTATATGTTAATATTGATGGTAGAATAGTTTCATTTTCATTATTTTTATTATTATCATTTATATTTTCTATTTCTTCTATAATATTTTCATTTTTATTTTCTATTTTTATTTTTATTTCTTCATTTTTATTTTCTTCATTTATAATTTCTTTATTTATTTCTTCGTTTTTATTTATTAAATTAAAATTTATATTTTGAAAATCAGGATGATTTTTTGGAATAATTCCTGGTTCAATAAAAAAACAAGAAACCATATAATAAATTGTAAAAAAATATAAAATTCCACCAATTAAATAAACATAGAATGAATAAAACATATTCATTGTTAGAATCCAAAAAATATAAGCTGCTGTAATTCCCAATACTGTTATTATAATTAGATAAAATGATTCAAATGTTCCTATTATTTTTTTTTTATTACATATCTTTAATGTTATATTTTTTCCAATAAAGTTATTTGTTTCTTTTTCATTTGATTTGATTATATTATTATTTGGTATTTTTAAATTAGAAAGTTCTTCTTCTTTTATTTTATTTATTGAAATATATGAATTGTTATTATCCATAAAATAAAAAATTAAATAAATGTAATATAAATCCAAATAAATTATTTTATCATAATATTAATAACAATAATAAGAAAAATCTAAATATATAAATTTACAATTAAATTATAAACTTTCAAATTAAAAGACAAAAGAAAATTAATTTTACAAATACAAAAAAATTTAATTACCAAAAAAGTCATTAATTAATCTTCATTTATATTTTTTAAAATTTCCTTAATATCATTAGTAGAAATAGGTTTTTCAAAAAAACCATCAACTTTGCATTGAATAAGATTAACATCACTACTTAACATATAAATTTTAATATCACTAAATTCAACAATATTTTTAATTAAAGTACAAGTAGAAACACCATCTATAAAAGGCATATTTTTATCAATTAATAATATATCAATTCCATTATCTTTTATAAAATTTGTATATATTAAATATAAACATTCAATTCCATTTTGAGCAAAAATAATTTGAGGAATTGTTTTATGATTATTATTATAATATTTTAATAAAGTATTCTGAGTTGATAATGCAGTAAATCTATCATCATCACATATTAATATTTTAAAAGGACGAAATGAATTATTTAAAAAATTATTTGTATTATTTGATGATTTATTATCAGTTGATAATGTAAATGATCTTTGACATTGTGTTGAATTTAAATTTCTCATTCGAAAATCTAACATATTTTTAGTTAATAATAATTTATTATTTTTATGAAACATTTCTATTGATTTTCCTTTATTTACTGTTAAATTACTATTTAATTTTTTTTTTAATTTAAGTCCTTTAAAACTACTTTGCTTAAATTCATTTTCTGGTTTTATATTAAAAATTTCACTTTCAGTTTTTTCAGTATTTAAATTATATTTTTTATCTTTTAAACCATTATTAATATCATTAATTAATTGTTTAAAATTATTACTAATAATCATATCTGGATCAATTATTATATTTTTATCATCAATTTCAAACCAAAATTTTGTACCTAAACCTTTTTTACTTTCATATTTTAATTCAGAACCATAAATTGATAAAATTTCTTTTGTAATATATAAACCTAATCCAGAACCATTTTTATTTAAATATTGATTACTTTTAATTAAATTAAAAGGAGAGTTTATATTTTTCATTTCATTTTCTGAAAAACCAACTCCAGTATCTTTTATTGTTATTTTTATTTTATCATTTTGTTTTATTGCTGATATTTTAATGTAACCATTAACTGTAAATTTATATGAATTTGATAATAAATTTATTATAACTTGTTTAAATTTAATTTGATTTATTGAATTTATTAATTTATTATTTGGAAGTTTAATTGAAGTTTTTATTTTAATATTTTTTTTTTCAAATATACAACGTGATTCAAACATTTGAACACAGAAATTTAAAGCTTCATTTATATTAAATCTATTTTTTTCTTCTTCAAAATTTATTGTTTTTGTTTCTTGTTTAGATAATCTATTAACATCATATATTAAATTCATTCCAAAATGACATAATGATTTTAAAAAATTTTTACTATATTCTGGAGATAAAGATTCTTTTACTTCGTTATTTTTATAATTATTATTAAATATATTAGAAATTGGTTCTATTGTAATTTTACTATTCTCTATAAAACTTATTATTGATATTAATATATTTTTTATTTCATGAGCACATTTTGCAAGATATAAACTTTTTATTTTATATTCTTCTTTTATGCTAATTTCATCTTGTTCTATTTTGATATTTTCTTTTGATTTTTGTTCTGACATTAATAATATATTTTAGTATTTATTTTTAAAATAAAAATTATATTTGGAAAAATTTTTTTTATTTTTTATTTAGTTTATTTTGGCTATTAAGTATTAACATATTTTTATGAAGAAATTAGGAATCTTTTAAAAATGTTTTTTCTATTTTTAGAAACTCATTATTTAAAAATTGTTTTATTTTGGTTTTTTTTCTATAAATTAATTTTAATATAATTAAATAAATTATTTTTTGTAAAAATATTTTATTATATATTAAATAAAAATATTAAATTTTACCATCATCATCATATTTTAATAATAACATTAATAATAATTTTTTTGTTTCAAACATTTGGATAACAGAAGTAGAAAAGTCAATTATCATTTCTTTTTTCATAATTTCATTTTTATTTTCTTCATTATAAAATTCATTTTTTACATTTACTTTTATTTCTTCTATAAAATTATCATATAATTGAAATACATTTTCATCTTCATTTTCATTTTCTTCTTCAATTTCACTTTTACTTTGATTTATTTTTGATTTGATATATTTTTTTTCAAACTTTTTTTTATATTCATCAAAAACATTTTTATATTTTTTATAATTATTAATAAAGTATTGATTTATATCATCCATTTTTTTTTTTTTACTCTTAAAATATATTCTTCTTTACAATGATAACAAAAAAATAACCAATAATCTCTTATATCTTCATTAGTTTCAATAATATGTTTAAAAATATATTTTTGTAATTCAGGAATTTTTAAATGTGATAAATTATAAAATCTTTTAATTCTCATTAAATTTTCTTCAAATAATAAATTAATACTAATAATATTTTGATAAATATGTTCAATTAAAAAAGAATTAGTTTGTATTTCAGAAGACTGATTGAAAATATCTTCTAAATTCATAAGAAGAACTTCAAAATCAATATTTTTAAAAAGATATTGAAAAACACTAAATATAAAAATATAATTTTCAGCATTTTTATAAATCAAAGCATTATTTAAAATATTAGAAATATTATTATTAATAATTTTATCTTTTTGAATATTATTATTTTGAACTTTTTTAATTAAATCTTCACATTTTTTACTCATTTCAATAGAAGAATCAACAAAAGCTTTAAAGTCAATTTTTTCAAGAAATAAACTAATATTTACTGTAAATAAAGCACCAAATAAAGCTAATCTTTTACTATTAGGTATTTTTAAATTTAAATTTATTTGTTGTATTGAATTATTATCTAATATTATTTTATTTAATTTTTCCCATAAATCATCTCTCATAATATTTAAATTTTCTCTTTCTAAAAAAGGTAATGGTTCTTTATTTAATATATATTGTTTAATTTTTTTTAAATATGGTTCTTGTGTATTTATTTTATTTGAAAATTCTTCCATTGATTGTGAAATTGTTTTATATTTTTTTCTTTTTTTTTCTCTTTCTGCTTTTATTTGCATAGCATTTTTTTCTGCTTCTTTAAATTCTTCTTTTTTAGAAATAAGACTTCTTCCAAAAGATTTTGTTTCATTTTTAACATTTTCTTCATTTTTTTCTTTATCAATATTTAAGCTTTTATTTTCATTTAAATTATCTTCTTTTTTAATTGATTTAACACTTTTTTGATCAATAGAACTTTTATTATCTTTTAAAATATGATTTATATTTTCATTTTCTTTATAATTTAAATTAATTTCCATTTCATAAATATCATCATCATTAATTCCATTTGTATTATCTTCTTTAGATTTAAATTCTTTATAAGCATGAATAATAATTCTTCCTTCAGAATGTTTAATATCATCAACTTTATAATCAGGAATAAAAATTGTAGGAAGAAATAAATTAAAATTATATATTCCCATTAAATAATCACTTTTTCCCCAAATATATAATTTATTTTCTTTATCAATTACAAAAGAATTATATTTATATGCATGAATTTTTTTGCCTATTAAATTTACATCTCTGTATTTTACTTCAATTGGCATTTTTGTCATTGCATTCATCATTTTATTTACTCCTAATTGACCATAATAATTATCTCCTAAAGCATAAATTTTTCCTATTTTTGATAAAAATAAAATGTGATAATATCCAAATTTTATTTTTGTTATTTCTCTTGATCTTATTATTGCTTTCCATTCTTCATTTTCTTTTTGGTTTTCAATTGTTTCTCTCATAAAGTTATATTTTCCTTTTTTATATACGTCACCATTTTCTGTTAAAATTATTATACATGTATCTTTAAAATATATTTTTTTTGGAGGACCATTTATTTTATTGACTTCTAATTTTTGGATTTTATCTCTTGATAATGAATTTAAATTTAAATCTGATTTATTTGTCCATGCAATCATTTTTTTATTAGAAAATTATTTATTTGTTTCTTTATTTAATTTTTAATTTATTGATTATATTTATTTTTGTTTAAATATTTATTTAAAATTATATTTTTTATATTTGTTTTATTTAATGAATGATTATAAAAAATTATTATAAAACTGTTTTTTACATATTTAATATTTTTAGATATAAAATGATTATTTATACTATTTTTCGTGAACTCTTTAATAAAAATAAATGATATATAAAAAGTTATCAAATTTTTTTATATATCAAATTCTTCAAAAGTTTCCTCATTTATAAAATTTGAATCTTTATCTTTTTCATTCACAAAAATACTTGATAAATTTGTTAAATCTAAATAATTAATATTTATTTTACCTTCTTCTCCTTCATTTTTTTTTTCTTCTTCGTAATCTTCAGAAGTTTTATGACAAACATTAAAAGGAATAAGTACTCTTGGTCTAGAATTATGTTTAACAAATGATGTAAAATAAACAGTAACTTTTATATGATATTTACATTCAAATAATTCACTAGAAACTGAACTTAATAAATCTTGAATATTAATATCATTTTTATAAGGAAAATCCCAATTTTGTAAATTAACATATTTTAATTCATTATCTTGTAATTTTAAACTAAAATTACAATCACTTTTTGATTGACTTGGTATAATCCATTTAACAATACATCTTGATAATACATGTTCTTCTTTAATTATTTTATCTACATTTTTGATAGTAATTTCTCTTATTAAATTGATTTTAATATTATTAACATGAATACTTGTTTCATTATTTATATTCAAAGAAAAATAGATAAATTCTCCCATCTTAAAATTATCTCTTTGCAATTTAATAGAAGCTAAACAATTTCCATAATTTACAAATAATAATTTATAAACTTGTCCTCCAAATTGCATAAATATAGATGATGAGAATTTTTTAACAGATCTAATAATTATTAACTTTTTATTTACATAATTATTAGATAAATATTCAAATAATAAATAATATCTTATATAAATATTAAAATTAATACCCGGGAATTCAAAACTTGAATTCAAATCTTTTGGAATATCTAAACTAAAATCATATTTTTTTGGTTTTATCATTTCTATTGTTTTTGATTGTATACAATTACTTTTTTCAATTTTTTGATTGTTTGATTTTTGGAGAAAATATTCTTCTTTAATTAAACTTATTTTTATATATTTAAATGAGGTGATGTTATTTACAATTTGAATAGAACCTTTAATTTGATCTCCTTCATAAAAAATGAAATTATTGTTTTCGATTTCAATTGATAAATCGTTATTTTGATCAATCATTTATATTTTAAATTATTATTTTTATACTGTTTCTTTTATATATAATTAAGATTTTTATTTTTTTTTATTTTTTATTTCACCAAAATTTTGTATTTTTTCATTTATTTAGATTATTCATCCTTTTATATTTTTAATTAAAGATTTTTTTCAATAATTATAAAATTAATATTTAAATAATTTTATATTGATAAATTGAATAAAAAATAATTAATATAATAAATAAATAAAATTAAAATTAGTTATGAAAAAAAAAAAAAATATTAAACAAAAAATATAGTTTAAAAAAATATTTAAATTAAATTAAAAATATTTATATTATGATTAAGTGTAAACTAAAATAAAAAGAAATTCCTTATTAAATAATTATTTCATTATTTTACTCAATACAATAGTTATATTTTAATCTAACTGATTTAGTATATTTTTCTTTTAATATTTTTTTTTAATTATTGATTTATTTTCTTAAATTATATAAATATTAATTTTTATTTTCTTTTTAAAATATTATCAATATCAATTTAAATAATAAAAAAATTTTAAGTTTTTTTCCTTTCAATTTATTTAAAATATTTAAATTTTTATTATTAATAATTTTATTTTTCATTCTTAACTAATTTAAAACAAAAAAATTTTTTTAATTTCTTATTTAAAATATTTATTACATATTATCATCTTCAGAAATATACAAATTTGATTTAGAACCTTTAATCATAGCTTTACCAATTGCACCAATCCAACCTTCTTTTTCTTCAAAAGTATCTGCTTGAAAAAGAAAAAGATCATCCGCCATTTGTATTTTCTAAATTAAATATTAAAAAAATAATATTTTACGAAATAATTTCCTTGTTTAGTTTCATCTGTTTTAACAGTTTTAATTTTTGTTACTTCAATTACTTCTGTTGGATTAACATATAATTTTTCATTTTCGAATGTATAAAGATGTTGTGATGTTAATACACACCATCTTTTTCTCCATACTTTTCTATAACGTGATTCTTTTGATAACCAACCTTCTTTTAATTTATCTCCTGGTTGAATATTAACTTCCTTTGAGCTGAACATTTTTTTTTTTATAAATAAATTTTTATCTGTTTTTATTTTTTATTTTTATTTTTTTTTTGATTTTTTTTTGTTTGATTTTTTTACTTTTTTTTTAAATTTTTTATTTTTGTTTTTAAATGAAAGTTAAAATTAAAAATAAATTTGAAAAGGATAATAATATAATAAATAAAATAAATAACAAAAATAAAGATTTTATATTTTGGGGAATATTAATATTAATAATAATCATTGTATACTTATTAATATCAAGTAAGGAATATTCTTTTCTTTTAGTTTTATCATCTTTAATTCAAATGTTTTCTTTTTTAATCATATTATTAAAAATAATTCAATTTAAAAATTGTAATGGATTATCTTTAAATACATTAATATGTTATTTATTAGTTTTATTTGGAAGATTATCTTCAACTTTATTTTATGTTACTTATTTACCAAATGATGATTCAGGAGATTGGTTTTATCAATTAACAGAAATAATATCATTTATTATAATAATATATTTAATTTATTTAATAAAAATAAAATTTAAAGATACTTCAGATTTAAATTTTGATAATATTAAATATTATTATTTTACTATACCATGTTTAATAATTGCATTTTTAATTCATCCAATTTTAAATTCAAATATTTTAACTGATACTTTATGGACTTTTTCAATGTATTTACAAACTTTTTCAATTTTTCCTCAAATACAATTATTTATTAATAAAAAAGGTAAAATTGAAAATTATACTTCTCATTATGTTGCACTTTGTGGATTAAGTACACTTTTTTCTTTATTATATTGGCTTGATTGTTATAATGCTTTAAACTCTTGGAATATTGTTTTATTTCCTCTTTTTTCTCAGTCTGTTGGATATTTTATTCTTTTTTTTCAATGTTTACAATTAATTATTATGTGTGATTTTTATTATTTATATTTTAAAAGTTTATGTAAAGGAAAAGAAATTGATACTTTGAATTTTAATAATTAATATATATATTTTAATTTAATTTTTTATTATTTATTTTTTTAAAATTTATTTCAAATATTTAAAATAAGAAATGAATCCTCATTCTTTTTCTTTTAATAGGAAAATGACTGATTTATATAGTGAATTAAATAAAATTAATTCAAATTCAAATCCAATATCATCTAATAATACTTTTCAAATTAATCCATCAAAAAAAAAAAATTATAATTTCAGTTCAACAATATCAGATGAAAAATTAATGATGTATGATTTAATTAAAAAAAAACCTAAAATAAATTCTTATTTTTCTAATAATGATTCAATTAATATTCATTCAAAAATAAAAGATGAAGCTAAAACTTTTTCAAAGTCAAGAACAATTTTTGATATTCCATCTTATGATTCAAATAACAATTCATTATTTAAAACTAATAAAACATTAAATACTAATAATAATAATTTTAAAAAAAAATATAGTGAAGTTGAAGATTATACTGAATATTTTAAAACTGGAATAAAGCCAAACTATAAAAATAAATCAAATGGAATGAAAAATTCATTTAAGGCTGATTTAATGAGTAGTGTTAGAATTGGAGGAAATATTTCAAAAATTGATAAATTAAAAGAAGATATTATTGATATATTAAGAAATAGTAAATTAAAAGTAGCAAAATATTAATTTTTTAAATTTAAAATTTAAATATTTTAAAAATATAATTTAAGGAAATAATTTTTAAAAAAAATAATATATTATTATTTTTAATTATACATATTGTATATTAAAAGATTTTTTATGCCAATCAAAATAACTATCTTCTCCATAAGAAATAGGTAAATTTAAATTATTTAATGAATAACTTTTATCTTTATAATTTTTATTATAAAAATGAATATTATTATTTTTTTTATTAATATTAATAATATTTTTAATATAAGAACCAGGGCCAATATTTTCTCCAGTTGAATTTTTAATTTGAATAAATTTTTTTGATTGAACACCAAAAGGAACATAATTTTTCTTTATTTGTTTTTCATTTTTTTTTTCAATTGAATAATTATTTAAATTATAATTAAAAGGTGAAATATTATTATCATTACTTCTTATAATAAAATTTTCATTTTCTTTTTTAAAAATATATTTTTTCAAATTAAATTTATTTTTTAAATCCCAATTATTTAACTTAATATATTTTCCAGGACCAGGAAAATTTTCATTAATAATTTTTTCATTAAATCTCTTTTCACAAGAATTAAAACAATGAAAATTTGAAATAGGTTTTTTAATAAAATTAGTAGAAATATTATAATCACCTGGTCCTGGAAATAATATTTTTTCATTTTCTTTTTTTTGTAATGAAAAAACTTTTTGAGAATTTGATTTAAAAAATTTTTTTTTTAAAAATGGTCTTTCATCTTTAAAATAAGAACCTGGACCAATATTATCATTTGAAATATTATTAATGTTTATTATATTATATTTTGAACTTGAACTCCCAAAAAATTGAAATTTATTATTATTTTTTAATTTTTTTGATTCTTGAGTATACATTTCATTTAATGAAATATTTTTTCTTAATTGTGTTCTTTTTAAATTTAAAATTTTATATTCTTCATAATAATAATCTCTTTTAAAAGATTCATCATTATCATCTTTATTTTTATTTAATTCTTTTTTTCTTAAATTTATAATTGACCTTATTTTTGGAAGAGGTTTTTTTATTGTTTCATCAAATTTATTCAAACTTGAATAATTTGTTATTGGTGTTAATAAATTATGATTTGAAATAAAAGAATTTGAAATACTTAATTTATCTTTTATTTTTTTTAATATATTTTCTCTTTTTATTTTAGAATTCTTTATTATAAAATTTTTTCCCATTTGATTTATAAAAGGTTTATTTTGAGTATTATAAAAAAAATCTTTTACTGTTTTTGATTTATTATTCCTTATCTTTATTATATTTTCTTCAAAAGGATTAAAACTTGTATTCAATAAAATATTATTAGAAGATATATTATCAATATTAGTCATTTTATATTAAATTAAAAATTATTATAATTTTTTTTATTTAATTTATTTTTAAATGTCAAAAAAAAATACATTTGTTCCAACACCATATCCAAGAAAACAAACTGATATTAATACTAATGCAAATTATAATCAAACTACAGAATCAAATTTACTTAAGAAACAACTTTATGATTTAGAAAATAAATATAATTCTTTACTTAAATTATTCAATAAAAATGAAAAAAAATCAAAAGAACAAAATGAAGAATTAAAAAAAGTAAAACTTGATAAAGAATCATATAATAATGATTATAGTGTACTTCAAAAAACTTTACAAAAAATATCAGCAGAAAAAAATTTATTAGAAAAAGAAATAGAAAATAATAAAAAATACATTACAAAATTAGAACAAAAATTATTATCAGGTGCAAAAAATCAATTTTTAATTGAACAAAATAATCAATTAAAAGAAAAAATTTTAAAATTAGAAAATGAATTAAACAATAATTTAAATGAAATGAATTATATAAAACAAATAAATTATAAACAAG
>JAEEGL011937151.1_pt1 | contig 13186 bp, 10 predicted proteins | sample 9134231 | NCBI WGS metagenome assembly JAEEGL01 (sample SAMN16246548, study PRJNA631951) | gut metagenome | biome: gut microbiome; feature: rumen; material: fiber-attached | host: Bos | place: Iran: Karaj | collected 2018-10
CCCGACGGATCCGCATCCGGACAGAAAACCTTCAGGGCAACCGTTCCCAGTTCTCCCACCGGGACCTGAATTACATCACAACGCATATGTCTTTTCTTAGCCCGCTACGGGTTGACCACGTTCTGCGGGTGTCCGTCCAAAAAGGCCTGAACATTATCCACGGCAATATTCATCAGCCGCTGCCTGCTTTCCTTCGGCGCCCAGGCAATATGCGGGGTCACAAGGCAGTTCGGAGCGGACAGCAGCGGATTATCCGCCCGGGCCGGTTCTGCGGAAAGCACGTCCACCGCCGCGCCGCCCACCTTTCCGCTGCGCAGGGCTTCAGCCAGATCCGCCTCGTTGATCAGCTGGCCCCGCGCGGTGTTGAGAATGATGACGCCGGGCTTCATCTTCCGGATGGCGGACGCGCAGATCATGCCTGTGTTTTCCGGGAACAGCGGACAATGCAGGGAGATGACGTCGCTCTGCGCATACAGTTCCTCCAGCGTCATTTTTTCCGCGGAGCCGTCAGAAGAAACGAATTCATCATGGAAAACAACCCGCATGCCAAAGGCCTTCGCCAACGCGCCTACGGTTTTTCCGATCCGCCCGTAGCCAATCAGCCCCATGGTTTTCCCCGCCAGTTCGATCAGCGGGTAATCCCAGAAACAGAAATCAGGACATTCACTCCAGGCGCCTTCCCGTACCCTCCGGCTGTGCGCTCCAACGTGATGGCACAGTTCCAGCAGCAGCGCCAGCGTAAACTGTGCCACAGCCGTGGTGCCATAGGTGGGAATATTGCATACGGGGATACCCGACGTACGGGCGGCGCTCACGTCCACCACGTTGTATCCTGTCGCCAGCACGCCGATATAGCGCAGGCTTCCGGAAAGCGCCCGGATGGTTTCAGCGTTCAAAGGGGTTTTGTTGGTAATCAGAATGTCCGCGCCCCGCGCGCGGCGCAGGATTTCGTCTGTCCCGCCGGTATACGGCGTGCGGTCATACACGGTCACATCGCCCAGCGCTTCCAGACCTTCCCAGCTCAGATCCCCCGGATTTTCCGTATAACCGTCCAAAACCACAATCTTCATTTTATTTCCCTCCGCGCAGTTCCGAGATGGCTTTTGCCCCCAGAGAGAGCAAGCCGCTGTCGCTGTTCCACATATTTATCTGCATGCCCTTCTGAATCCATGGCTTCAGAGGCTCCGCACCGCCAAAGTGAACGCCGCTCCATTTGCCTTGGGCGGCGGCTGCCTCCATGACCCGCTCAAAGGCGGCGACCATCCGGGGATGGCCATACTGCCCCAGCATACCGAAATCCTGGCTCATATCGTTCGGCCCGATCAGGGCCGCGTCGATGCCGGGCACCGCCAGGATTTCCTCAATGTGGTCCACCCCGGCCTGGGATTCGATCTGGCAGAGAAGCATGATTTCCGCGTTGGCGGATGCCATATATTCCGGCCCGTTCACCTTCCGAAAGTCGGTATGCGGCCTGGACAGAGAAACGCCCCGGTGGCCCAGGGGGGCGTACTTGGCATAATCCACCAGCTTCCGCGCCTGATCCGCGCTTTCCGTGTTGGGCAGCAGAAGGCCCGACGCCCCCATTTCCATATAATGCAGCACGTGTTCCCGACGGATTTCCGGAATGCGGACCAGCACGGGCATTCCGAACCCACGGCCCGCACCGATCATATCCGAAACCTCCCGGGTGGTAAAGGAACCGTGCTCGCAGTCCACCATGCAGAAATCAAAGCCGCAGTTTTTCAGAATTTTAACCAGATCGGGACTGGCAAAGGTGGTAATCATGGTGCCCAGCAGCTGTTCGCCTGCCTTCAGGCGGTTTTTGATCGCAGCCATTTCCTTTTTACCTCCGTATTTTATTCAAGCTGAGACAGGACCTTTTCCTGCACTCTGCACGCGCCGGACTGAACCAGCGCGTCCACTTCCTCCCTGGCCGGCAGCGCCATGCCGATGGCTCCGCGCCTGGTGACAGCCAGCGCCCCCGCGGCATTGCAGAACATCGCCAGACGCGCGGGATCCATTCCTTCCCGAAGTCCCACGCACAGCGCCGCGGCAAAGGTATCCCCCGCACCGGTGGGATCCACTTCCGTGACCGGAGCCGGAAACGCGCGAATCACCCGGCCCCGGGAATACAGCAGCGCTCCGTCCCGGTCCATGGTCAGCGCGACCGTCTGAGGACCAAGATCCAGCAGTGCGCGAAGCACGTCCCCCGGATGCCGCTGCCCGGTCAGCTGACGGCCTTCTTCCAGGGTGGGAGAAATGATATCAGCCTGCCTGATGACATCCAGCATCCGCTTTTTCGCCGCTTCATCCCGCACGATTTCCCGGCGGATATTGGGGTCGAAGGATAACCATACGCCGTGCTTTACGGCCAGCCCGGCGGCATAAAGGCATGCTTCCCGCATGGAGGGGTTCAGCTCCAGCAGCATGCCGGGGAAATGGAGGGCAAACGCCCGGGAAATTTCGGATTCATTCACATCATCGGCGCACAGCCGGCTTCCCACGGAATCGCTGCGGTAATACTGATAGTTCCGGCCTGACTGCGCGTATTCCAGAAACGCCAGGCCAATCTGGCCTTCCTCTGAAACGGCAAGGCATCCGGTATCCACGCCCTCTTTCTGAATGGCTTCGGTCACCATGAGGCTGAGCGGATCCCGTCCCACCTTCCCGATAAAACCCACCGGCGCTCCGAGCCGTGATGCCGCACAGGCAAAAATGCCGGCGGATCCGCTGGCTGTTTTCAGAACCGGACCGGTATCCCGAATCAGCATCTGTTCCCGAGCCGGGATCAGATCCACCAGCAGCTCACCCAAAGCCAGAATCTTTCCATGAGGATTGGATGATTCTGTTTTTTTCCCCATTTCCGTTCCCTCACTTTCCGGCGCCGGGGGACGCGATGCAGTCCGCCGGCTGGCAGCGCGTTCCAAGAGAAACCGTAACGCCTTTTTCATACGCCGTGAGCGCCGCCGTGAGCAGCTCATGGCTTTTTTTCGCTTCCTGAGGCGTAAAGCAGCCGAAGGCGCACGGCATTCCTTTCAGCTCGCTGATATAGGCGGCGAACATCTGGAGCAGGGAATCGGAAAAACCGAATTCGAAAATACCGCCTGTAATGACGGGATATAACGTTTTCTGGCCCACCGGGAGCCGCGCCCAGGCCTGCGACTGACCGTGGGACACGGTATAATACAGGGCGTTGGGGTCATCGGTGGAAAACCTGGCAGACAGATCCATGCCGTCAATTTCGTATTCCACCGTATTGCCGCAGCCCGGAGCCATCCGCTTCATTTCAAATGTCAGGGGAAAGCGGTCGCCGGCTTCGTTTTCCCCCTCACATAAGAGCAGGGCGTTATCCCAGGTCTCGCAGGGCCGCATCTCGCCTGTCCGGGCATCCGGCCGTTCCCGGACCAGGTTGGCCAGAACGGCGCTGACGCCGGCAGGCATCATTCCCAGACGGAAGGGAAGGTGCAGCACATGAATGCCCAGATCCCCCATACAGCCGTAAGCGCCGTTGTACGCCAGCGTCCGCTTCCAGTTGATGGGCTTATGAAGATCCATATCGGAGGAATGGCGGATGGCAAACCTGCCTTCGATAATCCGGCCGAATTTTCCTTCCCGATACCAGGAGATCATTTGCTGCACGGCGGGATAAAAAGGAAATTCACTGGTGCACCGGACGAACACATCCGGCCTTTCAGCCATGGCTTTTTCGATTTCCCGGAACGCCGCCAGATCCATGCCGAAGGGTTTTTCTCCCAGCAAATGCTTCCCGGCGCGGATCACGTCGCAGTACACCCGGGCATGCAGGAAATGGGGCACCGCGCAGTAAACGGCTTCGATCGCAGGGTTCGCGAGCATTTCATGATAATCCCGGGAAAAGAAATGAGTATCGGGATCCTGCTCAAACCAGCGCAGGTTTTCCTCATTGGTATCGCAGGCCGCGATGATTCCGGGACGGGGGATATCCCCACGCAGATGCAGCCATCGCAGGGAAGCACCGGCAAACTCCCGGCCCATCAGACCGCAGCCGATGACGCCAAAGCCGACAGTGTCTTTCATAACGAAGCCTCCCTGTTCCCCAAGTACAGCAGCGCCTGCTCCATGCGCTGCAGTAACAGATCAACCATGGTTTCCGAGGTGATCAGCGGCAGCTTGGTCAGCACGACAGGCGGGCAGCTGATCTTGTATGTCTGGGCACTGGCATCCACACACAGCGTATGGTTGAGGTATCTGCAGAACGCGTCGGCCTGCGCCATCTCCCGGAAGGAAAGGGCGCTCATATGCCCGTCCCCTGCAACGCCGTTACACAGACCGGAAAAACGGGCCGCCAAACGGCCCAGGCCGTCATGATAATACCGGCCCGTGCTTTCCATGGCCGCCCCGTTTTCCCGGATAAAGGCCATGGTAATCAGATAGGACAGACTGGCCAGCGCCTCCGGACCGTTGGTGACCAGCGCGCCGAACTGGCTCATGGAATCAAACGCGCCGCTGGCCAGCACCCTGCTGGCCGGGTACTCCCCGCCGGGGAAACCTTTTCCCACGGACACGAAGTCCGGCGCAAGACCGTATTTCCGGAACAGGAACAGCCCGTCGTACCAGGCGCAGGACTGGATTTCATCGCACAGCACGGGGGTGTCCGTTTCGCGGCACAGGGCGTATGCTTTCTGCAGATACGCTTCCTGCAGACGGATGCCGCCGTAGTTCATCAGAATGATCTCATGGCAGAAGCCTGCTGTCTTGAAGCTTCCCTGATTATACTGCCGGATGGTGGTTTCAAACGCAGCCGGATCATTGACCGGAACGGACACAATCCGATACAGTGAGGCGTTTTCCGCCTGCCTGTACCAGTCGGGCCACAGGCCCCGCAGGGTCTGAGCCAGGACGGTGGTGCCATGGTAATTGCCGGTCAGTCCCCCGGCGTAATCCGCCATGACCAGAAAAACCGGTATTTTACCGCCGTATTTGGGTTCCTGCCTGCCATCCATGGAATAAAAACGGGTGAGCATCATTTTCAGCGCCGCTTCCACGGCCAGGGAACCCGTTTCCAGGTTGATGACCGTATTGAGCATGCCGGCCTTTTTCTCCCGGAGCACGCTTTCCATCCGCGGATCGTCGGGTGACAGTCCGTTGGCGGCTGCAATCAGCGCCCGCTCCAGCGTGCGGGTTATAAAGCCCCGGAGATTGTTATGCGTGGCGTTGGGAATGCCAAGCTTTACGGCGTTTTCGATCAGCCGCCACCCCGGGAAGGCATGTCCAAGGGAAAGCTGATAGTGCTCGCTCTTTCCGGCAAAATACAGGCGCCCATCCTCTCCCAGCCTGAAAGCGCCCAACCCGCTGAGCGGAGCGGCGTGGATATGCTGGGCAGCAGCGTAAGAGCGGGTTGGCGCGCCCGGCTCCTGATCGGGAAAAGCTGGAACGGCCTGCTCTCCGACCAGGGCCATCAGCTTCTCCTGGCGGCGGGCAAAGTCATCAGGCCAGAAATCAACTTTTTCTTCCGCCAGGGCGCGCAGATCGCTTTCCCTTTCACCCGTCAGAAACGCTCTGGCCGTGCAGACAGCGGAAATATACGTTTCCCCCAGCAGATCCTGAAGGGACAGACGAAGATTTTTCAGCATATGATCCTCCCGTGAATCGGCCGCTTACACAGGGCAGAATTCAATCCCCAGCAAACGGCACAGCATGCGGATTCTTTCCTCAAAATCGCCAAGCACAACCGTTTCATGATGCGTGCCTCCCTGCTCCAGCCAGGACTGCACACAGCGGCGTACTCCCGAACGCGGCCGGAAGAACATGTAGGGCATATCAATTTTTTTCAGTCCGCATTCATCCAGAATTTCTCCGGCCGAACAGACCAGCCTGAATTTCGTCCCGTCCACATGCACCAGGCTCATCACCTGCGCCTTTCCGGGACGCGGCGCGAAAATGGGGGTCGGCGGATTATCCAGTCCGCCTTCGGCCATGACCCGGTTCATCAGGAAGGGCTTACGGTCCTTCCGGCAGGTTTTCCAGTTACCTTCGCCGGCGTGGCAGAGCAGAATGGCCTCCCGACAGAAATCCATCATGTACATTTCGCTGAAATTGGCTTCGCCGCACAGGCAGTGCATGAGCGCCACCATCATGGCGGCGGACGCGTCTCCTTCCGCAGCGTAACCGTAGCCGTCCGCCAGCAGGCTGGATGCCGCCAGGAGCGGGAGCTGCGTAAAACGGCCGTCCGCGCCGCACTCCTCAAAATGAAGGGTATAGCCGTCGTAGGCCATTTCTTCCAGATAACGTCTGATGCCGAGGTACATGCGGACGGCTTCCTCGTGCTGGCCGGGGCGCATGGTGGGGTCGATATCGAAAATCTCACGCTCGTATGCGATCCGCTCCGCGACGGCCTGTTCCGTGACCGCGGCGCATCGGTTCTGCACCGTGCCGATGGAGTCATAGATGAACTCCGCGCCCAAATGGCGGTATACCGCCATGTCATCGGTGATTACATCGCCCATGCCGGGCAGCTTGCCGATCACGCCGATGCGCATGCGGCGCAGGAACCTCGCGGCACGGGCCGCCGCGCCGAAGTCGGCGACGAAACGGTTCAGCTCGCCGTTCATCCGGCTTCCGGCAAAGAAAACGCAGGGGATGCCCGCACGCATCAGACAGTTGGCGTTATCCTGAGAACCGTGAATGCCCTGATTCACGGTGAGCTCCCATTCCTCAAAATCGTCGCCCACCGTTTCATCGGGCTGAATCAGTGCAAGCGCAAGCGGCAGGCGGTTTTCCTGCATGGCCCGGATCAGATACTGCCCCTGGGAATAACTGCACAGGAAAATCAGAATTCCGTCCAGCTCTTCCCGGTTGTATTGCCGCGTCAGTTCCTCGATATCCCGCCGGTTCAGGGCGATGCGGGGAAATACGCAGTCCGCGTCCCCGGACAGCCCGGCGATGACGGAACGGACATATTCGGTCTGGGATTGGACGATTCCCGGGAACAGGGGTTCATAGCCTTCCAGCATCAGGGCCAGAATGCCCAGACGAGGTTTAACGTTCATGTCTTCTCCTCCTTAAAACAGCGGCCGAACGGCCTGATAGAGCGCCCGGTAGGTCTGATGGGCGCGTTCATAAACAGCGCGGTTCCGGGGATTGGGTTCATACCGCGCGCCTATGGCGAAGGACGGCGCGGCGTCCCGCGGGAACAGGCCCGCGCCGCGGCCCGCCAGCAGGGCGGCTCCCAGCGCGGCGGCTTCCTCACATTTCAGGGTGAGGAATTCCCTGCCGCAGATATCCGCCTTGATCTGTTCCCATTCCGGGCTCCTGGCGCCTCCGCCCAGGGAGATCACCGGGCCGGCAGGCGCGCCCCAGCGGGTCATGACATCCAGCAGATCGGACAGCAAATGCGCCACGCCCTCCAGAATGGCCCGGGCGAAATGCTCCCGCCCCGTGGACAGGGAAGCCCCGAAGAAAACGCCGCGCGCCTCAGGACAGAAATCAGGATCCACCGAGCCGTCCAGAAAGGGCAGAAACAGCAGGCCTTCCGCACCGGGCGGCGTGCTTTGCGCCATCCGGCACAGTCCGGCATAATCCGCGTCCGGACAGAACCGGTCCCGGAACCAGGACAGCGACATACCGCCTGTGTTTCCAATCGGCAGAAGCATATACCCGTGCGGGGTGACGTGGCGGTAAACCGTCGTACGGGGGAGTCCGGGCTGACCCATCCCGTCCAGGCCGCGAAGCACAGCCCCGGTTACCAGCGCCGTACCGGTGGTTTCCATGGCGGCCCCGGGGCGAAGGCAGTTCAGAGCGAAAGAGGCGCTGACCTGATCCATGGCGCCGGTAAACACGGGAATACCGGGGCAAAGATCCAGCAGTCCGGCGGCCTGCGCAGTCAGTGAACCGGCCTGTACTCCGCTTTCCAGCAATTCCGGCAGGTGGTTTTCCGACAGCCCCGCCGCATCCAGCGCCTCGTGCCACCAGCCGTCCCCGCGCAGACTGAACCAACCCGTGGAAGTCTGCAGCGTTTTTTCCGAAACAAAGCGCCCGGTCAGCAGGTGCAGCAGATAATCCTCCAGCAGCAGGACCTTATTTCCCGGAGCGAATAACCGGGGCTCCTTCCGCTTAAGCCACAGCACCTTTGCCAGCGGCATGGCTCCTGTCAGCCCGGGCAGGCCGGTTTCCCGGTAAAAAAGATCGTCCGGAAAGCGTTTCTTCAGTTCTTCCGCTTCTTCCCCGGCCCGCTGATCCAGCCATACCAGGAAAGGGCGGAGGGGAGACCCCGCCGGATCGGTTACCGTCAGGGTTTCCCCCTGCGTGGTCAGCCCGATGGCGGAGACAGGCAAAGATTTTCCTCCGACTTCCCGGAGGCCGCGCCGGATCGCCTCGAGATAAACGCCGGCGCCGGCTTCCACGCGGCAGCCGGAGGTTTCCAGGGGGTATTCCTGAACGCTCTTGTTTTCGAGCGTCATGTCAGCGGAAAAAAAGCAGACCTTGACCGCCGTTGTGCCGACGTCAATGGAGAGAATGCCGGGGAGCATCATATTGTTTTCCTCCCGTCAGTATGCAACCGGAATGAACCGGCCTGCCGCATCCGATTCCCGGGCCGCCAGGCAGACCGCGGCGCTTTCCAGCCCGGCGATCAGATCGGACCGGGCAGCGCCGCCGCTGAGCACGTTTAAAAAATCCAGGGCCAGGGCCTCGTCTCCGCCGAAATGCTGGCCGGAACCGAAATGGAACGTGTGCGTGACGGTCTGGGGAATCAGATAGTGATCCTCCCGGATTTCTCCGGAATAAAAATCAAACTCCACGCTGGCGTCCGTGCCGATCAGCCGGGCCCCCCGCCGGGCGGCGGTCTTTTTGACCGTAAAGTTCTGGCTGTAGCTGATCAGCGCGCCGCTTTCCGTCTGCATCATCATGACGGCGGCGTCTTCATTGCCCGTATCCACGGCAAAGCAGCACTGGTCTCCCTGCACGTCCTCCTTGTAGATATGCTCAACCATATAGCTGCTTTCCCGACAGGTATGGTATTCCGGGCACCGGGGACAGGTCAGATTCGCGCGCCGGTCTCCCCTGAAATACAGCTTGGCTGTTTTCGCACAGACGGAAACAGGCCTTTCGCCGGTCAGGTATCCGATATAGTCCACGTCATGGGTGGCTTTCTGCAAAAACAATCCGCCGGTTTCCGCAGGGTCCCGGTACCAGCTGTGGTAGTACACACTGCCGTAAGGCACGTTGTTGACAGCCTGAACCATCGTGATTTTTCCAAGCGTTCCGCTGTCCACGACGCGCCTGACTTCCTGAACGATGGACGTGACCCGCAGCGGAAAGGAAACCACCACCCGGCTTTCGTTTCCCTGAGCGGCTGTCCGGAGCTGCTCATACTGATCCCTCGAAATACAGACCGGTTTTTCCAGAAAGAGAGGAAGCCCTTCTTTCAGAACCAGACAGGCGTAACGGGTATGCAGGGAACAACGCGTGCCGATGAACACGCCGTCCAGCGTTTCCTTTTTCAGCATTTCCTCTGCGCTGTCGTACCATACGGTATCCGAAAAAAAAGGATCCCCGTCAACCTTCGGAGCAATCCGGCGCCAGGCGGGATCGGCCACAGCCCGTACCTGAAGATCCGCTTCAAGGGAACGGAATGCCTTCATCATGGTTTCGGACCGAAGTCCATACCCGATAAACCCGATGTTCTTCAAGGAAAACGCTCCTCCCAATGATTCGATTTGTTTTCATTTTTTTCAGGGGGCATTGACATTATATTCCGGAACTGATATAGTTTATCTGGAAATAATTCGACCATATTGTGGCATAAGAGAGGCGTAAAGTCAAGAGCAACGATGATGAATCTCCTCTGTTCCCGGAGCGTACGGGAACAGGGGAGCTGCCTGTTTTTATCTGTTGCGGAACCGTCGGCGAAGGGAGGCGTACGAATATGACCCGACAGGCAAGCGCTGTACACCAGCCTGATCTGCGGAAGCGGAAAACGGGCCTGGTCGCGTATATCAGGAAATACTGGTTCCTGTATTTACTGGTGCTTCCGGGCTTTATCTTCATGGCTGTATTTGATTACGGCCCGATGTACGGCATTCAGCTGGCCTTCAAGAAGTATTCCCCCAAAGCCGGCGTGTGGGGCAGCGAATGGATCGGCCTGGCCAACTTCCAGCGCATGGTCAATGATTCCAGCTTCGTCAACGCCTTCAGAAACACCATCATCATCAATATTTATCACCTGATTTTCGGATTTACGTTCAATGTGTTTCTGGCTCTGATGCTCAACGAGCTGAAGCTGCGCAGGTACAAATCCGTCATGCAGACCTGCGTATATCTGCCATATTTCCTGTCCTGGGTCATTTTTTCGGGCCTGGTGCAGGTGTTTCTGGAATCTCCGAGTACCGGGGATTCCGGCGGGCTGGTGAATCAGCTCATCAGCATGGCGGGCGGCCAGCCGGTCAATTTTCTCAAAAAGCCCGAACTGTTCCGGAGCATCCTTGTGATCACGAACATCATCAAAAGTTCGGGCTATTCCACCATCGTCTATCTGGCGGCCATCTCCGGCATCGATCCCGCGCTTTATGAAAGCGCCGCCATCGACGGGGCAAACCGGAAGGACGCGATGATCCATATCACCTTCCCGCGCATTCTGCCCAGCGTCATCATCATGCTGATCCTGCAGCTGTCCGGCCTGTTCCTTTCCAACTTTGACCAGGTATATAATCTGTACAACAACTATGTCCTTTCCACCGGAGACGTTCTTTCCACCTATATTTACCGCATCAGCCTGGGCGGCGGAGGCACCGATTTCGAGCTGTCCACCGCCATGAACCTGATCATGAACGTGATGGGCCTGATTGTGGTGGGGATCACCAACCGCTATGTTTCCAAACTGGACGTTCAGGGAATCTTCTGAGAAGGGAGGGAAAGATATGGCGGGAAACAGAAAAGAACAGACATCCCGGGTCAGTATGCTTCAGAAGCTTGGATTCAACTTTTACGACGTCTTTGTCTTCCTGTTTATTACGCTGTTTGCTCTGATCTGCGTGTATCCCATGTGGTACGTGCTGGTCGCATCCGTGACGCCCTACAGTGAGTTTGTCAAGGGCGGCCTGATGCTCTGGCCTACCGGAGGAATCGATCTTCAGTACTACCACGCGATTTTCACCACGCGCTCCTTTATCAGCAGCATGTGGATCTCCGCCTCCAAGACGGTGCTGTCCACTGTGGCCAGCGTGCTGGTGACGGCCGCCATGGCCTACGGCGTCAGCAAGACCCACGTGAAAGGCATGAAGATCATCAACGCCCTGGTCGTCTTCAATCTGTTCTTCTCCGGCGGCCTGATTCCCCAGTACATGCTGTACAAGGACCTGGGGCTGATCCGCAACTACTGGGTCATGGTGCTGCCCGGAACGCTGAACATTACCTACTTCATCATCATGCGGAACTATTATTCCTATTCCATTCCCAAATCCCTGGAGGAGGCGGCCCTGCTGGACGGCTGCACCGAAGTGGGAACTTTTTTCCGGATCGTTACGCCCATCAGCCGCAGCATGCTGGCGGCGATCGCGCTGTTTATCGCAGTGATCAACTGGAACGATTACTACAGCTACATGATGTTTATCGGCAACAAAACCGCCCTTCAGCCGTTTGCCTGGATCCTGCGGCGCATGCTGGTGGATCAGACGATGATGAATCAGGTAAGGAAAGGCGCCATGAACCTGGGCAGCCAGCCGCCGCCTCCCATGGCGCTGCGGATGTCCACGATCATCTGCGCCATGGTGCCGATCATGTGCGTGTACCCCTTCCTGCAGAAATACTTTACCAGCGGTATCACGCTGGGCGCAGTGAAAGAGTAACATTTTCCCAGATTCTCTCTCCGCTGCGGCGGAGCAGGAAATAGAAAAGGAGGATTCCATCATGAAAAAAGCCCTGTTGATTCTCATCGCACTGGTGATGACCCTGACCCTGGCGCTTCCCGCCGTGGCGGAAGACAACGCCGCGAGGGAAAAGGTTTCCATCCGCTTCGCGCAGTTCGGCAACAGCACGGATGACGTGGAAGGCATGGAAAACGATCCCATCCGGAAAGCCATTGAGGAAGCCGTAAACATCGAACTTGAATACGACACCGGTACCGACGGATTTATCGAGCGCATGGAAACCGAGCTCTTTACCGGCGGCGCGGCGGAACTGTTCTGCTCCTTCGGCGAGACTGAAAAGATTCAGAAGTATGTGGAGGAAGAACTGGTTTACGATCTGGCCGCGATTGTGAACAAGGAACCGGAACGCTATCCCACCCTGTTCAAGATTATGAACGCCCCGGAATACAAGGCGTATAACAAGCTGTATACCGGTGACGCGGAAAAGGCGTACGCGTTCTATTCCATCTTCTCCTTCGCCAGCCCCATCTACGGCGGCGTGCCTGCCTACAACAAGGCCATCCTGGATGAAGTGAACGAGGGCAAAATCCCCGCCACGCTGGATGAATTCACGGCCTTCATGAAGGCCTGCGCCGAAAAGGGATACGTCGGCTACTGGCCCCGGAACAGCAAGCTGACCGACTGGACCTATTTCAACTTCACCTTTGCGGTGCCGATGGGAACCAGCATCATGCCTCCTCAGGGCGACGCCTGGACCGGCTTTGTACAGACCGGCGAGCTGGGCACCGATACGGAAGCGTGGAAGCTGATGACCACGAGCGAGGAATCCAAGGAGGTTATCAAGCTGCTGGCCGACCTGTATGCCGCCGGCGCGCTGGACAACAACCTGGGCATTAAGGGCGACTTCGACGACGCTTATTCCGATTTCGCCGCGGGCAAGATCGGCGCCGCCGACTTCGGATTCGGATTCCCGACGCAGTATGCCGACTTCTTCAACCGTCCCTGGAAGGAAGCCCATCCGGACGCTTCCCCCGATGAGCTGTGCCTGGGCAACGCGCTGACCGTGGACGGAAAGTACGGCAGCGTATACTCCCTGCTGAACTGGGTGAGCTATCATTACTTCATTCCCACCAGCTGCTCCTATCCGGACCGTGTGCTGGATCTGGTCGAATTCCTGGCTTCCGCCAAGGGACAGGATCTGATTCACAACACCACGAACTATGAGTACCGCGAGGATCAGGGCTCCGATTTCTGGAACAGCGTCAACTCCGCGTATGGCTACAACGACGGCCGCTGCAAGTATGTGTGGTTCGCGCCGATGTTCGCCGGCGGCGAATATGAAG
>JAEEGL011938788.1_pt1 | contig 13186 bp, 3 predicted proteins | sample 9134231 | NCBI WGS metagenome assembly JAEEGL01 (sample SAMN16246548, study PRJNA631951) | gut metagenome | biome: gut microbiome; feature: rumen; material: fiber-attached | host: Bos | place: Iran: Karaj | collected 2018-10
ACTTTCTTTATGACTGGAGGTAACTTTATTGGAACTGTGGATATTAAGCTAAATAAAATTGCTTATAGTGAGGAAAAAAATTCATATTTTAAACCATTTGATATTAGTTTATCTGTTCAACAAATTTTAGGAACCGATGGTGAATAATTATAAAATGTAAAGCTGGTAATAGCTTTAAAACAAATTTGAATAAATAAATTTTTAATAAAATCTTGAATTTAAATTAATATTTTATGTATAATTTGGATTTTTGAGGTATAATTTTTTTAAAATAAATTCTAAATAATGAAAAAATACTTTTTATTGCAAAAAATTATTTTAAAACATTTCTTTTGAATAATTAAATTTTTTTTTCCCTAATTAATAATAAAAAAAAATATATTTTTGATTATTAAATAAGTAATCATTTCGAATAAAATATTAATGAATTTATTCATTTTTAAAAGAGTTATTTAAAATTATTTAGCAATGGTTTTTGATTTTGTAATTATATAATTGTTAAAAATATTTAAGTTATATTTTCAATAAAAATATATAAAAATTTATAAATAATTTAAATATTTTTATAAAATACTTTTATAATATAAAATATGTGTTAAAAATTCCAATACTCAATAAATTAAAATATTTAAAGTACTTATTTTTTTCTATTTCGTATTTAAATATTTTTTTGACTGATATCATCAATTAAAATCAACTTAACATTTTTACTGATTAAACAATAAAATATTTTTTATAGAATTTTGAAAATATAATAGTCTATATAAAATATTTTAAATCTATTACTTTTAAAATTATAATAAATATTTTTTTGTATGTGGAATCATCATTTCTTTTAAACAAATAATTTTTAAAATAATTCATTCAAAGATTAAAAGAATTAAATAAAATCAAACAGATAAATGATTTATTTTTTAAATATCAAATTTTAAACTTTTTTTAATTAGATACAATTAATAAACAAGTCCTAAAAATTAAATAAACATAATTATGTATCAATCATATATTTTTTATATTATTTTATTTAAATTATACATTAAAAATATTTTTAAAATTTAAAATGTATTATGATAATTCATGTTAATTATTTTTTTAAACTTAATTTATATCTTATTTAAATTTATTTTTTTTTAAAATAAAAATACTTTCTATAGAAATTATTTTTGCTATTATTTTTGGTTGTCATAAAAATTATCATGTTTTGATTATAAATTTATTCATAATTAATAAAGATAAAATATTTGAACTACAAAGTTCAATATAAATTATTTAATTTTAAATTTAATTTATTAATAAGGAAAAAAAATGTTTATAATTTTATTGAAATTCAATCTTATATTGGAAAATTGTAATAAAAAACAAATTATTATAATAATTTTTTATATTATTAATCTTTGACTAATTTTTATTATTTAATTTAATTTATATAATTAATTTAAAGTTTTCCAATGTTATTATATTTTTTTAACAATATTCATTACAAAAATATATATTTTAAGAATGATTTCTATATTTTTTATCAAAGTATATATTAATTATATTTAATATCTTTCATTTCTTATATTTTAAATAATCATTGATAATATAATAATTATTTTAATTAATTTAATTCAAAAATATGTATAATTTTTATGGGAGAAATATAATATATTTAAGTGTTGAATAATTATTTTCTAAAACAATAGAAATAATATTTTCTTTAATATTTTAAAAATTATTAATAGCTTAATTATTTTATAAATCACTGATTTATTAATTTAATTTTTCTTCTCTATTTTGAATAAATTTTTCATTTGCAATCATTTCTTAAGTTTTCACATCTTTATTTTTCATTCAATTTAATATCTTAGATAATATAATTTAAATTTATTCAATGAAAAAGAAGGAATTTTACTTATTATTTCATTATTATTTTCATTTAGATTATTTAAATAATATTTATATTGATAATGTGGTATGTTCTTTAATTGAAAAATTAATTTAAAGTTAATTTATTATTAAGATTATAATACTTTTAAGAACATTTAATGATTTTATTGCATAGGTTATTTTATAATAATTCATATATTTTAAACAATGTTTTTGTATTATTTTTTGTTTTAAAAATCTTTTAAAACAAAAAGTAAAATTTTGATTAAAAATTATATTTAAATAATGTTCTAATAAGACCTTAAATAAATAATTACTTACTTGATTCTATTTACTATTAAGATTAGGACTAATATAAAGAGTACAACTAATTATCTTTTAAAATAAGAAAAAAATAGTTATTTCATTTTTTTTATATTCAAAAATTTATATGAAGTTAATTATATTTTAATGATTTTTCTTGAAAATCTATTAAGTTATGTATTATAAAAAGATTACTTTTATATTTTTTATTTTTTTATTCATAGAAATAATTTATTAATTTAATAGCAGATAAAGGATATAAATATTTTATAATAAATAAAAAAATATAATATCATTAAAAGATTGAAATAAAAAATATTATATTATATACAGATATAAAATTAAAATGTTATCATTAATTTTACATGAAATTACATTTATATGAAATATTATATTTAAAATATTAATTTATATAAAAAAGAATTAATAATTATAATTAAGATGATTTTTCTTAATTCCTTTTCACTTTACATATTAAAATAATTTAAATATATTATAATATAATTTAATTTAAAATTATCTTTATTCGGTTCAGAAAAAATATTTCATTATGTACTCTATTGAAAACTTTTCATTAATTTTCCTTGAAATTTCATTTCTTTATTATATTAAATATTTTTAAAATATAAAAATTAATATATTTTACAAATATATTTAATAATGAAAAATTTATTCAAAAATATCTTTATTAAATTATCTTAATAATAATAATAATAAAAAAAGATTTGAAATAAAAATTCATTAATTCAATAATACCTAGTTATAATAAATCATTCAAACATTTAAATAATGAAATTATAAGTACTTAATTAATAAAAGCCCAATTATACCAATTACTTTTTTAGAAACTCAAAATAAACATCTTATTTATTAATCTAATTTTATCCCTTATTATTTAAAATAATTATTATTATTGAAAATAAATTATTAAAAGAATGTTAATAATTAGTTATATTTTTACCAATTTTAATGAGAATAACAAGGAAACTTTGTTATTATATTTGGTTTTAAGACTTCTAAAAATCTAATAATTTATTCAGAAAACAAATAAAGAAAAAAATAATATTCAAAATTAAATAAAAATATTTATTTGTCTTAATTTAATCTTTAATAAAACAATATAAATTGAAATAATTTTATTAAATTTCATTATTTTAATACTTTAATTTTTGGTTTTCAATAATTTCTTAGTTGATTATAATTTAAGAATATTTTTACTTAAAATTAGTATTTTTTCATGATTTAAATTTTATTTTGTATTTATTGAATAGAATATTTAATTTTTTAATATTAATAAAGCATTTATATTATTTAATTTATTAATGAATTTTATTATGGAATTATTTAAATTTATTATTTTTTAAAGTTATTATTTTAATGTTAAATGAAGTTAAAAATTAATAAATTTTTATGAAATAATTCATAAATAGTTTTGATTTTTATCTTATCAAAAAATAAATTTAATAAAAAAGATAATATTTTTACTAAAAGAATTTATATTTCTTAATAATAAATTTTTTTTTATATATAAATTAGTTAAAAATAATTCACAATCATTTGATATAAACATATTATATTATTATAGCATCATCAAGTAATTTATTTAATTTTTTTTTTCATTAATATAAAAATGACAATCCAAGATATGAATTATTTATTTTATCTTTTTATGAGTTTTTAAAAACTTTATATTCTTTAAATTATTTTTATATTAAAAAAATAAAAATTTAATGATTTGTTTTAATAAAATAAAAAACAAAAAATTTAATCCAATTTCAAAATTTAAAAAAAAGAGATAACAAATAAATCTCTAAAAATAGATAATTTATCTGTTTCAATATAATATAATATAGCTTTTATAACTTAATTTTTTGTTCCTGAATATTATAAATTATATTTTATAAATATTTTAATTTCTATTTCAGATTTTTACAGAAATAAAATACAAATTAAATTGAAATTATAATAATTCACTTAATCAATTTGAATAAAACTAATAAAATGATTTGAAAAATTTATTTTCATAATTATAAAATCATTTAAAAAAAAAAATCTTTTTATTTATATAGTTATTAAATTAAATCATTGATATTTAAATATTTAGCAAACAAATTTATTAATTTAAAATCAAATGAAGTTTAATGTCCTACTCTTTATTTTAATTTTGTTTTTAACAATTAGGGCTCAAGATGAAGTAGAAATTTCTAATGAAGATATTCCTGATTATTCAACATTGAGAGTTACAAATGGAAATCATTCAATTAACAGACCATTATTTCATTTTACTCCTAAATACGGTTGGATGAATGATCCAAATGGATGTTGGTTGGATATAAATTCAAATACATATCATATTTATTATCAATATAATCCAAATGATACAGTCTGGGGAATGCCTTTATATTGGGGTCATGCTACTTCAAATGACTTATTAACTTGGGAACATCATCCAATAGCAATTAGAGCTCCTGATTGGGCTGGAGCTTATTCTGGCTCAATGTTTATTGATGATGAATGTAAATTTACAAATTATTTCACATCTTGTACAGATGATACAAAAAATACACATACTATTGCTGCATTTACTTGGAATAAATTAAATTGGGATGAATGCCAATGTTTAAGTTTTTCAAAAGATGGAGGAACAACTTTTGAAACTCCTTCAGATTATTGTCCTGAAGTAGATGAAGGAGATGATCAATTTAGAGATCCTCAAGTAGTTAAAGTGGGAAACGGAGAGTTTGTAATGAGTATTGCAAAATCACACGAATATGCAATCCATTTCTATGCTAATGATGATACTGAAACTATTAAACCCAATTTCAAAAAATTAATTGGGAAATTTAAATTAAAAGGTTATTTAGGATTTCAATATGAATGTCCAAATCTAGTACATTTGAAAAATAATGATGGAGCATCAAATGGCGATTCCACTGCATCCTATTGGGTTCTTTTTATTTCAATTAATCCAGGTTCACAACAAGGAGGATCATCAACTCAATATTTTATTGGTGATTTTATTTATCCAGATTCTTCAAAAACTTGGAATGAAGATTCTGAACCTTTTGTGTTGAAACAAGATTATACCACACTTATAGATGTAGGAAAAGATTTTTATGCAATGCAAATTGTTTATGTTCCCCCTTCTTCTACTCAAATAAGTGAAGGTTTTGATAGTGCAGTAGGTATTACTTGGGCTTCAAATTGGCAATATACTGCATTAGTTCCCACTGATCCCTGGAGATCATCAATGGCAATTCCAAGATCAATTAAATTAGGATATTATAAACCAGCAGCTAAATCACTTGTATATATAAAATCTAGGATGATGCTTAATTCAGATTTATTTGAAGATCCTTTAAAAGAAATGAATATAGAAAATTCAGGTGATAAAATGGAATTGCTCGAAAAAGCAAGTGGTGCTTTAGAATTTTATTTAAGTTTCAAGACTTGTGGTGATGCATTTACTAATCATGTACCAGGAGTAATATCATTGTATTTCATTGGTGGTTCAATACCTGAAGAATACTTAATATTTGGTTATAATGTTAAAGCCGATGCATTCTTTTTAGATAGAGGGCATACTAATGTTCAATGGGTTCATCAAAATCCATTTTTTACTGATAAATTATCAATGAATGTATATGGTTCTTCTACTGATCTAAAATGGGATAAATTATATAAACAACATTTTAATTTCGATAAAACGACAAAGGAATATACTTATAAAGATGCTTATGATGGTGAATGCACGCCTGTGGAATTTAATGTCCATGGATTAATTGATAGGAATATTATTGAATTATTCTTTAATGAAGATAATGAAGGATATAGTTTCATTACATCCACAAATACTTTCTTCTTTACTGGAGGAAACTTTATTGATACAATTAGAGTTGAATATAATATGATTACTGAATATGGTTTCGGAGATATAGTATTAAAAGCCAGGCAACTTAATTTAAAAACAACTACCGAATCTGAAGGAAGAAGAATATCTGAAAAAAACACTGATTTATAAGATTTTAATAAGGGTATTATTATCAAATATAGAAATTTTTAACTTTTTAATTTGATTTATTTTTAAACTTTTTTCATTCTTTTAATTTTTTTATTAAATTTTTAACAATTTAAAAATATATTTTTAAAAAAATTCAATTTTATCAAAGGCTATTTTTTAATTTTAAAAATGTATTTTTATTGTTTTTTAAATCTTAATTTTTTTAAAATAATTCGCTTTATAAAGAAATAACAAAGTAAAAAGTTATTAAAAAATTCATGTAAATAAAAAAAACTATTTAATAAATAAGCAATATAAATAAAATATGTGTATTAATAATCATTAAAAACTAGAATATAGATTAAATAATATTAAATATTAGTTAAATGAAGAAATAATAAAAAATAAAAAAAAAATATTAAGAAATAGTAAATTAAACCAAATTTTAGATGTTAAAAAAAAAAATGTTAAAAAACAAAAATATAAAAAAACAATCATTTAACCTTTGAATATAGTTTGATAAAATTCAATTAAGTAAAAGAAAATTTAATATATACTAAAGAAGAAATATAATTTTAAAATTTAAATCAAGAAAAAAATAAAAAAAATAAATGAAAAAATAAAAAATAAGTATAATATATTATCAGGTAAAATATTTTTTAGAATTAAAATTGTTTTTGAAAGAATTTTAGAAAAAATGATGAACATAAGATTCAACATTAAAATGAATAAAATTGTTTTAATGATGATGTAGTTTATAATATTGGGGAAAAAGAATATATAAAATATTAACTTTTAAACTAAACTTTAAAATTAATAATAAATAATAGATTTAAATAATTAAAATTTTTATAATCACAATCATTTAAATTTTGAAGAATCATAAAGATAAAATAATTGATGATAATAATTAAAATTATTTAAATTGATAAAAAGAGATAATGTTTATAAAAAATATTAAATTATCAAATAAAAATATTATTTTAATTAATAAATCCAAAGAAATAAAAAAAAACAAAACAAATAAGCATCAATTAATTATAAAAAAAGTAGAAGAAAGACCACGAACAGTATTATTTTATGATGAAAATAAATAAATTCAAATAATTAATCTAAACAAGAAAGAAATAAAATTAATGTAATAAAAAAAATTGGAAGAGAGAACTCATAATATATATTTTGATACAGATGATGATAGTGAACAATCAATAAAAAATAATTTAAGTTATATGAAATTAAAATTAAAGAATGAATAAAATAAAAATCCCTTTTTAAAAACAATTTAAATTATACTTTAAATAAATATAAAAAACTAATTAATATTTGAATTTTAAATAAATAAAATAACTTAATTCAAATATATATTAAAAATTTTAAACAATAAAAATTAAAATTATTTAAAAATAAAAAGTAAAATGGAAGTACAAAATAATTATCCAAAGATAGAACCAAAATTAAATAATGAAAAAAAAATATATAAAAATGAGGAAACATCAAAAAATATAAATAATATAATTTACAATAATAAATTAAACACAATTTTAGATATTAAAGAAAAAAAAAATGATGAAAAAGAAGATAAAAAACAAATAAAACCAAAAATAAATGAGTTAACAGAACAAGAAGCAATAGAAAATAATTTGATTTATATTGAAGAAGAAATTGTTAAAGAAATATTTGATAAAATAAAAGAAAATATAATAGAATTTACCAAAGAAGAAGTCCAATTTGAAAATTTAATTAAAGAGGAAAATGAATTTTTTAAAAAAGAAAAAAATAAAAATATACTTTCAGATAAAACAATTTTTAGATTTAAAAATATTTTTAATAAAAAATTAAAGAAAAAGTTATCTAATCCAAAATATGAAGATGAAAATAAATTTGAAAATGAATTATCTTTTCATATTGATGATGTTATTTATAATATTGATGATGACAAGAAAAAAAATGTAATTTTAAATTTAGATTTAGATTTAAATTATAAAAATAATAATGAAGAAAATAATTTAAATTTATTATTCAATAAATTTAAAGATAATAATGAAATTAATTCAAAAGATAATCTTTTTAATTTTGAAGAACCATTAATAATAAATTTAATTGATGATAATAACCAAAATAATGATATAGAAAATTCTATTAAAGAAGTAATCAAATTTCCAAATAAAAAAACATTTTTAGATATTTATCCTAAAAATATAAATAAAGAAAAAATTTCAAAGTCACAAACACAAGTATTCAATATAAAAAAAAAATTAGAAGAAAGACCAAGAAAAGTATTATTTAATGATGAAAATATAACAAAATCAAATAATTCTCCCAACATAAAAAAAAAATTAGAAGAAAGACCAAGAATAATTATATTTGATGATAAAGAAAAAATAAAATCAATAAATTCAATTGAATTAAATAACTCTGAAAAAAAAACAGATAATATAATTAATTATGAAAAAGATAAAATACTATCAATAAATACAATAAAAATAAAAAAAACAAATGAACAAATCTCAAGTAATAAAAGTTTTGATGAAGATGAAAAAATAAAACCAATCATAAATAAAATTAAAGTTATTAAAAAATTGGAAGAGAGAACACGTAAAATATATTTTAATTCAGATGATGATAATAAACAATCAATAAAAATTGATAATAAACAATCAATAAAAAATGAAATAAAAAAAAATTTTAAAACTCTAATGAGAGCAAAACAATTATTAAAACTGAATATTAAAAAACTTAAACCTCGATATCATAAAAATATTTATAAAATAAATAATGAAAAAATTGAACCTGAATGTAAAATTGAAGCTGTAACATTTTTAAATGAAAATAATATATTAGAAATTCCTTTAGAAGTTCCTAAATTTCAACCAATAAAAAATAATTTTATTCAAAATCAAAACTCTATTAATAATAATTTAATATCAAATCAAATTATTAATAATAATTCAATCTCAAATAATAAATCTTTAATTTCAAATAATAAAATCGTTAATAATATAATTTCAAATAATTATTTATTTAATGATAATAATTCACAAGATAAAGTTCCATATATTAATAGAAAATTAACAGAAGGAAATTATAATAATTCTAAAATTGAAAATTCCAGATATTCAAATATTAATTCAAAAACAGAAGTATTCACTTATTCTAGAGGAAAATCACCTTATAATAATATAAATAATAAATATTTAGAATATGACAACTCTAATTATATCAAAAATAATGAAAATAAAAAAGAAAGGATTTATAATAATCAAATTAGTCATAATTCTATTGATAAGAATATTAATTTAATTTCAAATAAAAATATACTTTTAAATTCTTCTTTAGATAATTTTAATAGATTAAATGAACAAAAGGTAAAAAATCTTGATATTAAAGATGAGTTTGATGGAAAAAATTCAATTTCAAATTCATTATCTTATAATTTTAGTAGAACAAATAACTCGAATTCATATATTAAATTACATAATAATTATATATTTTCTGATAATTTTTTATATGATAATAAAGAAAAAGATACTAATGAAAACTTTTTACATGATAATTTAAATAAAAGTAATTTTACAAAAAAATATAATAAATTTTTTGAAAATGATAATTTAAATACTAGATATTTTGAAAATAAGAATAATTTATATGAAAATAATTTATTTAATAATCTTTATAAAAATCATTTTAATGATTCTAAATATTCAAATGAAAAAAATAATAAAAATTTTCTAAAACAATCAAATCCTATATTAAATGAAAATAATTCATCAAATACTTTTATAAATAGAAGTAAAAATGTATTATATAATTCAAAAAGTGAAAATCTAAATAATATAGTTGATAAAAATTTTTCAAATAAAAATAATTTAAATGAATATGGAAATATATATAATACTATTAACAATTATATGAATAAAAAAGATAATATAACATATAATATTTTAGGAAAAAATAATTATATGAAAAAAGATTTAATTTTAGATTTAAATCCATATATTAACTCTAAAAATAATAATAGAAATATTTTAGAAGAAAGTATAAAAACTCCTTTTTTTATAAATGACAACAATAAAATTAAAAGCAATTTAAATAATATTAATGTAACAAATAGTTCAAATTCAATTAAAATAAATAATTATTCAAATTCAAATAATATAAATACAATAAAAAATAATTCATCAAATTATATGAATAGAAATTATTCAGCACCAAATTATATATATGATAATAAAAGATTAGAAAGATATAATCAAAATATTTCATCAAGTTCATTATATAATAGTAGAAGTCCAAGTAATATTTCAAATTCAAAAATAAGTAATAAAAGTTTAAATAATTCAATTAATAAAAGTATGAATAATAAAAGAAAAGATAAATATTTAAATAAAGATTTTAATTTAGAATTTAATAATCAATTAAATAATGAAAAAGAATTGGAAAATAATCAAAATAAAAATATTGATATCGATATTATTTCAAATAACTCTAATGAAATTAATAAATATTTTGAAAATATGAAAAAAAATCTGAAAAATTATTCAAATAAAAAATATTTTAATTTTACAGATAATAATTATTCAAATAATTTTGAAAAAATTCATAATTATAAATTATATCATATCAAGAATAAAATAAATTATGAAAAAAAAAATGATTTTATAAAAATTCCTAATTATAAAATTCCAAATTATTCACATACATCAAATTCTATTGAAAATCTAACCAAAAATAAAATTCATAATGGAAAAAAATTAAATAATAAGTTAACGATTGATGAAATTAAATCAATATTCTTAAAAAATAAAGAAAAAAAGGATTTTGAAAGAAAAAATAATTTAAAAAAATCAAATGATAATTTATATACAAATAAAAATAGTGAGATATCAAAAAAAATAATTAAACCAAAAGATTTAACATTACAAACATCAGAAAATATTTTTACTGAACCAGAAATAAAGAAATATAATTATAAAACATTAACAATTAATAAAGATAAATATAATAATATATTAAAAGTTAATAACTCAAATAAAAAATATCAAAAAAATATTTCTTTAAATAATTTTTACTCAGGAAATTCTCAAATATCTAAAATAATAAAAACATCACAATTAATAGATGAAATAAGTAAATCAAATGAAAAATTAAAAAGAGAAATTGAAAAATTTTCTCCTTCTCACAAAAATAAAACAGATATAATAAAACAAAATGATGAAAGAACAAATCAAAATTTATTAAAAAATTCACCTATTTTATTTGAATATAAATTAAAAGAAGAACCATTTAATATTTCTTCTTCTTTAAATAATAATCAGGTTCATCAAAATACATTATCATATAATTATCATTCTTTGGATTATAATAAAGATTTAAACTTATCAAATAAAAATGATGATAATGATTATAAAAAATTAAAAAGAAATCAAAGTGATATATATTTAAATAATTATTTATATAATTCAAAAAGTTTTACAACATATAATTCACCAAACAATGAAAAAATATCAAATTTAAATAATGATTATTTATATAATATATATAATAAAAAAAGAACACCAACATTATCAACAGATAATTTTGAGATAAATACATATAATAATATTAATAAAAGTGATAATTATAATAGACCAAGAATAACTTATGAAATAAAAAATAATAGAAATAAATCATATAGTTCAATGAGATTAAATAATAATGATTTATTCAATAATAATAATAATATTTCAACAATTTCTTTTCCAAATAATAAAAATAATTTATCTATAACTTTTCAAAATAATCAAAATTATACATTTGAAAATAATCAATTAAGTAGAAATAATCTTAACTCAATTTATCAAAGGAGAAACTTAATTGATAATTCATATAATAATTTATATAAAGAATATCATCATTGTTGTGATTGTAATGGATATTATGGATATTGTTGTAAATGTGGATTATTATATAATAATAATTTGAATAATCATCACAATAATTCTCATCCATATAATAAATGTTATTTCAGAGAACATAATTATGAATAAATTAATTTTTTTTCAAAAAAATTAAAAAATTATTTTTATTTAAATCAATTTATATATTATTATTTTCATTTTATTTTCATAATATTATAAAATTTTTTATTAATTAAATATACTAAAACTATTATAATCCTTTTCAATAATTCTAACAATTATTTTCCAAACACTTTTATTTAAATTTATATTTGAATCACTTATTAATTTAGCATTAACAATGTAATCACCGGGATAGATGTTTCTAATATTTTTAAATTTAATATCAATCATGATTTCATAACATATAGTATTATTATTCATTTTATAACTTTTAACTTTTTCTTTATCATTTAATTTAACATGTTTAAAATAAATATCTGAATCATCAGGAACACACAATAACAAAATATCTTTTGGCCAATATTCATTTATGTTTTTTATTATTTTAACTTTATATTTAATTGAATTTAATTGTTCTACTTCACATAATTCTTTTTTTATTATATTTGCATTATTATTCTCATTAATAAAAATTGCATTCAAATTTGAACTTTTTAAATTTGATTTTTTTACTTTTATTGAATCTGGAATAATTTGTGAAGGTTGATTAATATGTTCAAAATTATTGTTTCTATTTTGTTTTATTTCATTTATTTGATCTAATCCAAAATTTTTGTTGATATTACATTTTTTATATTCTTCATTTTTATTTTTTTCACTCTGATATATTAATTTTAATTCTTTTATTTCTTTTTTTAATTTCTCTATTTTTTTTAGTTTTGCTTCTTTTGATATTGGAGGAAGATTTTCTAAATTAATATCTTGATTATTTTTATTATATAATTGATTATTATTATTTTGATTATTATTTGTTTCAATAAATTGATTTTGCTTTTGTTTATCATCAATTGTATTAATATTTTCTTTTTCAATTATTTTATTAAATCTATTGTTTTTCTTATTTTCATTAGTTGGATTAATATTTTCTTTTTCAATTATTTTATTAAATCTATTG
>JAEEGL013374675.1_pt1 | contig 13186 bp, 9 predicted proteins | sample 9134231 | NCBI WGS metagenome assembly JAEEGL01 (sample SAMN16246548, study PRJNA631951) | gut metagenome | biome: gut microbiome; feature: rumen; material: fiber-attached | host: Bos | place: Iran: Karaj | collected 2018-10
CGTCAGCGTAAACAAGGAACTGGAAGACGCCTTTGACGAAATCGAAAGCGTATATGACGAGCTGAGAATCATTGATCCGGATCTGGGACTTATCGCGGATCGCCCCATAGTCAGGGTTGGCGCTTCGGTGCTTGGGAAGTATCCGAAAGGTGTCCGGGTCGAAGACTGTGCCAAGGTCGCTCTCTCAGAGGATCTGAGTGCTGAAGAAATCATGGAAAAACTGCATATAGAGGATTGCGCTATGGTTACCTGTTCAAAAGAGCAGGAAGAGGCCGTCAATATGATTGCCGAGGATGTTGCCATGATTAAGGTCTCCGGACAGGATCAGGAAGAGGGGGAAGACATAATGGTCGGCGATATGATGATGTCTTTCCCCGGCAGCACGAAGGGTGCCCAGGTGATCAACGCTGCCCAGTATAAGATGTAAAGGCCTGAACAGGCGATTGTTATGGAGCATATGAAGCAGATGATGCTTCGAACGGCCAAACTCCGGCCCCAAATCCCATCCTGGGCAAAGGCTGAGCAGATGGAAATCTGTACTCCGCAGAAAGATCTTTGGAAATATACGGATGAGCCTGCCCGAGTGACAACCAAAAAGCGCAAAAAAGTCCAGACGGGAGAAGCCCCATAAGGGGCTTCTCTCCTCGACAGAAAAACCGGATTGCCCGATAATATCGGCAATCCGGTTTTTTTACTCGGTTTTGTTTGCGGTAATGACCCGGACGCCCTTTGCCCGGAGCGCAGCGACCATGTCCCGGGAGGCGTCGGCATCTGTGATGACGGAGTCGATCTGATCCGTTCCGCAGATATGGTTCATGGCCGTCACCCCGAATTTGGAATGGTCTGCGAGGGCGAAGACCTGCTTGGTCCGCTCCACCCCGATCCGGCGGAAAGACGCTTCTTCCTCGCGGTAGTCGGTGATCCCGAATTTCTCCGTGATCCCGCCGACACCGATAAAAAACTTGTCGGTATGGAAGAGCTGCATATTCATGTCGGCCAGTGCGTGACCGCCGACGGACAGTTCGCCCCGTCTCACCCGGCCGCCGATCAGTATCACCTCGATCTTCACGTTATCGGAAAGAACCGCCGCGATCGGGATCGAATTCGTGATCGCGATCAGGTTCAGGTCGCGTTTTCGGAGGGCTCTGGCAAATTCCAGAGTTGTAGTTCCGTTGTCAATTCCAATGACATCCCCATCTTCGACGAAGGAAGCCGCACAGGCTCCGATCTGTTCTTTTTCCAGCGCATGGAGGACCTGACGGTCCTGAACCAGCGGTTCCCCGCTCCGGCGGCTGTTTAGAACTGCGCCGCCGTAAACCCGCTTGAGCAGGCCTTCCTGTTCAAGCGATTCAAGATCCCGCCGAATCGTTTCTATCGAGACGCCGAATGTCTCTGTCAGGGTGGATACCCTGACGCTGCCGTCCTGGTTCAGCATGGAAAGAATGCGTTCCCGCCGCTGATACAGCATGGTCTTGCCCTCCTCTGAAAACCGGTTGGGACAGTTTGGCCTGCCCTTTGGAATTCCACAAAATCTTATCATTTCTGTGGAAAGCTGTCAAGCGAAAAAACCTTGAATTTTCCCGAAAAAACAGGCGAAAACATTGACATATCCCGAAATTGAGCTATAATCTGAATTGCAAAAAAACTTGTAATAATCTTGTCAAAAATGCAGATGAACGCGAGAGCGAGGCTTGTTTACGGAGGCGGAAATGAAGACAGATATTGTGATTATCGGGGCAGGCGCGGTAGGATGTGCCATCGCCAGAGAACTGTCCCGGTATCAGCTGAAGGTGATCGTGGTGGACAAGAATGAAGACATCGGCGGCGATGCATCGAAATCCAACAGCGCGATCATTCACACCGGATACGATGCGACGCCGGGCACCCTGGAGTCACAGCTGGTCGTTGCAGCCAATGTCATGTACGATCAGATCGCAAAGGATCTGGATGTTCCCTTTGCCAGAGTCGGTGCCATTCTGCCGGCGATCACGGACGAACAGTACGAAAAACTGCAGGACATCAAGCATAAGGCGTTCCTGAACAGGGTTTATGATGTGCAGTATAAAACGGGCGGGGAACTGCTCGAAATGGAGCCGAACCTGAATCCCGAGGTCCGGGGCGGGCTTTACATCCCGCGCGAGAGCATCATCGATCCGTTCATTTTGGTGCAGGCATATGCGGAAAACGCGCATGAAAACGGGGTGTCGTTTTTGCTGAATACGAAGGTGACCGGGATCCGCACGGAAGACAGTGCGGTCCGTGCGGTCGAGACGAGCGGCGGGACGATAGAAACCGATGTCGTGATCAACGCAGCCGGTCTCTACTGCGACGAGATCGCGGAAATGGTCGGAAAAGCCGAATATAAGGTTGTGGCACGGCGGGGACAGTTCTATATTCTGGACCGGAACACGTCATGCCGGGTAAAGGAGATCGTGCTGCCGATTCCGACCAAGATCACAAAAGGAAAACTGATGTGTCCGACGATCCACGGCAATATGCTGGTAGGCCCGACGGCAGAGGACCTGGACAACAAGACCGACAAATCGACGACGGCCGAAGGGCTGGCTTCGATTGAAAAAGATGTGAAGCAGCTGATCCCGAATGTCAATGTCCGCGACAGTATCACACAGTATTCCGGTCTCCGTCCGAACCGGAACCCGGAAGGGCTTCATGTCGATACCTATGAGGATCTGAAGGGCTATATCAATCTTTCCGGTGTCCGTTCGACCGGCCTTACGCTGTCTGCGGCGATGGGGGTTTATATTGCCGATCTGATGCGCGAACTCGGGTATCCGATGAAGCCGAAGGAGAGCTTTGTTCGGACCCGGAAGGGCATTGTCCGTTTCAGAGAGCTGGATGAGGAAGAGCGGGATCGTCTGATACGGGAGAATCCGGCTTACGGGCGTGTGATCTGCCGCTGCGAGACTGTGACGGAAGGAGAGATCCTGGATGCGATCCGCAGACCGCTAGGCGCCCGGAGTGTGGACGCGGTTAAGCGCCGTGTCCGTGCCGGAATGGGACGCTGCCAGGGCGGCTTCTGCGGACCGAAGGTGATCGGGATCCTGGCAAGAGAACTCGGGATTCCGGTGACGGAAGTGAACAAGAACAATACCGGTTCGTACATGGTGGCGGGGAAGACCCGGTAAAAGGAGGACTGTATGAAAGAAATCATGGTTTCAGTGGCAGTCATCGGAGGCGGTCCGGCAGGGCTTGCGGCGGCAGTTGCCGCGAAAAGGAACCGCGCGGACAGGGTGCTGATCATCGAACGCGATCAAAGGCTGGGCGGGATCCTGCAGCAGTGCATCCATCCCGGTTTCGGGCTGACCTATTACAAACAGGAACTGACCGGCCCCGAGTACGCGGGAAACTTTATGGAGGAAGCAAAGGCGCTGGGCGTCGAAGCACTGACCGATACGATGGTGCTTCATGTAAGTCCGGGCGAGAAGACCGTTACCTGTGTCTGTCCGGCATACGGCATCACGAAGATTCGGGCTAAAAGCATCGTTCTGGCCATGGGCTGCCGGGAACGGACCCGTGCGAACATTCAGATCCCGGGAACACGCCCCGCCGGCATTTATACCGCAGGGGCCGCCCAGCGGCTCATTAACCGTGAAAATGCGGTTGTCGGCAGAGAGATCGTTATCCTGGGATCCGGAGACATCGGCATGATTATGGCCCGGCGCATGACACTGGAAGGCTGTCATGTCAAAGCCGTGGTCGAGATCATGGATTATCTGGCAGGGCTGACCCGAAATCGGGTGCAGTGTCTGGATGATTTCGGCATTCCGCTCCTTCTTTCCCATACCGTCACGAGGATCGTCGGCAACGAGCGCGTCGAAGGTGTCTGGGTCTCGGAAGTGGATGCATCAAAGAAACCGATTCCGGGGACGGAAGAATTTATTCCGTGCGATACGCTGCTTCTGTCAGTCGGTCTTATTCCGGAAAACGAGCTGACGAGAGAAGCCGGTATTCAGATCGCACCGATTACGAACGGACCGGCGGTCGATCAGCATATGCAGACTTCCGCTGAAGGCGTTTTCGCCTGCGGCAATGTGGTCCATGTCAACGATCTTGTTGATCATGTCACGCTGGAAAGCCTGACAGCCGGTACCTTTGCGGCAAAATATGCGAACGGTGAAATAGCGGAGACAAAGCGTACGGTGAAGACAGTCTGCGGCGGAAACGTCCGATACATCTGCCCGCAGGTCCTCCGTCTTACGGAGGAAAATGAAACGGTGCGGCTGCACTTCCGTGTGACAGCACCGCGTGACGATGTAGTTCTGAGCGTTGTTTCGGGGGAAAAGGAGCTGGTACGGCGGAAGGAACGCCGCGTCAATCCCGGCGAGATGTGCCACCTCGAGATCCGGACCGGGGAGATCACGGACGAGACGGTAACGGTCCGGGCGGACATTCAGTGAAGGGAGAAGCCATGCAAAAAGAAATCATCTGTACGGTCTGCCCGGTGGGCTGCCGGATAACGGTCTCCGGAGAAGGGGATCGGATCGATTCAATCAGCGGTTTCAGCTGCAGGCGCGGCGAGAACTACGGACGCAGTGAGTTTGCGCATCCGGTCCGGATCCTGACAAGTACGATCCGGATCGAAGGGGCATCCCGGCCGCTCATTCCTGTCCGGTCCGATACGGCACTGGCAAAGGAAAAACTCTTTGACTGCATGAAAGTGATCCGGGAGACAGTCGTACAGGCGCCGGTCAGACGCGGCGACGTGCTGATCCGGAACATCTGCGGTACCGGGGCGGACATCATTGCGTCCGACAGCGCCGAAACAGCTTGAGAAAAGGATCAGACCATGAATGAAGCGAAGAAAAGAGTCCTGATCTGCGAGTTTCACGAAGAGAGTAACACCTTCAATCCGGAAATCGCCGGAATGGAGTATTTCGGAAACGGCGGGCTGGAAGGACAGAAGATCATTGATCAGGTAAAAAATCTGAGAGTCGCCTTTATGGGAACGGTCGATGCGGTTCTGGATGGCGGCGGGGAAGCGGTGCCGGGCATCTCCCTGTACAGCGGTTCGGCCGGAGTCGTTTCCGACGGGGTTTTTGAGCACCTGCTGCGGCGTACGGAATACTATATCCGTGAGAAAGGTCCGTTTGACGGGGTGTTTCTGTGTCTCCACGGCGCGACGGTAAGTGAATCCCATCCGGATGCCTGCGGGGACTATATTGAATTTGTCCGCCGTCTGGCGGGACCGAAGACCGTTATTGCCGCGTCCTTTGACCTTCACGCCAATATTACGGAGAAAACGCTGAATACTGCGGATGCTGTCTGCGCCTATCAGTCCTATCCTCATGTGGATTTCTACGAAACCGGATACCGGGCGGGCAGCCTGGGCATGCGTCTTCTGGCCGGAAAACCGACGGTGTCGGCTTCGGTGACGCTGCCGATCATGGTGCCGCCTTCCGGTTATTCCTCCCTTTCGGGGCTTTTTGGGGAGCTGATCGCCTACGGGAAGGAGCTGATCCGAAAAGGGACCCTGCTGGATTTCACGGTCACACAGGTCCAGCCCTGGCTGGATGTCCCCGTGATCGGGTCAGTCTGTCTGGCCGTTGCGGAGGATCCCGAAACGGCCTGTCGCTGTGCGGAAATCCTGGCGGAAAAGCTGTTTGCCATTAAGGATGACTGCTGGCCCGACATGATGAGTATTGATGAGATCATTGATCTTGCGGAAAAGCAGGAAACGCCGAAACCTGTTATTCTCGCGGACGCAGCGGATTCTCCGAACGGCGGAGCGGTCGGTGATTCTGTTGCGGAAGCGCTCAGGTTATATGAACGCGGCTCCCGGCTTCGGACCGGCCTGTTCGTGAAAGATCCCGAGACGGTAGAAAAAGCCTTCGAAGTCGGTGTCGGCGGAAAGGCGGTCTTCTCGATCGGCGGCAAGATCACACCCGGCGCACCGGGCCCGCTTGTCGCGGAAGGAACCGTCAAAATGCTTGCCGACGGGGAGTTTCAGCGGGAAGGACCCGCAGAAAAAGGCGCCGTCTGCCGGATCGGCAAAACCTGTGTGATCCGAATCGGGACCATGGATATCATGGTCTGCGAACGCCCGACGGCTTCGGGGGATCCCCAGATCCTCCGGCATTTCGGGATCGAACCGAAGCTGCTCGATCTTGTTGTCGTCAAGGCCAATACCTCGTTCCTGGTTCCCTACGGTGCCTTCGCCGGGACGGTCTATTTCGCAGATACCCCCGGCGCCGGTGCACCGAATCTTAAAAAGCTGAGCTGGAAAAATCTTCCTGCCGGTTTTTATCCCTTCGACCTGCCTCCGGATTATAAAGCGGAAAAGGCGGTGATACGGCCGAATCGCTGAAACGAAGGAAAACCGAAAAGGCGCACTGCGGAAAAACAGCAGTGCGCCTTCAGTTTTTTGTGTACTATTCTTTGCGCCGTCTTATGGACAGGCTGAGGACAGCGGCTCCTGCTGCCCCGGCAAAGAGCAGATAGGGCAGGAAGCCGGCAGGGTCGCCGGTCTCGGGCGGAGTCTCCTCCGGAAGGCTCGTCTGGGGGACGCTGCTTTCAGGCGGAACAGTTTCGGGAACCGGAGTAGTTTCCGGAACGGGCGTTGTTTCGGGAACGGTTTCGGCCGGTGTCGTCGGAAGATCCTTGTTAAAGATGGTTCCGAAAGGGACATTGTAGCCGGATCGGGTGACGGTCAGCGTATCCGTTACCAGCTCCTTGCCTCGGTTGGCTTCCGTCCGCATTTCTTCGAGAAGGTAGCTGCCGACCGGAAGGGCTCCCGGACCGGCTGCAACAGGCGAGACCGTTCCGCTCTGTCCGAGGCCGAACCAAAGACCGGCTTCTCGGTCCAGCGCATCGATCACGGACTGCGGGATCAGTTCATCCGTGCCGTAAGCACTCAGCACGGCATCGTTGGCATTGGTGTGCCGGGTCGGATCAGCCGCAGCCGAGTCAAAAATCCCGTTGCCGTTCGTCAGAATGTAATGGACTTCTCCGGTAGTCAGATGTGTCAGCTTCCAGGGAATATAAGCCATGGTTTTCTGCTGCTCATAGTCCCGCTTGACAAAATGGAAATCTCCGCGGATAGCCTGATTGACAAAAACCAGCGGCCGGCCGTTCTCGTCGGTATCGGTTACGGCTCCGTCTTCCCGGATCAGGAAAAAGACCGAAACTGTTTCGCCGGCCAGATAAGAGGCGTTGGCGGCCGATTCGTACACTTCATACCGGCCGTAGGGCAGCAGGCCTGACTCGGCCCATCCCTGTTCATCGGTCAGAAGACAGGCTACGACTGCCTGATCGGCGACCGGCTGGCCTTCATACAGGATCTCGGCGCCGCTTCGGTTGATAACGGTAAACTCGATACCGGCCAGCGAGGCACCGCCCATGGCTTCATTGGTCCCTGTTTCCGCGTCAGCTTTCATGATCCGGACCCGCCCCCGGATCACTTCGTTCCGGAAAACCAGGCCCTGACCGTCGGTATCTTTCGTCACGATCACCCCGTCTTCGCGGATTTCCACGGTTCGGGCGGTGCCGTCCGTCAGACGGTAAGATCCGTTGCTTTCGGTTTCTCTTACCTCATAACGGCCGAAAGGAAGGGCACGGGCGGAAGTGGCGGCGGCTCCGTTTTCATCCGTGATCAGGGTCAGGACGGTTTCGCCTTTCTGATAAAGCGTGCCGCCGACCTGAACGCTCCCGTTCAGACTTCTGATCTCGAAGCGAATGCCGGCCAGCGAGGCACCTCCCTGCGCGTCGGTATGCGCCGCGTCCGTTTTGGTTATCGCCAACCCGCCCCGGACGACGCTGTCGCGGAACGGAAGCAGGATCTCAGCCTCCTCGCTTTCGACGGAAAACGCGGTACGCTGTTCGCTGTACAAATAGGAATTATTAGCCAGAGGAGAACGGCCGAGTTTGTCTGACCCCTCATAGCGGTCTCCCGGTTTGAGAGAAGCATCGGTCCGCAGTTCGCAGGCAAGATAGCGGCCGAAGGGAAGAGCAGACGGCAGACTTCCCGCTCCGGAGGCATCCAGAACCAGAATATCCACGATTTCGCCGCGGAGGAATGTTTTATTCCCGTAACAGACAGGTCCGGCTGCATCGGAGATCACTGCGATCCGGATACCGGCAAAGCCTGCTTCGCCCTGTGCGGTTCCGGTTTCACTGTCCGTTTTGCGGAAAGACGGTACCGCGCACCGGACTTCGTTGGGGAAGATCATCTCGTTTCCGTCCGTATCGGCGGAGACGACGGCGCTGTCCTCCCGGATCCGGAATACAAAGGACAGACTCTCGTTCAGCCGATAGCCCGCGTTGGTTTCATATTCGCGGATCAGGTATTCGCCGGCCGGAAGAATGTCCGGCGCGGTGGCTGCGGTTCCGTCCTTTCCGCTGACCACAGTCAGGATGCTTTCGCCCGGAGCATAGGTTTTCCCGTTTACGACAAGCGGTGCCGAAGAATGGTTCAGCACTTCAAAGCGGATGCCGGCCAGCGAGGCATCACCCTGCGGAACCTCACAGGTCAGGGAATCCCGTTTTAGAACCCGGACGCCGCCGTGCGGGACATCGTTGGTAAAGGCATCCGCCCGGACCGTGACCCCGTCTTCCCGGATGCTCACCGCATGGCTCTGACCGGACCACAGATAGGCTGCATTGGCCATCGGACTGCTGCCTTCTGTCGGAACCGAGCCGATTTCGGCAAGCGCATCCTCCCGCAGTTCCCGGACGAGATAGTCTCCGTAAGGGAGATCCTGCGGGCCGGTAGCGGCCCGGCCGTTTTCATCTGCGGTCAGAACACAGACGGTTTCTCCGCGGACAACAAGGAATTCCTTTCCCTCCCAGCTGACAGAGACAGGCTGCGGATTATCGGAAATGACCGCGAAGCGGATCCCTGCAAAGGAAGCCCCTCCCTGAGGGGAAGAGCCGGTCACAGCGTCCTGCTTTTCCACGGAAAGCCCGCCGCGAATGATCTCTTCCGCGGCATTCAGCGTCAGATTTTCCCGCTCCTGCGTATCGCTTAAGACGGCCTGATCCGCATGGACGAGCCCGTCTTCTCCGAGCGTAAAATGCACGGTGAAAAACGTATCGCTCAGCAGATATCCGGCCGGGGCCTTCACTTCCTGCAGCGTAATCGTCCCGATCGGAACGGCGGCCCAGCCGCTCGGATCAAGATACAGTGCATCTCCGCCGATCCGGTAGCTTTCATCCAGCCAGATCTGGCCGAGTTCATCGGTTCGGAAGCGCCAGACCGCTGCCGGATCTCCCGCAGCCTCAGGCGCATCATAGTATTTTACTTCGTATTCGGCTCCCTGCAGGGAGCCTTTTCCCTGCGCAATCTATAGTCCTCATCGCTGAGGAACCCACACCCGGCGTGCGGCTTTTACCGCACCGGGCGTTCCGTCACAAAACGGATAACGGGCAACAGATCAAAAAGCTATTTTTCGGCCCCGCATATCGGACAGCGGTATCCGATAATGATTTCTTCTTCGTGAGCAGGCCGGATCTCCACGGTTTCGTCCCAGGCCTCCCGGATCAGCTGCTGCTCGAAATGTCCCTCTGCCCCGTGCCGAACGGTTTGGTATTCAGCCTCATGCCGGATCACATTTACAACGACTGCTTCGGTATGCCAGCCGCCGAACCCACCGGCCAGGACATGTTCCCGAGAGTGAGCCGCCGGGGTAACGCCGCTTTCGGCGTGAGCGGTGAAATCGAAGCCGCATTCATTGCAGACCGTATGTACCTCGGTCACTTCTTCTTCCCAGGCCGGCGAAACCTCGACGGTTTCTTCCCAGGCTTCCCGGTCTGTGATCCAGATGGTTTCGTATTCGTCCTCATGATGCATGATGGCAGTTTCCGCTTCGACATGGATCGGAGCGGTGACGGGGACCCATTCATGCATGTGAGGGGCGGAAGTTTCCGGGAGAATACAGCTCGTCTCGAACGGGGCAGTCGGTGTTTCCGAAGAAACTTCGGACGTTTCCGATACGGCGGACGGAATAGCTGGCAGCGTTTCGAAAGCTGCCGGTACGGCAGATGAATTATCTGCCGGAGAGAATGATGGCCCTGTTTCCTCCGGAAGAGTAAGCGAAGAATCGGATGAAGAATCCTCTTCGGTCACGGGCACTTCCGGGAGTGTGGAATCTTCCGGGAACGTGACATTTTCCGGGAATGTGAACCGGGGCTTCCGCGTGCTTGTCGGAATCTCCGGAGGCGTGAGCGGTATATCGGAAGAGGCCTCCGCGAAAGAAGACACGTTTTCTCCTGCGGAGGATCCGGCCGTACGGGAAGAAATCGGGACTGAAAAATCAGCCGGCTCCGGGGAAGACCCGGGTCCGAAAGAAGAGTGGTCTGCCCCTGCGGAAAATCCGGCTTCAAAAGAAGATTCCGCAGCGTTCGCATACGATGCCGCCGTGAAGGCGGCTGTCTCCGGAACCGGACGCGTTTCCGAGTTTTCCTTCCCGCAGGCGCGGAGCAGCAAAATGAAAACACTGAACAACGTTAGGATCAGGCAGACAATCGTTCCTGCCTGACCTGTCTTCCGGCTGTGTTTTTCTGACTGGTTAGCTTTCATGTTCTCTCTGCTGTGCGGTCTGCGTTACTCATCCCGGTTTCCGTCACTCATTTCACCCTGCGTTATCCGGACTTTGTCATACAGGCGGCGGATGCGCAGAGCGACCGGGTCTTTCCACGGCTCATTTCTGTGCGGGATCATACTCAGCAGTTTTTCTGCCGAAATCCCGAGTTCGATCGCCATCCGGAGCTCATGGCTGTCCAGACGGCATTTGTTTTTGGCTTTTTGATAGGCTTTTTTGTCGTTATCCATTTTTCCTTTGTGACTGGGGCCTGTCGGTCTGCCTCCGTTACAGAGGCTTCCTCCCTCGTGACCCCGCTCTCACGGCAGCGGAGCTGTTCGGGAGCGAATCCCGCTGCCGCTTTCCGTGTTCCGTGCAGATGTCTGAGAAAGAATTTAGGTGCTTCCTGCGGCCTTCCGGTGTTTTTAAAGGGGATTTTTGCAGCGAAGAGAGGACGACTCATCCCCGGCCGGAACAGAACTGTTTTCACATAAAAGACGCAGCCGTTTTACTCGGAAGTTTGTCTGACGGGGCAGCAAGGATCCCCGTATTCTCACCCTGTTCTTTCCGCGGATCCGGTTGGATCCGCATGCACCCGGCGTGGCCGGACCCTGCCTTTCGGTTTAGGTCTGCCGCGCCGCCTTTACCGGGCTTCAGTCCGGGGCGGAGCCCGCCTCCTGACCGGACTGCCGGAGCTCAGTGTGACCGTTGCCGGTCAGCATCCACACAGTTCATCCTTTCGGATGGGGCAGCCTGTGGAATTCACTGCCCAACGCGTCGCGCTTCTTCGCCCGTCTTGGAATCGGTTTTTTTCAGGAGCAGGCCGATCGGATCGGAAAGAGGCGTATTGGCAAAGGTCACGCTTTCCGTTCCGCCGGCGGTCAGATTAACGGCTTTTGGCGCGGAATCCGTGGCATATCCAGTTCCGGAAGAGAGCTCTTTGATCCAGTATTCGCCGGCTTTCAGCTCCAGCGCTTCACTGACCGCTTCATTTTGCCCCCTGACGGTCAGCACTGCCGTCTGGCCGTACCAATCCAGCGCGGGGGTCTGGCATGCCTGATCGGTATAAACTCCGAAACGGATGCTGTCCAGACTGTAGCAGCGGTTTCCGTCCGTCAGCGCCGGCAAAGCGGACTGCTTGCGGATAATTAACGAAGCCGGCCGTTCTGCCGCATAGACGCGACGATAGGCCTGACGGCTGCTGCTTACGGTCTCTCCGGGGGATATGCTCGGCTGAACGGAAGCGGTCTGCGGGTTGAAAACGCTGTCGCTTTCGGCCAGTACAACAGGCGATTTTCCCATGATAGTCCGGCTTGCCGTGATCAGAACATCACCGGACGGGGCCGAAGTACAGCTGACAGTCAGCGTATTGCCGCTTTTGCTGAAGCTCAGTCCGTCTCCGCTGAAACTCCAGTCTGCCAGAACGCCGTTTGTGTCGGTCAGCGTCAGCTGATACTGGCTGCCGGTCCAGAGCATTTCGGAACGGGCCGCACCGGACGCTGAAGCGCTCAGAAAACTCGGCGTTTTCAGCTGCCGCTGCACGCTTGAGACGATCGAATCGTATTTGGCCCGGAAATAAGAATAACCGGGCATGTCGTTCTTGACAAAATCGATGGCTGAATTCCGCGTTGTACTGGTACGGTGTGTGAAATCGGGATAGCGTTCTCCGACGATCACCTCCCAGACCAGGACCTGTGTCGCAATCGCCTCGGCAAAATTTTTCAGTTCGGTCGGATTATTGGGATCGATCACACCGGACTGACTGCGCACGTTGCCGCTGAAGCCGAAATACAGCACGAAGCTCAGCAGCTCCCGGATCTGTGCATTGTTCAGAATATCGTTCCGGCTGCTGTCGAAATAGTCCAGAAAACTGCTGTCGGCCATCACCAGCGGCAGATCCCGCACCCGCGGGACCTGCGGGGCGATACAGTAGGTTACATTGACCGGCGCATAGAGATTTCCCTCGATTTCGTAGGCGAAGACGACGCTCCGGATGTTGGCATGGTATTCCCAGCCGTTCATCAGCAGAAGATCCGTGTCGTTCCCCCAGCCTGTTCCGGTAGGAGAGATCCAGCTGGAGGTCACGTAGGAGGCGGCCCGGATCCGGGAAACGGCCGGCACGCCGATCAGGACCAGTACGGCTAAGAGCAGCGCACCGGTCAGGGTTTTGCTTTTCATTTTCATTTTTTCTCCTTCTGCCTGCAATACTTATTCAGATTTCACTTGCATCTTTATTGACAGGCTTTGTTTGTGCGGAAAATGCACATGCAGAAAACAGACGGCGGCGCACGCTATAGGAACGTCCGACGGCTGTACGGTTGAGAGTGCAGGGGAAAATAAATGCTGAATAAGAACTACGGCTTCAGTGTAACGGCTCTTTTCGAAAAATGCAATCCTCATACTGTGTCTTTTCGGAGCGTTTTTTCGGACACGGGCGCCTTCACAGCCGTTTTGGAAATGTTTTCGGAAGGAAAATGAAAAAACTTCTTGAATCCGGCTGCGGAGCGTGCTATAATGCCAAAGCTGACAAGCAAGCGGAAGTGCTGGAACTGGCAGACAGGCATGACTAAGGATCATGTGATCGACGATCGTGAGGGTTCAAGTCCCTTCTTCCGCATTCTAAGCGGATATAGTTCATTGGTAGAACACCA
>JAEEGL016620241.1_pt1 | contig 13186 bp, 10 predicted proteins | sample 9134231 | NCBI WGS metagenome assembly JAEEGL01 (sample SAMN16246548, study PRJNA631951) | gut metagenome | biome: gut microbiome; feature: rumen; material: fiber-attached | host: Bos | place: Iran: Karaj | collected 2018-10
ATATCGTCATTCAGGAAAAGAAGATACTCTCCCAGAGAGTTCTTTACTCCCCTGTTACACATTGCCGAGAAGTTGAATTCATCAAGCTTGTATAAATAATTGATCTTTGTAAGACCATTTTTTCTCGGGATCTTTCCGATAAAAACGCCGTATCTTACGCGATTCTTGGCATCACTTCCGTTGTCAACGACCACAATATCATAGGTGATATTCGGCTCTCCGCCTGTAGTCTCAACGATGGATTCAAGGCATCTTCTGAGTACCTCGGGATGATCCTTGGATGGAATAATGATGCTGACCGTAGTCGGTCTAAGAAGCATATGTCTGGAATTATGGAAATTCCTTCCGTAAAAGACATCCTGTTCGGAATTTCTGTGGAAAAGAACTTCCTTTATATGACCAATCGGAAACTCCATGCCCGTTCTCTTTGCAAAAGCGTGCTCATGGAGAGCAAGCATGCAGAAAAGAACATCAGCAGAAAGCAGTGAAGCTTCAAGCCCCACCTGCTCAGGTAAGTTTCTTTTGTTTGTAGAACCTCCAAGCATTCTTACAGCGCTATCATACTCCAAGGAAGAAGCATGCATCGCTGTTGCTCTGCAGGCAAAAAAGCTGCCGATATAGAATGCATTCAGGTAAGAATCAGGAGACCAGTCAGGCTTGAAATAGGGGTGGATATATTTTCCTCCCTTTCCAATTTCATCCTCATCTCCGTAAACAAGATTATGTTCGGGGTGTGCTATAAAATACTGCTTTATTACTTCTGTCGCCCTTTTGGTCAGTTTTCCCTTGGGGCTTACAAAAAGATAGACCACGTTCTCATCGTCCTTGGCATCAGCCACATCCCAGCACTTGCCGTAAGGAATGACCTTAACCTTGGGGTCAGGGAGCTTATGAGGCACAAGTTCGCCATTAGGCGCAGTTTCATAGCTGACCGGAGCCAAAGCCGCGCTCACAGGCTGCTTTTCAATGGCATGCTGCCACTTGCTGTAAGCAGATGATTTAGCCTTAACAGCTTTGTCGTATTTAGTTATCCTGCGCTTTATAAGAGTAGTCTTAGCAAAACTTTTCAGCATATCCCCCAAACTCACTCCTCATCATCTCTAAAATAGCGGTCTTCACGCATTTGTATGATTTTCTTGCCGATCTTTTTCACAAGATTTTCGGCAGGCTTTTTCTTTTCCTCCTGATGTGTTGCAGCTATGGAATCAACTATCGCTGCAGCAGAAGGTCCCGGGATTATGGTTGTTATCAGCTTAAGCTTCAAATGATTTCTTTCAAGCACATTTAAGCCTTCACCTGTAAGTCCAAATTCAATATTGGGATCCTCTGAGTCAAAAACCATTGAATCATCCGAAATCCATTCCCCATTGACCGGATGAATCGAAACCTCCACATCATTGTCTGAAAGGCTCTCGCCATTCCAGGTAGCATCTGCGATTGTCACAAGGCAGGGAGCAAATGCGGGATCAACTCTGACCACCCTGCACTGCGAATCAACTCTGATATCAAGCTCTACAGTATTGTTGTCATCATACTGTTCCTCCGGGAAAATACTGTCATCCTCGGAGTATCCGTTTCCTTCATCCAGATAGATCTGGAGAGTGTCCGCAGGCCTTGCAGCCTCTACCTTTGCATTGAGCTCTTTAGGAACAATCACCTTTCTTCCGATCTGCTTCCAAATCTCGATCATGGATTTGCGATTTCCGGTTACATACTTCTGGAAGGCGTATTCTTCCTCAAGGAGCATCTTTATATCGTCATCCGAAAGTCCAAGTCTCTTGTAGACCGGCTTCGGATCAAACTTCTCTCTTTTTCTGTCCTCTAACCTGTAGCAGTACAGCGCCCTCCAAACAAGTTCTCTCGGAGGAATGCACTTACCATAGGTCCACTCATAGTCTATTATAGTCCAAATAGGGCCATTGACCATAACATTTGAGAAAATAAGGTCGTAATCCGATACAGGATATTTGTCCTTGTAACTGATTCTTCTGATATATTCGTTAAGGAGTGCATTAAAGCCCTCCATATCATCCTTATCTATGCACTGATCCAGGAGGGAAGCAAGTGGCACTCCGTTTACAAAGGAGAATATCGCACAGCCTTCTGTCTCACTGATCTGGCAGTCGTTGATCTCAAGATCGCCGCCTCTGAACTTCTCACAAAGCCCAAGATATGCATCCCTTATGCTGTAAACATGCTCTTTTGCCGCCTCAGTCAGTGGATACTTCTTTATAAGCCTTCTTCCGGCCCTGTCGATCACGATATCGGTTCTTATCTTAAACTCATCAACTCTGTCGTTGCTGTACTTACTGTAAATTGTCTCAAAACCTGGCCCTAAGATGACCTCAAAGGAGTTGGCAAAATCAGGATACATTCCATCCTTCACAAGGTCCTCATAAGCATGCTTTTCATTAAAAAGCACGAGTCTGTCCCTGTCATAGTTCTTGACATTGTCCACCAGCTCTCCGAATTTTGGCAGATAGGAATCGGAATGGAGAAGAGTCATAAGCTTGTAATCCGGATATGGATAGTAGAAGTGATACTCATTCATTCCGCACTTCTTAAAGATATTGATAAGGCCTTTTCTAGTGAAGGTCTTGGCAACGCTGTCAGAGGAATAGCCTTCAATTCCGCTGAAGTAAGTTCCAAGATGATCCTCAGCGCAGCCTGCGAGATACTTAAGACCAAGTCTGTTCTCTATGGCGATAACTATTCTGCCGCCCTTCTTAAGATGCCTGGCCAGCATTCGCAAAAATTTCTCGTAAGGGTTGTCTGTTCCAATATACCCCTGGGCATATTCAAAAACTCCAATGAGGAAAATGAAATCGAAATCCCTGGAAAGGTCAGGCTCAATATCCCTGAAGTTTCCTACATGGATAGTCACATTGTCACAGTCGCTGTTTCGTGTGGCATTTATCTCAGAGCGCCTTCTTGAAAGATCACAGGCCACAACAGTCCCGGCCTTCTTGGAAAGCATTCCGGTAATTGCTCCACAGCCGGAACCAACCTCCAGAACCTTCGCATTTTTAGACATAGGAATCCACTCGACGATATTGGCTCTCTGATCAGACAAATGATACAGAACCGGCCAGTTTCCCCTGTCCTCTATAACCTTGGAGTAGTCCTCCCTCTTTGTTTTCTTAACAATCGAAAGAAGCTCGTTCTCTATCGCGCCATCGCTGTAGAGATCCACTCCGGAATAATGTTTGAAATTTAGTGTTACGCTGCCAATCTTAACTTCTTCCTGCATTATTTTCCGTTCCTTGAAAAAACTCAGGCGTTTTCCACCCTGCATTTTGAATTCATATCGTAATAACCGACAGTATTTTTATCTGAAACAACTGTAATATTCAGAGCGTCATAAAGTCTGTGATATACAGTAAAATCGTTCTGCTTAAAGCCTGTTACTCCAAAGCTGATAAGGTATTCGCCGCCTTGAAGATTCATGTCCTGTGTAAAGGTGATAGCCTTCACTTCCCCGGCTTTTACAGGCTCGAGAAATGCCTTCTCAACCATAGAGTTGGTTCCTGTGATCTCAATTCCCATAATGTTCTTAAAGGTAAAAGCAAATATGGGAGCAGGAACATCTTCCTTAAAGCGGACCTTCATATGAACCGAGAACTCAGTACCCTTGATGATGGAACTGGTCCTAAGCCCCTTGGAGTCAGTAACATAAAACTCCTCGATGGCAGCAGCTCCGTCTCCGTATTCAAGTGCATCCGGATTCTGGGCAGCCTGTGTCTGCTGAGGCTTTTCTTCAGGAGCTTTTTTATCCTTTGTTTTTTTGATCTTGCCTTCAGCCTTTTTATCAGCTGATGCAGCAGCCTCTCTGATGTCCTCATCATCCAGAAGATTCTTGACATCGCTCTGTGGAAGAGGATACTGTCCAACAAGGACCTGCTTGTAGATGTCGATCATCTTTTTGGGAGTACCTTCGCCTAAAAGAACTCCCTGATTAAGGAGCACTGCTCTGTCACAGTATTTGCTTATGCTTGAGAGATCATGGGATACAAAAAGAATTGTTTTTCCCTGCTTTTTAAACTCCTCAAACTTGTGATAACACTTGGCCTGGAAGAATACGTCTCCAACTGAAAGTGCCTCGTCAACAATAAGAATCTCCGGGTCAATATTTATAGCCACTGCAAAGGCAAGTCTCACGAACATACCGCTGGAGTAGGTCTTTACAGGCTGGTAAACATAGTCTCCGATATCCGCAAACTCTAAGATTGCATCCAGTCTTCTTCCGATCTCTTCCTCGGAAAAACCAATCATCATGCCATTGAGGTAGATGTTATCAATTCCGTTGTACTCCATGTTAAAGCCGGCGCCAAGCTCCAAAAGAGCTGATATATGGCCATCGACATTAACCTCTCCGGAGGTCGGAGAAAGGACTCCTGTTATTATCTTAAGGATAGTGGATTTACCTGAGCCATTGGTTCCGATGATTCCCACAGTCTCACCTTTTTTGATGGTCAGACTGACATCGTTAAGAGCAAGGTGTTCCTTGTATTTTTTCTTCTTGGCAAGCCCCAGGGAATCTGCAAGTCTGTCCATTGGCTTATCATAAAGTTTATATGATTTAGTGAGGTTCTTTACCTCAATCGCAATATCTTTTTCCATGCATGCTCCACATTACAGAATATCTGCAAAATGAGGTTTAGACCTCTTGAAAATTAAGGTTCCGAGGCAGAATACCGCCACCACAAAAATCCAAAAATAGGTTGAGGAATAGAAATGTTCAAAGAACCAGGTATCTCCGTAAATGGCATTTCTGTAGCCCTCAACTATGTAGGTCATGGGATTGAGCTTTATGATCCACTTGTATTTGTCCGGAACAATATCGATGTTCCACAGAATAGGGGTCATCCACTGGAAGAGCTGAAGACCGATGTTGATAATCTGTAAAAGGTCTCTGAAAAATACAACTATTGCGCAGGTCGCATAGCTGATGGATAAGACCAGGATAAACTCGCAGCCAACATAATAGATAAGCTGCAGCCAGTAAATATTGGGATAATATCCGTATATGCAGGCTATGATCATAAGCACGAAAATAAAGAAGACGTGAATGAACATCGCTGCGATTATCTTAATGATGGGAAGAATGCTGATCTTAAACAGCACTTTTTTTACAAGATAATTGTATTCCAAAAGGGAGGTCGTTCCGTTTGTCAGGGCCTCCGTAAAGAAAAACCAAGGTACAAGACCAGTAGTGAGGAACAAAACGTAGGGTACTGTAAGTCCTCCGGAAACAGCCTGTGCTTTGGCTTCAAAAATAATATCAAAGACAATATAGTACATGCAAACAGTGACCACCGGCTGTGCCAGTGCCCACACAATTCCCATATAGGAGCCTGCATATCTTTTTCTGAAATCATTGACAGCGAGTCGCTTGATCAACTTTCTTGAATTAAACAACTCCACCGGAAGTACCAGAAGCTTGTCATACCAAAAGAATACCAGTAAGCAGCTAAGCCCAATGAGAATACACCCACAGACCTTTTTCAAAAACTCTGTGTGCGGATCTGCAAGGGGGTTGTTATGCAGCACCACAAGCAGCGCCAGTGCAAGCGCCAATACATAGAAAATACCCAAGCCTACATGCTTGGGAAGTTTCTTAAGTCCGGTATTCAATATTCCTTGATTCCTCCCCATTTCGTATCCTTATCGGAAAAGATAAGTTCAACGCCATCCTGAAGGGGCCACTCAATACCAATGTCCGGGTCGTTCCATTTAAGGCCGCCCTCGTCATTAGGATGATAAAAATCTGAACATTTATAAGCAAATTCAGCGTAATCTGAAAGTACTAAAAATCCATGTGCAAATCCCTTCGGAATAAAGAACTGCTTTTTGTTCTCTGCAGAGAGAACTACTCCAAACCACTTTCCAAAAGTTTTTGAATCCCTTCTAAGATCAACAGCTACATCAAAAACCTCGCCGTTGATACATCTGACAAGCTTATCCTGAGGGAACTCCTTCTGAAAATGAAGACCTCTCAGAACGCCTCTCTTGCTTGCTGACTGGTTGTCCTGAACAAACTCAACATCGATTCCGGCGTTAACAAAATCATTCTTGTTATAGGTCTCTACAAAGTATCCTCTCTCATCCCCGAACACCTTAGGTGTAATAACCTTAAGTCCTTCAATCTCACATGTTTCAACAGTAATCTGTCCCATTTTACTTCTCCAAAAAATCTTAATTTCCGCCTTCTATAGGAACAACAGCGGGAAGTGATATTCCCTCTGCTGCCTCCGGCACGCTGGCTAAAGCGTCCGGATTTTCCAACTGGCCTACAACGGCCATATTGTTATCAATAATGTAATCGTCTACATCATCAAAAGACGATTCGTCTTCATCAGCTGAGGAGCTGGAGGAAGCTTTTTTGATGACAACTACAGACGGAATTTTCTCAGTCTCATCAAAGAAATCCTCATCATATAAAAAGCCGCTCAGATTATCTCCAATCTGCTCTCCATAGAGATTCTGAGGAATAACAGCCGAAACTTCAGCAGCACTGATATCAGTCTCAGCAGCCTTTTGCTTCTTCCCCAGTAATCCGTTTATCTTGTCTGCATTGGTTGCATAGACAATAACTGCAATCAGGATAAATACACTGATGATTGTAAGCAGAGCCATTCTAAAAACTTTAGAATCCATAGTGTCCCTCGCTAAGTGTAAGATCAAGGAAGTTCTGCTCTCACTGCGTTCGCCAGAACACGTTCGCACTAAAATCGAAAGCTACCTCGTTAAGTGCTCACAGCCCGTTAGCAACTTCTACTAAATACTTACCGTAGTCAGTTTTCATAAGAGGCTCAGCGAGATTAAGAAGCTGTTCCTTAGTAATAAAGCCTCTCTTATAAGCAATCTCTTCTATGCAGGAAATGTAAAGTCCTTGTCTCTTCTGGAATGCGCATACAAAATCAGCAGCATCAAGAAGTGAATCGTGATTTCCTGTATCAAGCCATGCAAAGCCTCTTCCCATTGTCTCTACTCTGAGCTCGCCGCGATCAAGATACTCGTTATTAATGCTGGTGATCTCAATCTCGCCTCTAGCTGAAGGCTTAACATTGGCTGCTATATCAACAACCTTGTTGTCATAGAAATACAGTCCGGGAACTGCATAATTGCTCTTTGGATGCTCAGGCTTTTCCTCAATGCTGATAGCCTTTCCATTCTCGTCAAACTCTACAACGCCGTAAGCTCTTGGGTCTCTTACATAATAGCCAAAGATTGTAGCTCCGCTCTCTCTGGATGCTACTTCTCTAAGAAGCTTACTAAAGCTCTGGCCGTAGAAAATATTATCTCCAAGTACAAGCGCAACAGAATCACTTCCGATGAACTTTGCACCTATGATGAATGCGTCCGCAAGACCTCTTGGCTGCTCCTGAACAGCGTACTCAAAATTCATTCCAAGCTGTTCACCGGTTCCAAAGAGCTCCTCAAACATAGGAAGATCTCTTGGTGTAGAAATAATAAGCACATCTCTGATGCCTGCAAGCATAAGAGTTGAAAGCGGATAATAGATCATGGGCTTGTCATATACAGGCATCATCTGCTTGGACATTGCTCTTGTAAGAGGATAAAGCCTAGTTCCTGAACCGCCGGCCAATATAATACCCTTCATGTCAAAATCTCCTTTTTAAATAGACAATCAGCGATTGCTGTACATTGCTTCGTAATACTTCTCATAGTCACCACTGGTAACATGAGAAAGCCACTCCTGGTTCTCGAAATACCATTTGATGGTCTTTCTGATACCTTCCTTGAACATTGTCTCAGGCTCCCAGCCAATCTCAGCCTTAATCTTGTCAGGAGCGATGGCATATCTTCTGTCATGTCCCTTTCTGTCTGATACATACTTGATAAGATCGTAGGAAAGATTTGCCTTCCTTGGATCTGAATCATCCAGTTCTTCCTTGAGAACATCAATGATGGTCTTAACAATCTCAATATTCTGCTTCTCGTTATGTCCACCAATGTTGTAGGTCTCGAAAAGTCTGCCCTTCTCCTGAACCATATCGATAGCCTTGGCATGATCCTCAACAAAGAGCCAGTCACGAACATTCTTGCCATCGCCGTATACAGGAAGATCTCTGCCTGCAAGAGCGTTGTTGATGTGAAGAGGGATCAGCTTCTCAGGGAACTGATAAGGTCCATAGTTATTTGAGCAGTTTGTGATGTTCGCAGGGAACTTGTAGGTGTCCATATAAGCCTTTACAAGCATATCTGAGCTTGCCTTACTTGCTGAGTAAGGGCTGTGTGGATCATAAGGTGTTGTCTCATAGAAGTAAGCATCAGGGTCCTCAGGAAGTGATCCGTAAACCTCGTCTGTGCTTACATGAAGGAACTTCTTTCCTTCCTTGAAGGTTCCGTCAGGAAGCTCCCATGCCTTCTTTGCAGCATTGAGCATAGTAGCTGTTCCAAGAACGTTGGTCTGAACAAAGACCTCAGGATTAACAATAGATCTGTCAACATGGCTCTCTGCAGCAAAATGAACTACTCTGTCAATATCATTTTCCTCAAAGATCTTGTTGATGGCATCTCTATCGCAGATATCTGCTCTGATAAATGTATAGTTGTCTCTTCCCTCTACATCCTTGAGGTTTTCAAGGTTTCCTGCATAGGTAAGAACATCCACATTGATGATGCGAATGTCATTGTCATACTTCTTAAACATATAATGAATGTAGTTAGAGCCGATAAATCCGGCACCTCCGGTAACAAGATAAGTTCTCATTTATTGTCCTTTCTTTCAAAAAAATCAAATTTTTACCCAAGTAGTATATCACAATAATCTGTCAAGGCAAAGAGCAATCGCCGCTGTACCACCAAAAGGCATTACAGCGGCGCTTTTATTATCAGTAACAGATGTTCATATCAACATTACCCTTGATTCCGGATACTCGTCCCTTCGATGTATACTGCCACATATCATATCTCGTTGCATTATAGGTAGCCTCTTTTGCGTACTGAGCCATCCATATTCTGTAGTTGGTAAGCTGTGATGTATTGATATAGCTGGTAAGCCAGGTCTTGTTAGCATAAAGTCCTGCCTTATAGCCGGCATTCTGAATAGTTCCGCAGAAAGCTCTGATGTTTGCAGTTCTCTGGGATACGCTGATCTGGTCAGCTCTTCCTCCGCTGGCTTCCACATCCATGAAGACAGGCATCTGAATGCCATAGCCGCTCAAAAGGTTGATTACCATGGAAGCTTCTTCTACCGCCTCTACCTCATCAACTGCCTGTGAGTAGTAGTAAACACCGACTCTGAGTCCTGCAGCCAGCGCACCTCTAATATTGGTCTTGAAGGTTGGATCCTCGACCATAACGCCTGTTGAATAACCTCTGTAACCACATCTTATTATCGCAAAGTTGACTCCGGAATTCTTAACAGCCTTCCAGTCAATAGTTCCGTTGTGCTTGCTGACATCAATTCCTACTGTAGGTGATGAAGAAGTCAGTACACCGTCAGAGCCAAATTTGTATTTAACATGGTTGATAACCTGCTCGCCGGTTACATAGTCTCCGTTTTTGTCAAAGTAGTAGGTGTTGCCATCGATGGTCTGCCAGCCGGTATACTTATAGATTGTGGCCTGCTTTCTTGTATAGAAGGTCACATCCTTGAAGTAGTCCTCATAGGTCGCTTCAACATAATTACCATCAGAATTCTTAACGTAAACCGGATTGCCTGATTTATCCTTAAGAGTTCCTGATCCGCTAACAACCGTAACAGCTATCTCGGCGCTCTTGTAGTTCTTGGCAGAAGCAGTAATAGTTGCAGTTCCCTCACCCTTCGCCTTTATTACACCGCTCTTTGAAACAGTAGCAACGCTTGTATCACTTGACTCCCAGGTAACCTTTACTGAGTCGTCTGTAAGTGTGATAGTAACTGACTGTCCCTTTACCAGAGTAACCTTTTTTGTGTTAACAGGAACGGTCTTTTCATCTTCATTACCTGTACTTGCTGAAGATGAAGAATCATTTGTAGATCCGCCCGAGCCTGAATCATCCCCTGATTTTCCGTCTGTTGGGATATCGGATTCTGTAGACTCAGAGCTACTTGCATCATCAGCAGAATCATCAACTTCTATTACATCAACAGTAGTTGCTTCCGAGGAAGAATTTTCATTATTATCCTTGTTCTCGTCGTCCTTTTTCTCTTCCTCTTCTATAGGAATCTCGCCTGTTTCCTCAGAGCCGGGATTCTCCGGCTCCTCGCTAAGAGAGCCTTCGTTAGCAGAATCGCCCGGGTTTTCAGCAAAAAAGGTCTTGCGAACTTCATTTACAATAATCGCGCAGGATCCGGCTGACGGATCAACAATATCTTTTTTATCCAGCTCCTCATAGCGGAACTCACCATCAGTTCCAACCTCTGTCTTTGAGCTCTCAACCCACTCAACTGTATCCTCAAGCTCAGACTCTGTCTCCTGCTGATTGACTGCTTCCTCCTTGGCAACATTGACCTGAGATTCCTTCTTGATCTCATTCTTTACGTCAACTGCTTTCATCTCAACAGTATCTTTAACCTTAATGGTCTGAGTATCAGTACCAAGAATATATCCTGAGTACTCTGAAGAAAGCGCAACAGGTGTTACCTTGTAGGTTCCGGCTGTAAGCTTTGTCTTGTAGATGATGCCGTCCATGTCATGGTCATCATAGGAAACAGAGGTTCCATCAGGTGTTACAACCTTTATCTCAAAGTGAACATCGGGGATAAGCTTGCCTGTATCGGCGCTTATAAACTTAACCTTTATGTCACTCTTAATGGAGGTAAGAGTCATGTTTACCGTAATAACTTCAGGCTCTACAACCTGTTCTTCTTCCTCTTCCTCCTGATTTTCGCTTATGAGCTCTGCAGCCATAGCCTTTGCTCTCTGGGCGTCTGCAATGGCGATGAGTCCGCTCTGACCAACAACCTCTATTTCTTCCATAGAAGTGCCCACATCGGCAAAAGCATTTATCTCATCATTCTTCTTCATTGCTGAAGCATATAAGGTTGCGGTAATTATGCCTCCTGTCAGAATGATAAGGGCAAAAACTGCTGCCATTCTCTCAACTGCAGAGGTATTCTTTATAAAATCAAGGACTCTTACATAGAAAGGAACCTTACCGTAGTATTCCTCCTCAGAGTAGTCCTCCTCGTAGTAATCATCTTCAGCATAATCGTCCTCGGGATAGTCGCCCTCCGGATAATCTTCCTCCGGGTACTCGTCTTCATGATAGTCCTCTTCAGGATAGTCCTCCTCATCCATGTAGTCCTCATCATAAAACTCGTAGTCTTTTTCCTCAGGAAGCTTTATGGTGTCTCCACTTGCTTCCTCAATGGGATGACCTTCAGACTCGATATAGTCATCATCTTCGGCCTCATCGTCAAAAAACTCTTCCTCTGCAGGTTCTTCCCCTTCATACTTTTCACCTGCAGGATCACTCAATCCGGCCATCTTGCGCTCAGCATTTTCATGAGCTTCTTCCTCGTATCTGCCGGTCTTCTCGTAGTATTCCTCAAGTTCTTCCTCGGAATACTCCTCCTCTTCATACTCCTCGTCCTCGTACTCCTCGTCGTACTCTTCCTCGTACTCTTCGTCGTACTCATCTTCGTATTCGTCGTCGTTATAAAAATCCTCGTCCTTGTATTCTCTTTCCTGTTGGCGAAGACTGTTCTTATGTTTATTTAGATCTTTATTCCCAAAAAACTTTATTCCTCTTTTCATATCCCTCTCCCCGAAAGTTCAGTAAATCAAAACCTCACGAAAATTTTAACATTTAACCGATAAGCAGGCAACTTTGCGCCTCTTCAGACTTTTTATCAAAACAGTATTCCATGGAACACTGCTATTCCACCAAGAATAAGACACATTCCTATGAGCTTCTTTGCTGTAAATTTCTCTTTGAACACAATTCTTGAAAGGAGCATGACAATTATGTACCCAAGAGGTTCCATAACAACAACGCCCATGTATCCAAGACCATCATAGCAAAAGATCGATATGATCATGGAGATCATAAGAAGGCCATAACCACCGATAACAAGAGCATTAAGATATTCCCTGATAAATGAAGGATATTCCTTCTGAGCGCTCTTTTTAAGCAGTATCTGCGAGGTGGAGGCAATAAGCTCTGCAAGTATCATAAGGATAAAGAAAATGTTCATACTTCATCCTCCTTATCTGCTTCGCTGTTCATCACCATAACACCTGCAACCACCAGCAATACTCCCACCACCTTAAGAGGCGTGATGCCATCCTTAAAGATCAGGAAGTTCCAAAGCATGGACCACATAAGAGTCAGCGCCTTATTTGCGTAAGCTATTGAAAGCTGAAATTTTTTGATCATCTGCTGCCAGATAAGTGCATACACAGCAAGTATAACAAACTCGAGGCCAAAGAATAGAATATAGCCCCAGGATAAAAACTCATATTTTGATGCCATGTTGGCTGCAACTGTTGAAAGTGAATATACCACAACTGCACTCTGCAGCTGAAGTATGTCCACAATACCTATCTTTCCTGTTTTTTTCATTGTCTGTTCCCTTTATCATTTGTCGGGATAGATCGCGGATACAAAGTGATTCGCGATCATCTTATTACATTCAGCATTAGTGTGAATATTGTCAAGAAGCCACTCCGAACTGTTGTCCTCATGTACTGTTCCGTAGTAGTTGTCAACGAAGGATACTCCGGTTGCCCCGGAATTATCAATCATAAACTGAAGGTAGGTCGTAAGCTTGCCGTTTCCAAAGTCATATCTGTCTCCGCTAACCAGAGTGCCTTCTGAATTGTATGCGTAGCACATGGTAAAGGACATGCAGACTATCCTTATAAAAGGATACTTCTCCTGTATCTTCTTTATTCCATAGTTAAGAGCTCCGCTGTAGGTTATAGGATCCTGATCATTATCGGGATTCATGCCTATTCTGAGCTTAAGATAATCCTGGGCATCATAGAAGATAACCAGTGTGTCAACCTTATTAAAATCAATAGATGAAAGCAGCTGCGAGTTGATCTGATAGGAAAAATCCTCAAAAGAAGTGGCATTGCTTATAAGGCTGTCAAAGTTTTCGTTCACTATACAGTCAGCCACATTCTTAAAGCTGTAGTTATCAAGAATATAGTCATCTGAGTACTCAGCGTTCTTAAGAGCCACTGTAGATCCGGTAAATCCACAGTTGTAGCAGGTTGCTCCAAGC
>JAEEGL010174030.1_pt1 | contig 13185 bp, 12 predicted proteins | sample 9134231 | NCBI WGS metagenome assembly JAEEGL01 (sample SAMN16246548, study PRJNA631951) | gut metagenome | biome: gut microbiome; feature: rumen; material: fiber-attached | host: Bos | place: Iran: Karaj | collected 2018-10
AACGCCTCAAGCGCCCAAACGATGAGGACAAACATCAGCTCCCCCCGGACGCATACCGCAGGGGGCTGAGTACATAGCAAAGGATATTCCTTTCTGCGGGTGCGCCCGTCGAAGGCAACTGCTATGATGAATATGATGCCCTTGACTATGTACTGGTAGGAAATGTTGACGCCCTTCATCAGCATTCCGTTGGTGAGCGCCATGATAACGAAAGTTCCGATAATGGCGTTCGTTACCTTGCCGACGCCGCCGGAGACCGCCGTGCCGCCTATGTAAGAGGATGCTATGGCGTCCATCTCGAAGGCGTTGCCCGCCTGGGGGCTGGCGGAGCCGATTCGGGAGGTGTAGAGAATGCCGGAGACCGCCGCGAGGAAGGACATCGAGCAGAAAGCGAACTGGGTGACGAGCTTGACGTTTACGCCGGAGAGCTCGGCGGCCTGATCGTTGCCGCCGATACCGTAGATGTAGCGGCCGAGCTTCGTCTTGTTCAGCATATAGGTGTATACAGCGAGGATAGCGCCGACGATAACCGCGCTCCAGGGGATGCCCTGATCGGAGGCGAGAACCGTGCAGACTCCGAGGATTATTGCGGAGATGAGCACCATCTCTCCGATGAACACGGGCGTGGAAACGACCTCGAACTGATACTTCTGCTTATTGCGGCGGGACTTGATCTGAGAATAGATCACAAGACCGACGGCGATTATTCCGATGATCAGCGTTACGAGGTGGAAGCCCGTTTTATTTGGAATATCCGGAATGAAGCCCTGACAGAGCGCGAGGAAGGCGTCCTGCCTGACGGCTATGGTTCCGTTCTTCTCAAGCACGAGGGAGAGAAGGCCGCGGAATATGAACATTCCGGCGAGGGTTGTGACGAAGGCGGGAACTCCGACACGCATTATTACCGTGCCCTGATAGAGTCCGATGAGAACGCCTATCGCAAGGACGATAAGGATAGTCGCCCAAACGGGAAGTCCGTAGGTCTGCATCAGGATAGCGCAGATAGCGCCGGTGAAGCCCGCAACATAGCCGACGGATAGGTCGATGTGCTTAAGTATGAGTATCAGCGTCATACCTATAGCGAGAACGGCGACGTACGCGGCCTGGTTGAAGAGGTTGGAGATATTGGACGGCTTGAAGAACTTGCCTCCGGACCAAATCTGGAAAACGATCATTATGAGCACGAGAGCGATATACATCATATAGCTCTTGACGTTGTTCTTCAGAAGGTGCCCAACCTCAGAAAGGATTGATTTTTTCTTTTTATCCATTGTTTTTTCCCCTTAGCCCAAATTTATGGCCATTCTCATGACCTTTTCCTCAGTTGCCTCTTCCGCCGTGAGCTCGCCGGTTATATAGCCCTCGCTCATAACGTAAAGCCGGTCTGACATTCCGAGAACCTCAGGCAGCTCGGAGGAGATCATGATGATGCTCATTCCGTCCTCCTCTACCATCTTGTTCATAAGGGAGTAGATCTCGTATTTCGCGCCGACGTCGATGCCGCGGGTAGGCTCGTCCAGAATGAGCACCTTCGGCGAAACGTAAAGCCACTTGGCTATCTGCACCTTCTGCTGGTTGCCGCCCGAGAGGTTATTGACCTTCTGGGCTATCGAAGGCGTTTTTATGTTGAGTTCCTTCTTATACTTGTTCGCAACGATGATCTCCTCGTTCTCGTTAATGGCGACGCCCTTCACGAGAGCCAGGAGATTGGCAATCGTCGTGTTGAAGCGAACGTCCTGGATGAGGATGAGTCCGTTGCCCTTTCTGTCCTCCGAGACATAGGCAAGCCCGTGCTTTATCGCCTCGGTCGGGCTCTTGAAGAAGTGGGTCTCGCCGTCGATGACGACCTCGCCGGACTTGATCTTGTAGCCGTAAGGATTGCCGAAAATGGAGAGCGCGCACTCCGTGCGTCCCGCGCCCATAAGTCCCTGAAGGCCGACGATTTCGCCGCGGCGAACCTTGAGATTTACGTTGTGAAGTATCTCTCTGCCGGTGTTGGGGTTCTCAACGGTAAGATTCTTTATCTCAAATAGCACATCGCCGAATTCCTTCTTGGCGCGCTTGGGATAGACGGTGTCCATGCTGCGTCCGACCATGTTGCGGATGATATTCGCCTCGGAGATATCGTCCTTCTTCGCGTCGAGCGAGCAGATTGTGGAGCCGTCGCGCAGAACGGTTATCGTATCCGCGATAGCCGTTACCTCTCTGAGCTTATGCGAGATCATAATGCAGGTTATTCCCGACTCCTTTAGCTCGCGCATCAGCTTGAGGAGGTTTTCGCTGTCGTCCTCGTTAAGCGAGGACGTAGGCTCATCGAAGATTATGAGCTTGCAGTTTTTGGAGAGAGCCTTGGCTATCTCGACAAGCTGCTGATTTCCGGTGTTGAGGCGCTTGACGGGCATCGAGGGGTCGACGTGGAGCCTAACCTTGTCGAGCATCTCCTTGGAGCGCACGATGGTCTCGTTCCAGTCGATCTGACGGCCCTTCATTATCTCGTGGCCGAAGTAGATGTTCTCATAGATGGGCAGCTCGGGGAAAAGCGCGAGCTCCTGATAGATTATCGCTATTCCCTTCGCCTCGCTGTCCGCGATCGTGCGGAACTGCTGTACCTCGCCCTCATATACTATATCGCCGGTGTAGGTGCCGTATTTCCAAACTCCGGAAAGCACCTTCATCAGCGTTGATTTTCCCGCTCCGTTTTCGCCGACGAGACAGTGTATCTCGCCGCGCTTCACCTTGAAGTTTACGTTATCCAGCGCCTTTACGCCGGGGAACTCCTTGGTGATGTTCCTCATTTCAAGGATATATTCGTTATCCATTGACATCCCCCCGCAATATTAAGGAATAGCCGGCCCAAAGGTGAACCTGAGGGCCGGCCGAAAGACTTAGCTAATTAGGATCACTTCGCGGCGTCGATATCGGCCTGCTTGAAGTTGCCGGCGTCAATGTACTGCTGGAGGTTATCCTTGTCAAGAACGGTGACCTGCTCCTGGACGGAGGGAACGTCCTTGGTCTGGTTGTTGTAGGAAGCTGTGGCGTTAGAAGGAGTCTTGCCGCCAAGAACGTCGGCAACGAGGGCGACGGTGGTCTTGGCAAGGGTGGCGGTGTTCTTCCAAACGGTCATGCTCTGCTTGCCGTCCTGGATGTACTTGAGGGAGGCCATCTCGGCGTCCTGACCGGTGATGACATAGCTGGTGACAGCGGAATCAGCGGCAAAAGCGTCGGCAATGGCGCGGGCGGTACCGTCGTTAGGAGCAAGAATGGCGACGTCGCCCTTCTGGGAGGCCTCATTGGCGACGAGGTTGCCCTCGGCAAGAGACTTTGCAGTGGCGAAATCCCAGTTGGTGGTGATTGTGCCGAGGATGCCTGCAAGGACTTCATGATCCTTCTCGGCGTCGAGAGCCTTGCCGGTGTATTCGGCAATGGCGGGGCAGTTCTCAACTACGAACTGGCCGTTCTGAACGGCGGCGTTAAGCACGGACCAGGCGCCGGCAAAGAAGATGAACGCGTTGTTGTCGGTGACAGCGCCGGAATAGAGATAGAGAGGAACATTGGTCTTGCCGGCATACTTATCGATGAGGTACTGACCCTGAGCTACGCCGACTGCGAAGGAGTCGAAGGTTACGTAGTAATCAACAGCGTCGGTTCCGGTGATAAGACGGTCATAGCAAACTACGGTGATGCCGGCGTCATGTGCCTTCTTGACGGTAGCGCCTGCGGCGGTAGCGTCGTGAGCGCAGATAACAAGGACCTTAATGCCCTTCTCGATGAGCGCCTCAACGTTGGTCTGCTCGGTCGCGGGAGAACCCTGTGAGAACATTACCTCAGAGGTGAAGCCTGCAGCCTTAAGAGCATCGGTGAAGGAAGCCTCGTCCTGAAGCCAGCGGGGCTCATCCTTTGTAGGAAGAACGATGCCGACCTGGACGTTCCCGTCAGTCTTGGTCTCTCCTGCGCAGGCGACGAGAGCAAATACCATCGCGAGGGCAAGAACAAATGCGAGAATCTTTTTCATAATATCCTCCAAATAGTTTTATTATTACTCAACGGCGATAAGCCGAGAATAACCGAAAAGAACGCAAATCGGCTGCCCTCTTGGGCGGCTTGCACCAAAACGCAGCCTTAATTACAGGTAAATTTTAGCGCAATCAACAATTAATGTCAATAGAACACCTCATTTTTGGAGAATGATACAAAAGTATTCCGCCGTTTTTGTGTATTATTCCGAGTCCTCTTCCTCGCCGCTGTTGACTTCCTCCTCTTCCTCTTCATATCCTTCTTCCTCTTCGCCCTCCTTGGTCTCCGTTTCATCTTCGCAGAGTTCAAACTTCTCCTTATAATGTCCTCCGATCAGGGCGATGAGTCCGAGGGCGAAAAGCGCGACCCCTCCGACGGCGAACACGCCCATAAATATATATACGGGCGTGTGGCTTGTTTCGAGAGTTTTTAGCCCCTCAAGCATTTTGTATATTGAATAGAACAGATACGCGCCAACTATAAGCATAAGAATAAAGGACGATCTCTTTCTCTCGTTCATCCAGTCGGTAAGCTTTTTCACGGTTTTCTCTCCCTTCGGGCGGCGGGCGCCGCTATGGGAAAATTATACCAAAGCGAAAATTTTGTGTCAACGCGGAATCTTCGTTTTTCGTCTATCCGGCGGAGTGCTGGCGTCCGGTGTGGTCTATCGTATATTCGCCCTTCAGTATAAGCTCTGAGACCGGGACTATCTCGTAGCCCTCGCTGAGAAGATACTCGAGGATATCGGCGAGAGCCTCTGGCGTGTGCTTCGCCGCATTATGGAAAAGCACTATGCTGCCCGGCGCCGCTCTTTCCGTTACCCGTTTATATATCTCTGCGGCGGAGAGGTCCTTCCAGTCGAGGCTGTCCACGTCCCACTGTATAGGCTCCATACCCATACCTCTCACGGCTCTTATAACGTGGTCGTCGTACTCCCCGTAGGGCGGGCGGAATAACGTCGGTCTGACGCCGGTTATCGCCTCTATTCTGTCGGACGCGGCGTTTATATTTTTCACGATCGCCTCGGGACCGAGGGCGTTGAAATGCGCGTGGTCGTCGGAGTGGTTCATAACCTCGTGACCCGCGTCCGCAAGCTCTTTCACGCTCTCGGGGAATTTCTCCGCCCACTGCCCGATAACGAAAAAGGTCGCTCTGACGTTGTACTTTCCGAGTATCCGTATAAGCTCGCCCGTGTCCTCGTTGCCCCAAGCCGCGTCGAAGCTGAGGGCTATCATCTTCTGATCACGCTCAACGCTGTAGATGGGCAGCTCCCTCACCGTTGAGGACGCCGTCATCATATCCGGTATCTCAACGGCGGCGAGTATCGCCGCGGCGATAAGGGCGCATAAGGCAGCAGTCGCCGCGCCTCCGCCTCTTTTCACGGCTTTTTTCAGCTTGTTTCGAATTTCACTAAGCATATGCTCCGCCTCCTCGTTTATTAAATAATATATGGCGGAGGCGGCAAAAAATGACCCATGAGAAAAATGAAGACAAGCGGGGCAAACTATGATACAATACGACCGATAATAAGAGCAGCGAAAGGAGGGCAGCCTATGCCCCGACGCCACGGAAGCAAATATTTCTCATTTTCAGAGCTCAGAGGCCGCGGCTGGACCCGCGAGCTTGTGAAGGCTCTTCTGCCGCCGCCTCTCGTGCGCCGGGTGCGCGGAAGGGCCGTTCTCCTCTGGGAGAAGAGCGACGCCCTGAGAGCCGAGGAAACGGAGGCCTTTATCTCCGCCGCAGAGGTCTCGCGCCGCAGTCAGCCCGCACAGCAAAGCTCCGCCGGAAGATTTGCCTCAGACCTCAAAGCGGCATGGGACGCAGCGGAGAAAGACTCATCGCCCGGCTGCGTCCTCGCGGGGCTGTATCACAGGGCGATAATGGGCCGTCTTTCTGCCTCTCCGTCAAAAAAGCCGCCCCGCTCCTCTCAGGCGGGAGGCTACGTCTCGCAGTTCCTCGCCCTTGAAAGGCACGTCGACTTAAAGAGCGTGCCGCGCATACTCTCGCGCTTTGTGCTGGCGGCATACTGGTTTGAGGAGCATCCGTCGGCGGCGCAGTACGTCTCCGCCGTATCACGCTATCCCGCAGCTCTGAAAGCCGCTGCGGAAGCCGCCTGCGAAAAGCTCGTTTCTTCGCGCTCGCTCGAGGCGGTCGAGCCTTTTCTCAAGCTTGAGGACTTCCCCGCCGCTCAGCTTCTCTCGCGCACTGTCGACGGAGTCTACTCCGTATGGTACGTGCCCCGCGCGATCAGAACGAGCCTCTCTCTTCTCCTTGCTCTTAACCCGAAGGACGAATATCCCGCCGCGCGAGCCATGTCGCGCCGCTTCGTAGTTCATCTCGGCGGAACGAACACCGGCAAGACCTACGCCGGCTTTCAGCGCCTTATCAGGGCGGAAACGGGCGTATATCTCGCTCCTCTCCGTCTGCTCGCCCTCGAGGCTCAGGAGACTCTTCTCAACGCGGGAGTGGAGTGCAGCCTGACGACCGGCGAGGAGGAGGACAGGCGGGAATCGGACACCCATGTTGCGGCGACAGCCGAAAAGCTCGATATAAACGCGAGCTACGAGGTCGCAGTCATAGACGAGTGCCAGATGATACAGGATCCACAGAGGGGCTACGCCTGGACGAGAGCTATACTCGGCGTTCTGGCCCCGGAGGTGCATCTCTGCGCCGCACCGGAGGCGAAAAGCATCCTCGTCGCCCTCATCGAGAGCTGCGGCGACGACTTCGAGATAGTCGAACACGTCCGGAAGACGCCGCTCATCCCGATGAAAAACGTTATTGATTACGAAAAGGTCCAGCCGGGCGACGCGCTCATTACCTTCTCAAAGCTCGGAGTGCTCTCCGTCGCCGAGGATCTGCGGCAGTCCGGCAAGGAGCCCGCGATAATCTACGGCGCTCTGCCCTATTCGACGCGCCGCAAGCAGATGGAGGGCTTTCTGGAGGGCAGGATGCAGTACGTCGTCTCGACAGACGCTATCGGCATGGGTCTTAACCTTCCGATAAGGCGCATAATCTTTATGGAGACGGAGAAATTCGACGGAAAGGAGCGCCGCGAGCTGAAACCGGAGGAGATACAGCAGATCGCGGGCAGAGCCGGGCGCTACGGGATGTACGATAAGGGCTACGTCGGGGCCACGCAGAACATCGGCTTTATCCGCGCAGGTCTCTCCGCCGTCGTGCCGCCCATTGATAAGGCTGTCGTCGGCTTCTCCGATCTCGTTCTGAGCGTTGACTTCGACCTTCTGGAGGTGCTGACCGAGTGGAGCAGGATGCCCACCGTCGCGCCCTACGTCAAGCTCGATATATCGCGATATATCAAGATAATAACCAAGCTGAGAGACCTCGGCTTCACGCTAAGCCGCGAGGAGGAGCTCAGAGCGGCGAATATCCCCTTCGACGAGGACGACGAGGCGCTTTTGGAGCTGTTCCACTCTTACCTCGGCCGCTATAAGGAGGGCGACGAGATACCTATGCCCGCTCTCTCAGAGGACAGCGCGCATTCTCTGCCCGAGCTTGAGCTCTTCTGCCGCATGCTCGACCTATACTTCTCATTCTCGAAGGCCTTCGGCACAGAGGTCGACGAGGAGCGAATCTACGACGCCCGCGAGGCGGCTGCGACCGAGATAAACGATATACTGATACACCGGCTCAGAAACAATATCCGCTTCTGCGCCCGCTGCTCAAAGCCGCTGCCCTTCAACTACCGCGGCCGCCTCTGCGACGCCTGCTACAGAAAAACGCGACGTCCTAAATCCGGATATTAAAGCGAAAAACGCGCTGAAGGCGCGACCGTATCGGTCAATCCTTCTGCGCGTTTTATTTTTTCGTTCTGTTAACGACGAACTGCGCGGCAAAGCCTGTCACGAGTCCCGCCGCTGTTCCCGCCGCGGTCAGCACGGGCAGGTACGCCCAGAGAGCCGGAGTTTTGGTTATCAGCACGGCGGCGGCTATCTGCCCCAGGTTATGGAAGACCGCGCTTATCGCGCTCGCCGCCCATATCTGCTTTTCATTCAGCACACGGCTCATAACAAGTAGCGCGGCGAAGGCGAGCGCCCCGCCCGCAAGGCTGTAGATAAGAGTCGAGGGGCTTTGCGAAAAGAGAGCGCCGAGCAGTATCCTCAAGCCGAGTATCGCTCCCGCGTCGGCTTTTCCGAAAAGGAAGAGCGCCGCGACCGTAACGACGTTCGCAAGTCCGAGCTTTATGCCGGGAATAGGGGTTATCGGCGGGAGCTGGAGCTCCACTATAAAAAGTATCAGGGCGAGAGATGTCAAGAGAGCGTCTCTCGCTATTCTCTTAACGCTCAACTTATCTCACCTCGAAACCGCGTCGACTCCGCCGCCCGGCGAGAGCTTTATGACAAGTCCGTGCGGCAGGCAGACTATCGGCATATCCCCTCCGGAGAGCCAGCCCGTCCCTACGCAGACCTTATCCGGGCAGTCGGCGTCCGAGACCCTTATCCTGCCTCTCTCGACCTCGATTACGTTTACGCCCTTCTCCGTTTCAACGGTAAAGCTCTCCCTCCCGCTAACGAGGTCGAGGTCAACCGTGCGGTAAAGCTCCCCGTCCACATAGAGCTCGGCAACTCTCCTGCCGCCTCCGAAGAAGAACAGAGCGGAGACCGCCGCGCTCACAAGGAAGACCGCGGCTATGATGATCGCAAGAGTTTTAGTTTTCATCGCGGCGTATCACCTCGCTGACCGTGCGACCCTCCGACGGAGCAAAGCTCTCCGCAAGCCCCTCGGTAACGGATATATCCCCGTTTTCGGAGACGAAGATCGCCTCGAAGCCGCCCGTCTCCCTCCAGAGCGCGGCGGCCTTCTCTTTGCCCATAACGAAGAGCGCCGTGCTGAGCCCGTCGCAGAAAAGTCCCGACTCGCCGACGACTGTCACCGAGATAAGTCCGGAGTCCGCCGGTCTGCACGTCGACGGGTCGATCACGTGCCAGTAGGTCGCGCCGTCCTCTTCAAAATATCTCTCATAGCCGCCGCTTGTGACGACGGCTTTATCCCTGCACTCTAAAACGCCGATATAGCCTCTGCCCTTCGGGTCCTGAACTCCTATCTTCCACGCGCTTCCGTCCGGCTTTCCGCCGAGGCACTGCACGTTGCCGCCGAGATTGAGCAGCGCAGAGCCGACGCCCCTGTCGCGCAGAAGCGCAGCAGTCGCGTCTCCGGCATAGCCCTTCGCAACGGCTCCGAGGTCTAAAAGCATACCCTCTCCGAGGCGCACAAAATTGCCCTCGATCTTGATATTGCGGTAGTCGACGACCTTCAAAAGCTCGGAAAGCTCGCCATCTTTCGGTACGCGATACTCGCCGGTCGTAAAGCCCCAGGCCTTGACCGCCGGGTAGACGGAGATATCGAGCGCTCCGCCCGTCAGCCCGCAAATGCGCAGAGCCTCGCCTATAAGCTCCGCAGCTTCATCCGATAACTCAGCCTCGCCCATATTGTTGAGGCGGGACATTTCGCTTTCCGGATCGGTTACGGAGAGCTTTTTCTCAAGCTTAAAAATAAGGCGTTCCGCCTCGGAAACCGCTTCTCCGCCGCCGTATGCGCGAATAGTCATATAGGTGTCCATTGCGAAAAACTCCGCGGTCTTCTCCTGCCTCGCGCAGCCCGAGACCGAAAAAAGCAGAAGAAGAGCGGTCAAAATCAGGACTGCTCTCCTCATTCTTCGCTTCCGGCCCCGGTCTGAGGCTCCTCCTGCAGCCAGGGAACGTCGAGCCTGACTCCGTCGTCGGTATAGACGATATACTTGCGGAAGCCTATAAATATCGAGGCGGAGATGAGTATCGCCGCCGCAAGCACGATAACGGCGACGGTGAGAGCCGTTTTCCACGGGCTTCTCACCTTGTATATCCTGCCGTCCTTCGCCATTAGAGCCTGCCCTCTTCTATATCCTCTATCATGCCGACGCGCACGGCGTGCCTGCCGCCCTCGAATTTTGCGCCGAGGAACGCATCGACTATCCTCATTGCAAGGTTGGTTCCGACCGCTCCCGCGCCCATGGCGAGCATATTCGCGTCGTTGTGCCGCCTCGTCATCTCCGCAGACCACGGCTCAGAGCAGAGAGCGCAGCGCACTCCCCTCACCTTATTCGCAGAAATAGAGATGCCTATACCCGTCGTGCAGATAACGACGCCGAAAAGGCATTCGCCGGAAGCGACCGCATGCGCCGCCTTCGCTCCGAATTCGGGATAGTGTACGCTCTCCTTTGAATAGCAGCCGAAGTCCTCTACCTCGCAGCCCTTTTCTATAAGATGGGCCTTTACAAGCTCCTTGAGCTCAAAGCCGCCGTGATCGCAGCCAATCGCAATCTTCATGCTCTCATACCTCCGGGATCATTATAGAACGATTTTACCATAACGGCATAAAAAATCAAGTCTCTTTGCGCAGTCCGGAAGCCCTGCGTTCTTTATGCTTTCTAATGCATCTCAAAAAATAAAGATATTGCGTTTTTATACGGGAAATGATAAAATTATATTAATATGTAATTATTCTCAGAGAGGAAGATTATTATGATCGGTACCGATTGCGTCCAGGGCGGATACACTCCCGGAAACGGAGAGCCCCGCCAGATACCCATTATTCAGAGCACCACCTTCAAATACGACACCTCGGAGCATATGGGTCAGCTATTCGATCTCGAGGCCTCAGGTTACTTCTACTCACGGCTTCAGAACCCCACCTGCGACTTCGTCGCCGCAAAGATAGCGAAGCTGGAGGGCGGCTCAGCCGCCATGCTCACGAGCTCAGGTCAGGCGGCGAACTTTTTCTCGGTTTTCAACATCGCCACAGCGGGCGATCACGTCGTCTCCTCCTCCACTATCTACGGGGGGACCTTCAACCTCTTTGCAGTTACGATGAAGAAGATGGGCGTCGAATTCACCTTCGTCTCCCCGGACTGCACTGAAGAGGAGCTTGAGGCCGCCTTCAGACCTAACACAAAGGCGGTTTTCGGCGAGACGATAGCAAATCCCGCTCTCACCGTCCTCGATATAGAGAAATTTGCCCGCGCCGCCCACGCGCACGGAGTTCCGCTCATAGTGGACAACACCTTCGCCACCCCGGTAAACTGCCGCCCGATAGAGTGGGGCGCGGATATCGTCACCCACTCGACGACAAAATATATGGACGGCCATGGAGTCGCGGTCGGCGGCTGCATAGTGGACAGCGGAAAATTCGACTGGCTCGCCCACAGGGAGAAGTTCCCCGGTCTCACAACGCCGGACGAGAGCTACCACGGAATAACCTACGCGGAGAAGTTCGGTCTTGCGGGAGCCTTCATCACCAAGGCTACAGCGCAGCTTATGCGCGATTTCGGCTCCACGCCCTCGCCCCAGAGCGCCTTTTACCTCAATCTCGGGCTTGAGAGCCTCCACGTCCGTATGGCGCGTCACTGCGAAAACGGTCAGCGCGTCGCCGAGTTCCTCTCGAAGCACCCGAAGGTCGGCTGGGTAAGCTACTGCGGGCTGAGCGGAGACAGATACCACTCTCTCGCCGAAAAGTACCTGCCGAACGGCTCCTGCGGAGTTGTGAGCTTCGGCGTGAAGGGCGGGAGGAAGGCTGCCGAGGCGTTTATGAAAAATCTGCGCCTTGCCGCCATCGAGACTCACGTTGCGGACGCCCGCACCTGCTGCCTGCATCCCGCGAGCGCCACTCACAGGCAGATGAACGACGAGGAGCTTATCGCTGCCGGAGTAAGCCCCGACCTCGTAAGGATGAGCTGCGGGCTTGAGGACGCGGAGGATCTTATAGCTGATATCGACCAGGCTCTCGCAAAAATCTAAAGGGGCTAAAGCCCCGCTTTGAGGGTGATATACCATGCCTATCAAAATACCGGAGGGGCTGCCCGCCGCTCAAACTCTTAAAAATGAAAATATATTCGTAATGACGGAATCACGCGCTACCACTCAGGATATCCGTCCTTTGCGTATCGCTCTCCTCAATCTTATGCCTACCAAGATCGCAACTGAAACTCAGCTCTCCCGCCTTCTGGGCAACACCCCGCTGCAGGTCGAGCTTGAGCTCATCCAGACGAAAACGCATAAGGCGAGGCACGTCTCCGAGGAGCATATGCTATCCTTCTACAAGACCTTCGACGACGTGCGGGATATGACCTTCGACGGAATGATAATCACAGGCGCGCCGGTCGAGCATCTGCCCTTCGAGGAGGTCGAATACTGGGACGAGCTCTGCGAGATAATGGAGTGGACAAAGTCGCACGTGACCAGCACCTTCCATATCTGCTGGGGAGCGCAGGCGGGGCTCTACTACCACTACGGTATCCCGAAGGCGCAGCTTCCTAAGAAGCTGTTCGGCGTTTTCCCTCACAGGGTCGAATATAAAAACCCGATACTTCTGCGCGGCTTCGACGACGTTTTCATGGCGCCTCACTCCCGTCACACCGCTGTACTGCGCGAGGACGTCGAGAAGGTCCCCGCCGTCCGCATCATCGCCTCAAGCGAGGAGGCGGGTATCTACGCTATGTTTACCGAGGGCGGACGTCAGGTATTCATAACAGGGCATTCCGAATACGACGCCGACACTCTGAAAAACGAGTATCTCAGGGATAAGAGCCTCGGGCTTCCCATCGAGATACCCAAAAACTATTTTGAGGACGACGACCCGGAGAAGCCCGTCGCAGTCACCTGGCGCAGCCACGCGAATCTTCTCTACTCAAACTGGCTCAACTACTTCGTATATCAGGCAACGCCCTACGATATAACGGAGATACGCGGAGAGGAGCGCAGACCTTGAAAGACTTTTTAGACTCCCTCGATGCCGTCGCTATAGGGCAGTTTTCACTTCTCACCATACTCTCCGCCCTTCTCATTCTGATCGTCGCCGTCATTCTGAAGCGCTTTATACTCAAGCTTTTCTCTAAGGTTATGGAGAAGGTCAAGCTCGATGCGAGCATCAAGAGCTTCCTCAACGCCTCGATCAACACTATCCTCTGGATTGTAATAGTGCTCGTCACCGTCGACAGGCTCGGGATACCCGTAACGAGCCTCGTCGCTGTTCTGAGCGTCGTAGGCGTCGCTCTCTCGCTCTCGCTACAGAGCCTTCTGGAAAACATTTTCGCAGGAATTACTCTTCTGGGAACAAAGCCCATTCAGGTCGGCGAGTACGTTGAGATCGGCTCCGTCGCCGGAACGGTCAAAAAGC
>JAEEGL010949711.1_pt1 | contig 13185 bp, 10 predicted proteins | sample 9134231 | NCBI WGS metagenome assembly JAEEGL01 (sample SAMN16246548, study PRJNA631951) | gut metagenome | biome: gut microbiome; feature: rumen; material: fiber-attached | host: Bos | place: Iran: Karaj | collected 2018-10
CGAGCTGATGAAGAAGACTGGCAACCCGAAGTGCAAGTTCATGCACTGCCTGCCCGCCTACCACAACGTCGAGACCAAGGCTGGTCGTGACGTTCACGAGAAGTTCGGTCTGAACGGCATCGAGGTGACCGAGGAGGTCTTCGAGAGCGAGAACAGCATCGTCTTCGACGAGGCCGAGAACCGCATGCACACCATTAAGGCCGTTATGGTTGCCACCCTTGGTGACTAATTCATTCGGTCTTAGGTTTAAGGTTTAAGGTTTAAAGAGACCACATTGGTCTCCAAAACCTTAAACCTTAAACTTTTAAACAACAAACAATTAAAACAATGTGGTTTACTAATTTACTTACCAGCGGCGGAGTGGGCACCACGGTGCTAATGTTGTCAGTATCCATATTCGCTGGTCTGTTACTCGGCAAACTGAAAGTCAAGGGCATCACCCTCGGCATCACATGGGTTCTCTTCGTGGGCATCATCCTCAGTGCTTTCGGCATCAGCTGCAACCACGACATGCTGCACATCATCAAAGAGTTCGGACTGATACTCTTCGTCACCGCCGTTGGATTGCAGGTGGGTCCCGGATTCTTCCGCACCTTCAAAAAAGGCGGTCTCGCCCTCAACCTGGTGGCTCTCACCAATGTTGCCCTCGGCGTTGCCATCACCGTCGTCGTCGCCAAGCTGGCAGATGAAAGCCTCTTCGACATGGCTGGTGTCTACACTGGCGCCGTGACCAACACACCGGGACTTTCGGCCGCACAACAGGCTGTACGCGACCTCGGCATGACCGACACCGCCGACCGTCTTGCCAACGGCTATGCCGTGGCGTATCCCCTGGCAGTGGTTGGTATGATACTGACCTGCATTATCTTGCGTCCCATTTGCCGCATAGACCTGAAGAAGGAACCCATCACAGAAGAAACTGTTGAAGAGAAGCCCGAGAAAAAGGCCACACCAGTCTCTCTTCGCCATAAGGTCAACCTGGTACCCATCTTCGTCATCATCGCGCTGGGCATCATCTTAGGAAGCATACCCATACCAGTTGGCATGTCGGCTCCCGTCAAGCTGGGCTTGGCTGGCGGACCGCTGGTAGCAGCCCTTATCGGCAGCTGGCTCGGTGTCAAAAAAGGATGGTTCACAACCGAGTTCACCGACTCGCACGGCGTCTGGATGCTGCGTGAAGTTGGCATAGCACTCTTCCTTGCCGGTGTCGGACTTGGCGCTGGTGGAAGCTTCATCAGCACCATTCAGGCTGGTGGATACATGTGGATTCTCTACGGCTTCATCATCACCGTTATTCCTCCCATCATCCTCGGACTATTCTGCCGATTTGTGTTGAAGACCAACTACTACACCCTTATGGGTGTCATCGGAGGCATGCATACCGACCCGCCGACGCTGGCTTTCGCCAACACCGTCGCACCAGATGGCTGCAAGCTGCCCAACACTGGCTACGCCACTGTCTATCCTCTCACCATGTTCCTCCGCATCTTCTCTGCGCAGCTGCTTGTGCTGTTGGCGTAGAGGTTATTGGTTATAGAGGGATTAGCCCACCTCCCTGCCCCCTTCGATAGGGGCAGGGAGGTGTATGGGAGTAGATGGTTTAAAGTTTATTGTTAAAGTAGTTAGGACAAATGAAAAAGATAATTCCATTAGTCTGCGTAAGCATTCTTTTCAATTTTCAATTTTCAATTTTCAATTCCGCGAAAGCGCAGGTCACGGTCAAGCCCTACGGCTTTGTGCGTAACTATCTCAACTTCGATAGCCGCAAGACATATACCGTTATCGGTGGCGAGTACAACATGATACCCTACGACATCGATACCGTGGACGGTGTTGACCTCAACGATGTGGCCAGCACCCAGCTGCAGGCTATCAGTTCCCGCATTGGCCTCGACATTCAAGGCCCCGAGCTGTGGGGTATGCATAGCAGTGGCAAGGTAGAAGGCGACTTCGGTGGCTTCGGCACCAACAACCATGTCTTCCGCATACGTCTGGCCTACCTCAAATTGAATTCGGAACTCGAGAATCGGAGCTCGGAAATACTTGTTGGACAGGACTGGCATCCTCTCTCCGGCAACATCATGCCCGAGATGCTGGGCATGGCAGCCGGAGCACCGTTCCGTCCACACAGCCGCACACCTCAAATCCGCTCCACTATCTATTGGGGGGCATTCGGCTATACCGCCGCACTGCTATGGCAGCTACAGTACATGAACAACGGCCCCACATCGCCGACGAACCCTGCCAGCACCGCCAGTTTAAGTTTCGCTAACAACGCACTATGGCCGGAAGCCTTCATCGGAGCCAACTTCAAGCAGGACGCATGGTATGTGCAGCTGGGTGTTGATGCACAAGTGCTCCGTCCACGCACACACGCCGTGATTGGCGGTGTGACAAAGAGTGTTGATGAAAGCGTTGCATCGCTCTCCGCCACCCTTTATGCGCAATATGTTAACGGCTTGTGGAGCGTCAAATTTCGCACACTGTTAGCCGAAAACACCAGCCACCTGAACCAGCTGTGCGGCTATGCCGTCAGCGGTGTCAACGAAGACGGCAGCTGGAGTTATGCTCCCATACGCAACAGCATCAGCTACTTCAACATCGCCTATGGCAAGCAGTACCGCTGCAACCTTTTCCTGGGTTACATTAAAAACCTAGGTGCAGACAGCGACCTATGGAACGACCCAGTCACTGGCAGCTACCATATCTACATGAAAGGTGGAGAGAACTTCACCCACATGAACAGCATCTGGCGCGTTGCGCCTTCGTTCAGCTACAACGTCAAGGCCTTCAATATTGGCCTTGAATATGAGCTGACCGCTGTCACCTACGGCGACATCGCCGCCAACGGTTCTATAACCCTCAATGACAACCTGCACCAGGTCATCAACCACCGCCTCTGTGCTCTGGTGAAATATAACTTCTGAGCGGGTGAATTGTTGAAAGTGGAAAAGTGGAAGAAGAGAAACCTCTATAACCACTAACCTATAACCTCTAACCCATTATCGGCATTAAGGTAAACTAGATAGCCTGAGACTGAAGGATAACCCATGCGTTGGATTGCCTGACAGTAAGCATTTACCTGCGCCTTGTGCTGCGGCATCGGCACACCTGTCTTGAAATCAACAACCCACGTTTCACCATCAGCAAACACCACTCGGTCGGGACGCCCCAATGTACCACCGTCGAAGAACGACATCTCATTAGCAACACGGTATCCGTCGGCAAAAAAGCGTGCTGTGTCGGGGTGAGACACCACCATGCGCACCAACTTTTCTATGGCAGCCATCTCATTGTCATCCAAATTGTTCTCCTTACAAAACCGAGCCAATGCTGCATCAACGTCGGCAGCATGAGTAATGCCAGCGAGCAAGTCATGGACATATATACCGAATCGCACCTTATCCTCGAGCAATGGCGTTACAGCCTTCTCCGACGGCGAAGCGATGCTGACACGCTCTGTCCAGTCACCGAACGAAAGCCGTTGCAGCTTTACCGCGGTAGGCTGTGAACGACGACTGGAGGTCTTCACGGACATGGTATCTTCGTTGCCAAAGCCTGCACGCCACGTCCCATTGCTTTCAACAGGAACACCATGAGAGGGAGTAAGTTCTTTGCTATCCAAGAAGTCATATATCATCTTGCCGTAGCTATCTGTTTTTCCGGCTTGTGGCGACACAATATAGAGTTGCTCACGCGGACGTGTCAGAGCGACATACAGCACGTTGAGATCATCAACGGCATTGAGTTTCATCTCCTCACTACACACAGCGTCCATCGTTGTTGGCATATCTTTGCGGAACTGAACATAAGCCGTTGGGAGATTGGTGATTTGTTGAGCCAGCTGTCCATCCTGTACGTCGACCCACATGAGCGGCATTGTTTCGTTCTGCTTCAGCAACAAACATATAACCACCGGTGCCTCAAGCCCCTTGGCCTTGTGAATTGTTAGCAGGCGCACGGCATCGAGCTGGTCGGAGCTGGCAGCTGACAGGCTCTCATGCTCGTCAAACCATTCCAGGAACTCGCCAATGTCCTGACGGTGACGCGATGTGAAGGCTGCCACCTGATTGAGCAAAGAGCCAACGTGTGGCATATCAATGCCGTCGAGCCTCAGCAGCCGGATAATCTCCTCGCAGCAGTCGTAGAGGTCGAGTGTTGAGTTGTTGAGTTGTTGGAATGCGGAGTTGAATTTAACACTACCCAGACCCAAGTTCTCTAGCCGCTGCTGCAATTCGACCACTGCAGTGCGGTCTGATGGATTGTGCAGGTGTCGCAGGGCAGCAATGACGGCCATGGCCGCATCGCTGGAACGGAGCAGGAACGATTGCCTTGAGGTCTGCGGTACAGTACTATGTGCATTCATGTAGGCACTCATCTGCGCCAGTTTGCGGTTATCGCGCGCCAGCACCATGATGTCGCCGTAGCGATAGCCGCGCTCGTTCACCATGCGTTCTATTATCGACAGTGCCTCTGCATACGGCGACTCCTTGTCGGTATCATCGACAAAACTGATGCCGACATATCCTTCGTCGTCATGCGACACTTTCTGCCGCAGTTCCTCATCGCCTTCATGGCGCAAACTTCCATCCTCGCGACCGATGTATATATCCTGTGCCAAAGCATTGTCGGCAAAGCGGTTGCGCACAAGCCATGAGAAGAAATCGTTGTTAAATTCAACCACTGCGCGCGAGGTGCGGTAGTTGGTATCGAGCAGTTCCTGACGATAATTACCCTTCATAGAAAGCGTGCGGCCATGATGCACCATGCCATCGACGTGCGGCAGTCTAACAAACTGGCGCACATCACCTTGACGGAAGCGGTAGATAGCCTGCTTGGCATCGCCCACAACAAGACTTTCGGAGCTGTGTGCCAGGCCGTTCTCCACCAACGGCACAAGATTGTGCCATTGCATGACAGAGGTATCCTGAAACTCATCTATGAGGAAATGGTGATAGCGGTTGCCGAGACGCTCGAAGATGAAAGGCGCAGGGTTGTCCTCGTCCTCAACAATGCTGTTAATCACACGGTTGAACTCGGATAGGTGCATCACCTCGTTGCTGCGCGAATATTCGGTCAACAGCGAGTACATACGTCCGAGGAGTGCGGTAGAGTAAAGCCGCTCAAGTATCAATGTACGAGTGTTATAGGCCAGCATATCGTGTTCTAAGATATGCAGAACGCGGTCGTAGAGTGCTTCGAGCTGAGGACGCAAAGCCTCGACATCGGCGGCAACATTCTTCGGACACTTTGAACCAGTGAGCTTGCCACCCGTCAACGAAGCGGTAACATAGCTGTTCGGTTCAGCGATAGTGCCTGCTGCTAGTTTACGGAACCACGACAGAAAGCCCTTCGCTCCCTGGTAGCAACCGCTGTCGTCGAGACCTGTATCTCGCAACATTTCAAGACCTTCCTCGCCACAACGGCGCAACACAGCTTCGACCTTGCGGTTCTCGGCGGTATAGGAACGGTGTATATCACGAAAATCCCTGAATGTCAGATTGGAGAGTTGCTGCAGACGTTGCTCTATATCCTCATCGAAAAGCAGCTCGGCCAGTTTGGCTATAGACCCTTCGACATTGTAGCCTTTGTCCGACTCCATGTTACTGTCGGCATAAGCGGTGAGCAACTGAGTAAGGTCTTCATTGCCAGGTGTGCCAACCAGCGACATCAACTGGCTGACAACCTCGTCGACAAGCAACTGGCGGTCGGTCATCACCTCGAAATTCACGGGTTTACCTAAATCATGCGCGAAGGTTCGCACGATACGGTGCATGAAACTATCGATGGTAAAGACAGACAGGTCGGTATAGTGGTGAAGAATAGCACTTTGAAGACGTTGCGCACGATGCTGGAGGTCGCTAGCGGATAATGGCCACTGGCCTCTATTCAGTTCTGCCAAGAGTATCGCACCCATTGTATGGCTGTCGGGGTCGATGCCATTGGTTGCCATCTCGTCCAACTCGCTCATTATACGATGCTTCATCTCGTTGGCGGCCTTGTTGGTAAAGGTGATGGCCAATATGCCACGGAAACGTAGCGTGATGCCCTCGTCAGGTCCAGACAGGGACATCTTCAAGTACTTGCGCACCAACGTGAATGTTTTGCCCGACCCCGCCGCCGCCTTGCAAATAATGAAAGGGCTATCCATAATTTAAGGGTTATGGGTTATAGACAACATATTCTGCCATAAGGTCGTTTTCCAGGGCTGAAACAATACGTGCATCGACAAACTGACCACTGACCACTGGGCACGGACAACCACTGACAGGTATCAGAACCTCATCGTCGACTTCGGGGCTGTCGTATTCGGTGCGGGCAACAATGTATTCACCTTCAATACGGTCGACAAGACAACGATATGTTTTGCCAATTCGTGCTTCGTTCTTTTCCAGCGAGATACGCTCCTGTATTGCCATCAGTTCGCTCACACGGCGCTGCTTTTCCTCATCGGATATATCGTCGACAAGTTCGTAGGCGGCAGTACCCTCTTCGGGCGAGTAGGCAAAGCAACCCATACGGTCGAAACGTGCCTGACGCACAAACTCTTTCAGCTCCTCAAATTCCTGCTCGGTCTCGCTGGGGTAGCCCACAATGAGAGTTGTGCGGATGGCAGCGTCAGGCAGCTTGGCACGGAACTTTTCGAGCAAGCGCAGTGTGCCGTCGCGGTCAATGCCACGCTGCATCGAGTTGAGTATGCGTGAGTTGATATGTTGCAGGGGGATGTCGATATAGTTGCAGATGTTGGGATGGCTGGCTATGGCATTGATTGCATCGTCGGGGAACGAGGCGGGATAGGTGTAGTGCAGACGTATCCATGGTGCTCCGCTCTCGTCGGCCAGCCGGTTGAGCAGTTCGCCGAGAGCACGGCGATGGTAGAGGTCTAAACCGTACCATGTTGTGTCCTGACTGATAACAATCAATTCCTTTACACCACTGGCAACAAGAGACTTGGCCTCGGAAACAATATCTTCTATAGGGCGGGAATGGTGTGCACCACGGATTAGCGGTATGGCACAGTAAGAACAGCTGCGGTTGCAGCCTTCGGCGATTTTGAGGTAGGCATAATGCTTGGGAGTGGAGAGGGGGCGGGTTTGGAGTGGAGAGTGGAGAGTGGAGAGTGGAGAATTGGCTGGCGCACCATGATGGCTCGCGTCCAATTCTTCATTCTTCATTCTTAATTCTTCATTTAATAATTCTTCATTTAAAATTTTCTCCCATTCATGCACACCGTACCAGGCATCGACTTCCGGTATTTCCTTTGCCAGCTCATCGCGATAACGTTCCACAAGGCAGCCACAAACGATGAGCTTGAATGTTTTATTTTCTACACACCCAAGTATGGTATTGATGCTCTCCTCCTTGGCATCGCCGATGAAGCCGCAGGTATTGACAATCACCGCGTCGCAATCATTGTTCCGGCGGTCGAAAAAGACTGTATGCCCCTCTGTCTTCAGCCGCCCTGCAAGGTTCTCGCTATCGACCGTATTCTTCGAGCAGCCAAGGGTTATAATATTGATTTTCATCTCTATTCAAACAGTGAATCGACAAACTCTTCGGGATCGAACATTTGGAGGTCGGTCATCTTCTCGCCCAAACCGATATAGCGCACAGGGACATGGAACTGGTCGCTGATGCCTATGATTACACCACCCTTGGCGGTGCCATCGAGTTTGGTGAGAGCCAATGCGTTGACATCGGTGGCATCGGTGAACTGGCGTGCCTGTTCGACGGCATTCTGTCCAGTAGAGGCATCGAGAACAAGAAGCACCTCATGCGGAGCGTCCGGGACAAGCTTCTGCATCACCTTGCGTATCTTGGTCAGCTCGTTCATCAGGCCGACCTTGTTGTGCAAACGTCCGGCTGTGTCGATGATAACCACATCAGACCCCTTAGCCAGAGCACTTTGCAGTGTATCGTAGGCCACACTGGCGGGATCGGCACCCATGCCCTGCTGCACGATGGGCACCCCTACCCTATCGGCCCATAGCTGAAGCTGTTCGACGGCGGCAGCGCGGAACGTGTCGGCAGCACCGAGCATCACCTGTCGGCCTACCTGCTTGTAACGGTAGGCAAGCTTGGCGATGGTAGTGGTCTTGCCCACACCGTTGACACCCACCACAAGGATAACGTAGGGCTTCCTGGGCAACGGCTCGTCGAAACCGAGAGGGAACTGGAAGCCACCGGCATCGGCATACATGGGTCGGCGCAGTATCTGTGCTATCTCGGCACGCAGGATGGAATTCAGCTCGGAGGTGGAGATGTACTTGTCGCGACGGATGCGCTCCTGCAAACGGGCAATGACCTTGAGCGTGGTATCAACACCCACATCACTGGTTATCAGTGTTTCCTCAAGATTGTCAAGCACCTCGTCATCGACAGTCGACTTGCCGAGAATACTCTTTGTGAGCTTCTGGAAGAAACTCTGCTTGGTCTTGGCCAGTCCACTGTCGAGGGTCTGGCGTTCCTCTTCCTTGTTTTTTTTACTGAACAGTCCCATGTTTTTTGTAAATGAAGAATGAAGAATGAAGAATGAAGAATGAAGAATAGGCTGGCGCAGGCTTAATCTTTAATACTTTATTTTTCATTTTCTATCTTTTATTTTTTATTTTTCATTTTTTATAGGTTATTACTTGAGAGTTCGGAGTTCGGAGTTGCCTCGACAGGCTCGGCAGCCACAGCACGGAGTTCGGAGTTTGGAACCCTTTGCCGTACCCGGATAACTCCGAACTCAAAACTCAAAACTCCAAACTTACTGAAGTTCCTTCTCCATGACAGGGCGGATTTCCTTGTCGAAAATCTGCTGGTAGCGGTCGTAAGGATATTTGTCGCAGTCGCCAGAAGCAAAGTACCAGAGAATAATGGCAAAATCGCGTGGCGGATAATAGCCCGGGATAGCCTGGATAACAGTCTGGTCGGACTTAAACAGAACGAACGTCGGGAAACCCATCTGCTTGCCCAGGATGGCCGAGGCGAATTGGTGCGCATTGCTGCGCTGGCCTGTGGTGCCGGTATAGGTCTGGCCTTTCCACTTCACCACGTCGCTGCCCTCGGCGTTAAACTTCACTGGGTAATAATACTTGTTGAGCAGTTTGGCAACGGTGGGGTCGCTGAAAGACTCGCGATCCATCTTCTTGCAATAGCCACACCACGACGTGTAGAAATCAATAAAGTACATCTTAGTGCCGATTTTGGCGGTAGATGCCTCGGCAATGGTGTGCCACTTCACTTGAGCCTGTGAAATGGAGAATGAAGAATGAAGAATGAAGAATAGGCTGGCGCAGGCAATCGTGCGCAGCCATCTTAGCCCGTTCATTTTTGTTTTTTTATTCTTCATAATTGTTTGTTTTACAAGGATTATAGGTTATTACTTCTTTGCAGGCGGGTCGCCTGCGTACCATTTACCATTCATATTCCCAGTCTTTTTCGTTGTTCTGTTCCTCTTCGACGTAGATTTCCTCACGCTCCTCGCGGTCGCGGAGACGGAAGAGGCGGCCGAGCCAGTCGTCCTTCTTCGACTTGACCTGTGTGCGACTGTTGCGGTCTTCCTCGATAATGACAGCGATGCGGTCGGCATACTGCTCCACATAGCTGTGGTTGGCTGTAGGGTCGTGGTGCAGGATGGCACCGGTGTAATAATGATGCAGGATGCTGTCGTAGGCGATGCCTAGACCGACCATGCGGATTGCACCTTCCTGGCTCAAGCCTACACCGTGACCATAGCCATGTCCATGCAGCACGACATTATTAGTGTTCCTGTCGTACTCGACACTGAAGAAGGTAGACTTGAGCTGGAAATCGGAGCGTATGCGAGTAAGCGGTATACCGAGCATACGCACACGACGCGTGGGCTGTTGGAAATGAAGGAGGGTGTCGCGGACGGCAGGGTCGGCGGTGTTGAGTTTGTGTGTCTTGCTGAAATAAGAAAGCCAACGGTCGGCGCTGATGGTCTTAACCCAATCGCTCTGGCGCATACCGTAGGAGAAGGTGTCGACGACGGAACGGAGGTATGGCAGGGCAGTGCGCCAGACATCCTCGGAGTTTGCGGTCTGTCCGCCCGAATTGCTATGGAAGGGTGTCTCGATGAGAGCGCCGTCAGAGTTGACGAGAGTCTCGCCACTGCTCCTGATGACACCCAGCATAATGTCGGGACGGATGCAACGGTTGAAGTAGGCCTGACAATGGGGTCCGTCGCAGAAATTGTAGCCGTCGGAGATGTGCTTGCGCATATTGCGCAGAGCCCAAGTGCGACTGATAATAGCCTGGATGCGGAATATGTCGCTTTTGCTGCCATAGATTTCACTCTGCACCACACCGGCGATGTAGGTCTCGAACTCGACGTCGCCCACCATGAGCATGCTGCCACTGCGGGCCACGGAGATGTCGAGGTCACCCTCATAGGTTCGCTGCTTGCAGTTTTCGGGGTTGAGACAGAGTATGCAGGCGGTGTCGGTGGCTTCGAGACGGAGAGTCCTGAAAAGCCCGTAGTCGTCCTCGTTGACGGAGACGTGGAGCATATCGCCCTCGACACGCACGAGCACGGAACGTCCCTCGCCAATCATGTCTTCGACGAGCTGTCCGCCATCGGCGTAGAGGTTGTAGTAGCCGAGGTCGAAGGAGACGTTGAGAGTCTGGACGGTGTTGTTGGTGTAGAGACGCACACGAATGTGTTCGGCGCTGGCGGTCATCCCACAAACAAGTAGCATTATTATGAATAATATACGTTTCATTTGAGCAGAGAATATATTTCGTCGGCGGTGCGGTCGATTGCGCCGGTTCCGCCAAGGAGACGGCGGAGTGTGGCGTATTGGGTGAGGATTCGTTCTCGGTTGGAGTTGTCGGTGGTGATGAGTTCGAATTCCCTCTCAAGGCGGCTGGCGTTAAAGTCACGCTGTATCAGTTCGGTGACGATGGGCTGGTCTGCAATAAGGTTGACGAGGGAGATGTATCTGATTTTGCGGCTGACAACGGCGCGGGCAATGGCTATGGAGAGGGGATTGGCACGGTAGCAGACGACCTGCGGGACATTGAAGAGGGCTGTCTCGAGCGTGGCGGTGCCGGAACAGACGATGGCGGCGTGGGCCGAGGCAAGCAGAGAGTGGGTTTGGTCGTAGACTATTGAAAGTGAAGAGTGAAGAGTGGAGAGTGAAGAATGAAGAATAGAGGTATAGAATTCTTGGCCTATCAGGCTCAGGCCGGCGACGATGAACCTGTATTCGGGATGGTTGGCGGCGAGCTGCACCATAAGTGGCAGGTTCTTCTTTATCTCCTGCCTGCGGCTGCCGGGGAGAAGGGCGATGATAAGCCTCACCCCCGGTTCCTCTCCCTGAAGCCTCACCCCCGGCCCCTCTCCCTGGGGTGAGGGGAGTAAGGAGAGGAGGGGATGGCCGACATATACGGCTTGGGACATGTTGTTGTCGGCAAAGAATTGTTTCTCGAAGGGCAGTATGTAGCAGAGGCGGTCGAGGGTTTTCTTCATGCCTTTGATACGGCCTTTCTTCCATGCCCAGAGGTTGGGCGAGATGTAGTGTACTGTCTTGAAGCCACGCTTGTGTGCCCACGCTTCAATCTTGAGGTTGAAGCCGGGATAGTCTATACCGACAACCACGTCGGGCTTGAAGCCTGCAATGTCGCGTTTGCAGAAACTGATGTTGCCCAGCACAGCAGAGAGGTGCATGACCACCTCGACGAAGCCCATGAAGGCCAGATCGCGGATGTGACGCACGGGAGAGCCACCCTCAGCGGCCATGGCATCGCCACCCCAGAAGCGGAACATGGCCTGTGGGTCACGCTGGCGCAAGGCACGCATGAGCATGGCGCCATACATGTCGCCCGAAGCCTCGCCTGCTATGATATAGTATTTCATTTATTTATATACAATAAGATGCGCCTTGAGGAGGTAGAACATGAAAGCGACGAAAGTGACGAACAGCACAACGATGAGTGTGCGGGTGACGCGCAGCCAGCTTTTCTGCTTTGAATAGTAGCGCAGCAAGAGCAACGGAGCAACAAAGACACCGGCATACCAGCGAATATGGGCAATCGGAGCCTCACCGGCAATTACCAAGCCTATGGTGAGCAGCAGGGCCAACAGCAACTCGGAGCCCACACCGGCAATGATACCAACGATTACCTTGTCTTGATGGAAAAACTCTTTCATAGCGCAAAATGTGATATTTGACCGACAGCCTCGCGGCAGGTGTAGTCGGGATGTATAGGCACGACCGAGACATATCCGTTGGCCAGTGCCCACTCGTCGCTGTCGTGCGGCGGTTCAGGGCATTGGAATTTGCCAGTGAGCCACCAATAGTCGCGCCCACGGGGGTCGGTGCGTTTCTCGAAGCTGTCGACCCAGCAAGCCCTGGCTTGCCGACAAACACGGACACCCTTAATCTCTTCCAGCGGCAAACGCGGAATGTTGACGTTGAGAGCGACATTGTCGGGCAAGCCTTTCTCCAACACCGTGCCAACGATGTGCCGCACAAATGGGACGCATGGGGAGAAGTCGGCATTGGGGCTGTGGTTGAGCAGGGAGAAGCCAATGGATGCCTTGACACCAAGCATGGTGGCTTCCAGGACAGCACCCATAGTGCCGCTGTAAAGCACGTTGATGGAGCTGTTGCTGCCATGGTTGATACCGGAGAGCACAAGGTCGGGTGTCCGGGGACAGAAATACTCATAGGCCAGCTTGATGCAGTCGACCGGCGTACCATCGCAGGCGTAGAGCTTGACTGCAGGCTGGAACAGGCCGACGACCTCCCTAGCTCGCAGTGGCCTGTCGGTGGTGAGGCTGAGACCTTTGGCAGAGACGTTGCTTTCAGGAGCCATTACAACAATGTCGCCAAACTCCTGCGCCACCTCGACCAGTGTGCGGAGTCCTTTGGCGGCGTGGCCGTCGTCGTTGGTTATCAGTATCAGAGGTTTCATTTCATTATTTGCAAGCGAGAAGCCTGCGCAGCATTGTTGTTGTCGCCGTAGAGGAAGTAGCTGGCGGGTTGGAGTATCTTGTCGAAGACGTAGTACTGGATAAGCACCGTGTCTTTTTGGTTGATGATGGCATAAAGACGGTCGAGGTCGAAGGTGTTGTACATCGCCGTGTCCAACATAGCCAGCGAGTCGGCAGGATTGTAATACTTAATATAGGTGCGGAGCTCGGTCTGACGGCCAGCGGTGTCGGTTATTGTA
>JAEEGL011280696.1_pt1 | contig 13185 bp, 12 predicted proteins | sample 9134231 | NCBI WGS metagenome assembly JAEEGL01 (sample SAMN16246548, study PRJNA631951) | gut metagenome | biome: gut microbiome; feature: rumen; material: fiber-attached | host: Bos | place: Iran: Karaj | collected 2018-10
AATTACTTTTTTTGAGCGGCTTTCATTCTTCTGCTCAAGGTTTGGATACACTCACGAGTGGGTACGATAACAGAAACACCTTGATAATCAAGTTCTTCATTGATTATTCTGACATTCTCTTCGTGTTGGTTTTTCAAAGGAGTGATGATACGAATATGTTTTTCATCTACGCCTAACCCTTTGCAAATGTTGCCGATGCGTCCTAATGCGTGAGAGTCTTGTCCGCCGGTCATGCCTGTAGTGCTGTTATCTAAAATCATCACTGTAATAGGCGTATTTTCATAAATAGCGTCTAATAAGGAGGTCATCCCGCTATGGGTGAAAGTAGAGTCGCCGATTACGGCTACTACAGGAGATACGCCTGCATCGGCAGCACCTTTCGCCATGGTAATGGAAGCACCCATGTCGACCGTAGAATAGATTGCATTGTAAGGGGGAAGTGCACCTAAGGTGTAGCAACCGATGTCGGCAAAAACTTTGCCTGCACCGCGTGTTTTCATTGCTTCGTTGAGCGCCAAATAACTGTCGATGTGTGGACAGCCATTGCAAAGTGCTGGAGGACGAGGTACTACGATATTTGGAATAGGCGTGCCAAAAGAGTCTTTTAACCCCAAGGCTTTGGCCAATAAGTTGGGATTTAGCTCTCCGTCGCGAGGAAGTGTGCCGTCCAAACGTCCTTTAATGTTGCCCGTGCGATTCAATAGTCCACGCAGTTGCTCTTCAATCAGAGGGTAGCCTTCTTCCGCTACTAAAACGGCCTCGCATTCATCCACCATTCTGGCTACGAGTTTGGAAGGAACAGGATATTGTGAAATTTTCAGTACCGGATAAGGGCAGGTGGTTCCAACAAAGTTTTCCATCAGGTAGTTATAGGCGATGCCGGAAGCAATGATACCTAATGATTTGTCTTTTCCGTCAACATATTTGTTGTATTTGGAGTTGTATGCTTCGTTTTCAAAATCGTCTTGTTTTGACAAAAGGGTGCGGTAATGTATGCGAGCGTTAGCCGGAAGCAGAATAAACTGTTTCGGGTTGGGGCAGATGTTGACCTCGTTTTGGGGTTTTGGTTCCCGACGGGCAACACCAGCACGTGAATGTGCAAGACGGGTGGTTACACGCATCAGCACGGGCGTATGATATTTTTCTGAAAAATCAAAAGCTTCGTATGCCATATCGTATGCCTCTTGTTGATTGGAAGGCTCAAAAGTGGGAATTAATGCAAATTTTGAGTAATAACGTGAATCTTGCTCATCTTGAGAAGAGTGCATGGAAGGGTCATCAGCTACCAACACTACCAAGCCGCCGTGAGCCCCTGTGATGGCAGAGTTCATAAATGGATCAGCTGCCACATTCAAGCCCACGTGTTTCATGCATACGAGCGCGCGTTTTCCTGCGTATGACATACCAATAGCCGATTCCATAGCCGTTTTTTCATTGCCAGCCCAAATACGGTGTACATTTCCGTCAATCGCCTGTTTTGAATTTTGAATGTACTCTGTGATTTCAGTAGAAGGAGTGCCGGGATAAGCATATACTCCTGATAAGCCTGCGTCAAGAGCTCCTTGCGCAATAGCTTCATCTCCTAATAAAAGCAATTTTGCCATACAAATATTTTTATTTAATTAATTGATTTATAATTACTTGTTATTTGTTGTCATTCCTTAAAACAATGGAGCAAATTTACACATTTTTTTGATAACAAAGCGTAAATTTTTGGATTGTTTTAACCTTAAAATAAAGCAATAATTGAATATCAGTATTTTATTTTAATCCCCGTGCCTTTTTTATATTGTCGTAGGCTTGGCCTAAACGGGTGAATTTTTCTTCTGCCGCTTTGCGCATGTCATTGCCTAAATGATTCACCCTGTCAGGATGGTATTTTTTTGCCAAAGTACGGTAGGCTTTTTTCACCTCTTCGTCGGTGGCATCAGGCGAAACTTCCAGAATTTTGTAGTCATCGTCCAAGGTATGACTATAATATCTTGATTGATAATTAGATGAACTTCCACTATTGTAATTGTCGTAGCCTGTTTGGTGGTAATAGCTTCCGCCCATAAACATCGCTTTAATAGATTCATAGTCGCCTCTCCCGATGCCGCATGCATCAGAAATCTGTTGGATTTTATTGATTTCGGAAGTGTCTATTTGTCCGTCAGCGGCGGCAACACCAAAGAGGAATTGCAGAATCAGCAAGCGTTCGTGGATATTGGCATCTTGCCGTAATTCAGCACACACTGCCCCGATGTTGTAGTTCTCTTCTAAGATTTCCCGTAATCGCAGCAGGGCTTCCTGGGCTTTCTGCGCCCCCATGGTTTGTAAAAAATACCGTTTGATAAAATCCAGTTCGGACTTTACAAACCGGCCGTCTGCTTTCACAACATCGGCCGTTAATATAAGCAATGCTTCGGTGAAATCTTTTTGGTTGTATGAGTGGTACCCGAAAGACTGGCGTGTAACCCGGATTTTTGGGGGAGAAATGATATTCGAAAGGATTAGGGCGATGATGATGCCAATACCACCACCAAGGGAACCGCCAATGGCAGAACCAATCACCCAGCCAAGAATTACGATGAAACAACCCATTTATATTTTTTTTGCATAAAGGTCAAACATATCTGCTTTCTCAATGTTGACGTTGTAAAATTCACCTGTCTGTAGCTTCCCTTGCAAGCCTTTTTTGCGGATTAACACGTTTTGGTCCACATCAGGGGAGTCGAACTCACTGCGCGCTATGTAGTAATCACGATTTGCATCATCAACGATGACTTTCATAACACTGTTTACTTTTTGTTTATTGAGTTTTAAGGAAATTTCTTCCTGTGTGGCGATCAATTTCTCCAAACGCCTGTTTTTTTCGCGTTCTTTGATGGGGTCTCCTAACGGGAATGCGGGGGTGCCTTCTTCCTGCGAGTAACTGAAAAATCCTAAACGGTCAAATTCAATATCTTTTACAAACTGCAATAATTCCTTATGATGCTCACGGGTCTCTGTGGGATAACCGGAAATCAAGGTGGAACGAATCGCAATGCCAGGCACTTTGTTTCTGATACGCTCAATTAAGTTGTACATTTGTTGTGGCGTGCCGCCTCGGTTCATGCTTTTGAGCACTGTTTCGGAGATGTGCTGTAAAGGAATATCAATGTAACGGCAAATATTGCTGTATTCGTTCATCACATCCAGAATCTCATAAGGGAAATTGATAGGGTATGCATAGTGCATTCTTATCCATTCAATACCTTGAACTTGAGCGAGTTTGCGTAAAAGTTTTTCCAAATCACGATGTTGTGAAATGTCAATTCCGTAGGCAGTCAAGTCTTGCGCAATGAGCATTATTTCTTTAACACCTTGTGATGCAAGGGATTCTGTCTCCTTGACAAGCATATCAATCGGTTTGGAAACCTGCTTCCCTCGGATGAGAGGGATAGCGCAATAGGAACATTGGCGGTCGCAACCTTCCGAGATTTTTAAATAAGCGTAGTGTTTCGGGGTGCTTAAAATACGGTCGGTTTGATGCAATAAGTCAAATTGCGGTTCATCCAACAGTTTGTTAAGTTGCAAGAAAGGGAAAATACCATCAATCTCCGGCAGTGATTCACGAAGATCATCTTCATACCGTTGGGCTAAGCAGCCGATGACATATACTTTTTTTATGAACCCTTGTTTTTTTCTTTCCAATTGAAGTAAGATTTCATCAATGGCTTGGGTCTTGGCATCTTGAATGAATGAACAAGTGTTGATGACCACCCAGTCAATCCCGTTCTCTTGCACCGAATTATGGAAAACGGTATGGCCTTTTTGTCGGAATTGAGAGGCCAACACTTCAGAATCGACGTTATTTTTGGAACATCCTAAAGTAATGATATTAATGTTCATAAAAAGTTATATGTGAGACAGGTTGATAAGATAAACAATTGGCAGAAAATAATGGTTCAGTAACAGAACACCATTTCCTGCCAATAAATGCTATAAGAAGTATTATCCTTTGTAGAAAGGCATTTTAACGGTAACCGCTTTAACCAGTTTGTTGCGGATTTTGATATAAATTTCGGTTCCGATTTTAGCATAATCGGCTTTTACCCATGCGGTTCCTATTGATTTTTGGATGGAAGGGCCGAAAGTGCCGGAGCGAACGACACCAATGTTGTTGCCGTCGGCGTCGCAAACTTCATATTCCAATCTTGGAATACCTCTTTCAATCATCTCAAAACCGACGAGTTTGCGTTTTAACCCCTCTTTTTTCAGGTTGAGCATGTATTCTTTGTCGATAAAATCCTTGTGGTCAACAAATTTGGTGATCCAGCCCAAACCAGCTTCCACTGGGGAGATGGTGTCGTCAATTTCATGGCCATAAAGGCAGAATCCCATTTCAAGACGCAAAGTATCGCGGGCAGCCAAGCCTATGGGCTTGATGTCAAATTCTTTACCTGCTTCAAAAACGGCATCCCAGATCTTGAAAGCGTCCTCGTTGCGGAAGTAGATTTCGCAGCCGCCGGAACCTGTGTAACCCGTGGTGGAGAATACGACATTCGGAATCCCTGCAAAAGTGATGGTTTTGGTGGTGTAGTATTCCATATCTATGACGTTCGCATCGGTCAGTTTCTGCATGGCTTTCAGCGCCAACGGACCTTGAACGGCTAATTGGGAGATTTGGTCGGAAATGTTTGCAATTTCTGCCCCGAATTTCTCATTTTGTTTGCTGACCCAGGCCCAATCTTTGTCAATGTTGGCCGCATTGACTACCAAAAGATAGTCGTTTTCGGCAATATTATATACCAAAAGGTCATCTACAATTCCTCCTTTCCCATTGGGGAAACAAGAATATTGCACTTTCCCGGGATAGAGTGCCGCAACGTCGTTTGAGGTGATATATTGCAGTAATTCAATCGCTTTAGGACCTTTAACAGTGAATTCACCCATGTGTGACACATCAAATACACCCACTTTACTTCTCACATGAAGGTGCTCTACAGACAATCCTTCATATTGAATAGGCATGCAAAAGCCAGCAAATTCTTCCATCTTGGCACCTAATTTTTCGTGCGTCTCTTTAAAAACTGTTGATTTCATACGTTATTTATTAATGTTAGTGATAAATTTTCCTTTTCAAAAATAAAAATGCAAAAGTAACGTTTTTTTTTGAAAATGCAGATGCATTAAAAATATTATGTATTTTTGCAACTTCATTGATGAAAATAACTTAAAACCAATATTGAATATGAAAAAATTATCATTGATTCTTTTGATTGTAGTTTTGGTATGTGCAACTGATTTTGTATCAGCTCAAAAAGTTACCGGCTACACCATCAAGTCTAAATTTACCGCAGAAGGGACGACCGACGCCAATTTCCTTAGCCAGCTTCCCAGTGAAGTTACTGAATTGGTCCTCGGTAACCGTTCCAAACAAGAGATGCACATTCAAGAAGGCGTTGGCATTATCACATTGATGAATGGTGACAGCAAAGAGTTTTATCAGATTTATGATATCGCGGGTTTGGGAAAAGGGTATATTAAGGCCAATGAGGATAAATTGAAAGAACGCAGGGAAAATATGAAGTATGATTTCAATTATACGGGCGAAAAGAAAACTATTGCCAATTATGAATGCGAAAAAGTGGAAGTGAAGGTTACCGATTTGGAAACCGACGATGAAGAAACGGTAGTAGTGTATATTTCTAAAGATTTGAATCCTACGGATGCAATGAATTTTGTGACTTATCCTGGTTTGGTTGGTTATGTGCTTAGAGCAGAAACCCAAACCGAATACGAAGGGGATAACGTCACCATCATCCAAGAAGTTTATGAGGTTACTCCCAATAAAAAAATCAAATCAGTGGATTTCTTGCTTCCTTCTGACGCAGTGGATATCATGGAAAGTCCACAATGGAAGTCCATGTTGGGAATGGGCGGTGATGATGAAGAGGAAGAAGATTAGAAATCATTGACATTATTGAACAATATAGGGAACGTAAAAGTTATTACGTTCTCTTTTTTTTAGAATCAGAAATATGATGAATGTAGATAAGTATCAGGAAATTTGTCGTTCGTTGCCCCCGCACGTCCAGCTGATAGCTGTCTCCAAAACAAAGCCCGAAAGCGACATTGAAGCCGCTTACGCATTGGGACAACGCCATTTCGGAGAAAATAAAGCCCAAGAGTTGAAGAAAAAATATGAAGATTTGCCGAAAGATATCCTCTGGCATTTCATTGGACATCTGCAAACCAACAAAATCAAGTATATCATTCCCTTTGTGCATCTGATTCACAGTATCGATAGTTATAAACTGCTGGAAGAGGTGAATCGCCAGGCTGAAAAACACCAGAGAAGAGTGGCCTGCTTATTGCAGTTTCATATAGCTACCGAAGAAACCAAATTCGGCTTCTCATGGGAAGAATGCGAAGAGATGCTGCAACAACACGATTTGCATTCTTTGAAAAATGTTGAAATCGTTGGTGTGATGGGAATGGCAAGTCTGACAGAGAATAGGGGACAAATCCATCATGAATTTGCCACACTGCATGATTACTTTACACGATTGAAAACCAAATATTTCACAACGCAAGATAGTTTTAAGGAACTTTCCATGGGAATGACTGATGACTATCCTATTGCGGTGGAAGAGGGGAGTACCATGATACGTGTGGGAAGTGCTATTTTCGGCAAACGGAATTATAATCTCCCCGTAAATGATTAATGGGGGCTTTTGATCAATAATCTGCTTTCAAAATAAATTCCCTCAATTCATCTTTGGAACTTTTGAAATTGAGTGCATTTTCCACAATAAAATAATTCATTTTGTCGCGGCAGAAAGGGTATGCATATTTAAGAAGTTCCAACTTGTTTTTTTCAAAATTCAGCAAGCTGGCAATTTCTGATATCTGTTGCGCACTCATGGATGAGTGTTGGATTACGTGTTTGGCGACAGCCAGCCTGTCGTCATCAAAATTTTCGCCTTCTACCAATTTCTTTGCTTGGGTGAAGCAGGCAGGGAGCAAGCGTGGGAAGTGGGGTGGGAGGTGTGATGGTTGGGTGCGTCAGCGGGTGGGGGAGGCAAAGGTTGACCTCCTCCATGGTGAGGACGGGGGCCGTATCCTGATTCTATCCTTAAGGGAAGCTGGGTGGTAGTTAAAAGGTCGTAGTTTACTTCACGCAAAAAATATTTGTTTTTACGTGGAGTATAGCGTGTGATGTAGAAATTATTACTGCCACGGCGCACAAATATCTTGGCGTTTATTTTGGTTCTTTCGGGACTGTTGAGTGTGATTTGCACTTGGTGAAATCCTTCAGCTAAGCCAAAAAGGCAGATGTTTTGAACAGGGATTGTCGTTTGCAGAACGCCGTTGACACTTACCCAAAACTGTTCGTGTAAATGTTCAGTTGCTAACGAAAGGGTATTCTGTGCTATTGCCCAAGCAGATACCAGGATGAAGCATAAGGTGACGAATATTCTTTTCATAGGGTATAAAATTTTAATGCAATTTAGCACCTATCAGGTGCATGAATTCCTGCCGGGTATTCCATTGTGATAGAAATGCACCGGTAAATTCGGAGGTGGTGGTGACGGAGTTTTGCTTTTGAATACCGCGCATTGACATGCACATGTGTTGCGCTTCGATAACTACAGCCACCCCCAGGGGATGCAATACCTCGTTGAGACAGTCTTTGATTTGGGCGGTGAGTCGTTCTTGCAATTGCAGACGGCGTGCGTAAGCCTCCACCACCCTGGGAATTTTACTTAGCCCTACAATCGTTCCGTTGGGAATATAACCCACATGAGCCTTCCCGAAAAATGGGAGCAAGTGATGTTCGCACATGGAGTAGATTTCAATATCTTTAACCACCACGATTTGCTTGTAATCTTCATGAAACAGTGCACTTTCCAATATGGCTTTGGGATCCAAAGTGTAGCCGTGCGTAAGAAATTGCATCGCTTTTGCTGCGCGCATGGGGGTCTTGACCAGTCCTTCGCGTTGGGGATCTTCATGGATATTGACAATGATATTCTGATAAGCTTGTGCCAGCTGTTCTAAATTATCCGTATTGGAGAAACCATTGCTTTTACTTTCTTCCTTCATTTTTTTAGTGAATTAATGATAGATTTTCTGTTGAATGTATGGATTGTTGTTCTTTTCTTTACCGATAGTCGTTTCCGGACCATGACCGGGGTAGATGGTGTAATGGTCGGGGAGTACAAGTATTTTTTTGTGAATATTTTCAATTAAGGTGCGGAAATTCCCTGTCGGCAAGTCACTTCTCCCAATGCTATTCTCAAAGAGGACATCGCCTACGAAAACACAGGATGCCTCGGGGAGTACAAGAGATATACTGCCGTCGGCATGGCCTGGTGTATAAAGTATTTCTATCGTCTGATTCCCAAACCGAATGGTATCACCTTCCTTTATAAATAAATCAACAGGAGGGAAGTTCTCCTCATCGCACTTCATGTTGAAAGCTACTCCGTATGCAAAGGCATGGCGATAGATTTCCAACCCTTCTGGATGCAAGATGATGGGGGCTTGGAAATGACGGTGGCAAAAGCCATTCCCGATAATATGGTCTATGTGCGGATGGGTATTGATAATATATTTGATTTTTAATTGATTCTTTTGGACAAAATCAGCTAATTCTTGGTCCTCTTTTTCCTCGCAATTGCCGGGGTCAACAATAACCGCTTCTTTGGTTTCATCAAAGAGGAAGTAAGTGTTTACTTGTATAAAATTGAAATGAAAACAGCTGACTTTCAACATGATTTAAAAAGGTTTGGCAAATTCTTTATCCATTTCAGTGTAAACTTTTACTTTTTTGCCGTTTTGAAATTCTACACTATACATTAATTTCCCATTGGCATCCCAATACGACCATGTGCCTTCTTTCATGCGATTGCGGTAATTCCCTTGCATCTGCTTTTTGCCCGTGGGGTAATATTCCACGAATGGGCCTGTTGCAACGCCGTCGGCAAAATTCTGTTCGCGGATTTTCACTTCACGTTCATTGTAGAAAGTCCACATGCCATTCTTTTGTCCATTCACAAATTTCCCCTCTTCCAGTTTTTGTCCGTTGTCGGCATATTCCACCCATTTTCCATGTTTTTCACCCTTGAGGTAGTAGCCTTCGCTTTTTTTCTTCCCGTTGATATTCCAATATTTGTAGATGCCATCTCTCACATTGTCAGCATATTCGCTTTCATACTTTTTCTTTCCGTCATCATAAAAACCTTCCCATTTTCCACTCATTTTTCCCATTTTGAAGTATCCTTGGTCTTTTACAATTCCCGACTCGTACCATTGAACCCATTTCCCATCCTCTTTATCCAAATTGAAACTGCCTTCGCGTTGTTTTTCTCCGGTTTCAAACCATGCTGTCCATACGCCTGTTCGCAATCCGTTACGGAAGTTCCCTTTTTTCCATAGCGACCCGTCTTCAAAATAGTAAACCCAGAGGCCATGTTGCTGGCCGTTGCGAAAATTCCCTTTGCTGCCCACTTTGCCATTGGGGTGATAGAACAACCACGTGCTATCTTGCAAATCATCAATGGAGCTGCCTTCCATCTCTAATTCCCCATTTTCTTGCCACCAGTAAGCATATCCGTTCAAATGGTCATGAAGGTAGTTCCCCTCAAATTTCTTTTGCCCGCTTTCGTAATACTCTGTTACGGCGCCATTCAGCTGGTCATCTTGATAAGTGCAGGTTTTATATAATTTTTTATCTGGATAATAGAAATTCCATTTTCCTGTTTTTAAACCGTTTTTAAAAGTCCCTTCAGCTTCCACGTTTCCTGTAGAATACCAACTTTTAAAAGGACCATTTTCCGCATTGTATTCTTGGGACATTTGCCCGTTTTCGTACCATGCTTTCCAAATGCCCACTTTTTGTCCGTTATGGTAATTGCCTTCCATCAGCACTTTGCCGTTGCGGTGGTAGTATATCCAATGCCCTTCTTCCACAGAATCAATGGCAACGCCTATGGATTTTAATTGCTGGTTATGCCAATAACTTTTTAAAGTGTCTTGTGCTGAAAGATTGCTAATTATCAGTATAACAATTAATAACAAAGAAAATTTTCTCATATTCAGGGGATTATTAAAATCTTGCAAAGATACTAATTATTTGATTATAATGAGGTTTATTCTGATGGTCTTGTTTGAATTGTTTTTATTTGTGGATCAAATTCCTGCCATTGGGTTTCGGTCATGAATCCTCTTTCAACCATACGTTGCGCCACAGCACTGATTTCCTGTTGTTTCGCCACGGTGATAGTGCCGTCGTTGTTGAGGGTGTAGGCAAAATGTTTGGGTGCACGAATAAGGGAAGCCAAATAAACACATTCGGGGAAAGTGAGTTCGGAAGGTTTCTTGTTGAAATAAAATTCGCTTGCTTCCCCAATACCAATGATATGAGGCCCCCATTCCGCAATATTAACGTAAATTTCAAACATCCTCTCTTTTGTCATAAGATGGTAATGTTCTATCATCCAGACTAATAGGAATTCTTCAAATTTCCTTGAAAATCTTTTACCTCGGTTTAGAAACAGGTTTTTGATTAATTGCATGGAAATCGTGCTTCCTCCGCGTACTAATTTTTTTGCTTTGATGTCCGCAATGAGTGCGCTTTGTATCGATGACTTGATAAATCCGTTGTGTTGGAAAAAGGCACCATCCTCGCTGGCTAATATGGCTTGTGTTAAAAACGGAGGGATATCGGTGTAGGAACAGAAATAGGGGTTTTCAGGCGAAATAGGGACCACTCTTGCCGTGTCCCCGTTTTCGTAAAAAACATATTCGAAAGGTTCATTGAATCGGGTGATGTTTTCCAGCCCTTTGATGATGCGGAAATTTTGCTTCCGACATCCGATGTTGAAATCCAGTTTCAGACTGTCAATAAGATTGGAATTATAGTCTAAAGATAGGCTATAGTCCAGACTCCCTTCTACTTGCAGTTCTGGTATCACTTGGAAAAGTTCATGCGGAAGGGAATGGAACAGTTTCCCGGCATCGCTATCCTTTTCATCGATTCTGAATATGACATGTTGCCCGTTGAGGGGTTCGTAACATAGATATGGATGAATTATTATTTCATTGAGAATTAATGTTGAAGAAGGTTCTATTTCAATTTTTTCTTTAAAAATATTTATGTTCAGTTGGGCACCAATGGAATCTATCAAAATAGGCTGATCAGCAAGGTAGCGATGTTCGCAAGAAAATTGTTCCAATTGTGCTGCAAGACATATTTTGGTCTCCGTATTGTTTTTCCTGTAGAAGTTTAATTCCCCTTTTATTTGATGAAATTGGGGTTGTACGTTTTCTATAGATTTGGGGAGTGCAAAGGCAGCGTTCGACAAGTCATTTTGTGCCAAGGTAAGTTCCCCGCGATAGAGATGGTGTGCATTATCAATGTGACCACTTAATTCCCAATTTGTTGTATTGTTTACGGCGGAGACTGTGAGTTTGCTTTTTAATTCATGCTGAACAATTTGTAGTGGTGAAAACAGGTAGTTTGTTTTTAAGGAATCTATATCAAAGTTTAATTCTAATTGATTAATTTGTAATTCATCAGGACAAACATTTTGCAATAAAGATAAAATGTTGTTGATTTGTTGCGCGTAGTTTCGGTCACCAATGTTTTTCCCGTTTTGTTTTTTCAAGAAGGAATAATTGTTGTATTTGCCTTGCTTTACGATATTTAAGCATATTTTGTCAGATGACAGGCTCTGAAGGGCCAAACAACGATGGAGGCCTTTCCATACCCGAACTTTGCAATGTAAATTTTGAGAAGAAAAAAGGGCTTCGGAGGCATTGTTGTCTTGTACGGTTAATTCGGCAATGTTGATGGCCATGTTGCCGAATATTGAAAAGTCGGCGACTGCAATAGGAGAGTGGGAGATGGTAATCTGTTTCTCTTTCTCGATATTTTGTATTTTGTGAGCAATAATGTGTTGAAGGATAGTGGGAAACAAAAAATGACAAGTGGCAAAAATGAGAATAAGGCTTGCCAAAACGATGCTGATACTTATTTTCTTTTTTCTGCTGAGTTTGGAAAAGGCGAATGGGAATTTCATTTTTGGAATTTGGTAAGGCGCTGCAAAATTAATAAATTTGATGTTTAAAGATACTGTTTGCTGACAATTATTGAAAAGATAAAGGATGTTCAGGGTATGTTTGTTAGAAAACGGCATCATTCCCTTTGGTCCTGCAAATGATTTTAACAAAAAAATACTATTTGTTGGCGTGTGGGCGCAAACATTGGCAATGGAGAAAAACTATTAAAAAAAGACAATGAATTGTTACTCCCTTATAATGAAGAAATTAAAAGAAATATGGGACGTGTAAATTTTTTTTGGATGAAATGTTGCAGGGTAAAAGAAATTTTCTATTTTTGCAACCTCAAAATGGGGCGGGGTAGCTCAGTTGGTTAGAGCGTCGGATTCATAACCCGGAGGTCTCGAGTTCAACTCTCGATCCCGCCACGTGCGGAAACCCTTGCATACGTAAGGGTTTCCGATTTTTTATAAAGTCTGCTGAGACAGTAGCGAGACAGTTAAACGGATCCTTTCCAATGCCAAAAAACATAGAAAGGATAAAAAAATATGTCTGTCCCATTCGTTAAATTCAAGCCCGCACAGTACTATAAAGGAAAGGATTGCTATGTGGGGTACTATGCCGAAGATCCCATTACACATAAGTTGCGCAGGCTGAAAATAAGGATTAACCACATTGCAAGTGCGCGTGATCGTGCGAAGTTTGCAAGCCACCTTGTTCACGCATTAAATGAAAAGCTATATTCCGGCTGGAATCCGTTTGTGGAGGAATACTCGAAAAATGCAGCTGCAAGTTTCAATGATGCGTGCGAGGCGTTTATGAGGGATAAATCGGATCTACGACCTGATTCATTGCGTTCTTATAAGTCGTACACAAACATCATTGTACAGTGGGCTGCTGACAACGGGGTAGGGGTGACGTATTGTTTCCAGTTTGATAAACATGCGGCCAAGCGGTTCATGTTGCATCTTGCCTCAGATGGCCGAAAGTCGGCACGTACATACAACAACTATCTCCGCCACTACCAGACGATGTTTTCTTGGCTTGTGGATAACGATTTTATAAAAGAAAATCCGTTTAAAGACATCAAGCCAAAAAAGGAGGATCAGAAAATGAGGAAAACAGTTCCAGCCGATGTTCGCAAACGGATAC
>JAEEGL013085962.1_pt1 | contig 13185 bp, 10 predicted proteins | sample 9134231 | NCBI WGS metagenome assembly JAEEGL01 (sample SAMN16246548, study PRJNA631951) | gut metagenome | biome: gut microbiome; feature: rumen; material: fiber-attached | host: Bos | place: Iran: Karaj | collected 2018-10
ACGGGGTGACAGTGTTGGTCTCCAGCAGCAACCGGTGGGCGATGTCGTTCACCGGCTGGTTGTCCTTCTCCCAGAGCACCATCAGCACCAGGTACTGCGGATAGGTGATGCCCAGCGCCGTCAGCATCGGCGTATATGCCTGTGTCACCAGTCGTGCTGCCGTATAGAGACGGAAGCAAATCTGATTGTCGAGTTGTAATTCTGCGTGCATCTTATCTTTGTTTATGTCGTTTACGATGTTTCTGGGTGCAAAGGTAAGAATAATAATTTATATCGCAAGCGATTTATCCAAAACTTTAAGCTTGTTTAACGATAAGTCGTGCACGATATTATTTACGGGTATAACTTGCAGAGTTATAAAAAAAGCCGCCGACATCTACTCTTCGGACATCGGCGGCTCCGTACTAAATCTCCGTCTGCCGTTCTGCCTGCTGATAGGTTGTCCGCTCCTCACTCATGGTCAACTCCCTGTGAAGCATCGACAGATGGTATAAAATCCCCCACATTGCTTCACATTGCAACGTGGGTGATTCTATTGTCTACTCTTATATTGGTGGCGTCATTGAAGAACGTCTGTTGTCCTTTGGTTATATTCGAAATTGATTAGACTGAATTTTGTTTCTTCTATCTCGAATATAAATTGATACTCATATCTTGTCTCATTGACAACAGCTGGGAGTAATATCTGAATCTTTTTCCCACTTGCATGTTTGATTGACTCATCTTCTGGAGAAAATGTAATGTCGTTGAAAAGAGCGTGAGCAGACCATTTTTTTAGAGTTTGATTGTAATAAATATTACTTGATGGAATTAGCAAATCTGTTATCTTAGAATTACGCATAACGACCGAGGGTGCCTGGGGCTTTTCTTTATCATCATACTTGATTCCTTGGTGAATGATTCGTTTTGACTTTCCATCCAATCCTACAAAGGCCATGTCGTCCCAGATGATTTTGATGGAACTTGCAGCATTGTTTTGTATAGAAAAACTCACAAAATTTCGTTGGATGCTCCATGATATAAGCATAAAATTGTCTCTGTATTGTAATTCTACATCACTGCTTATGCTATCTTCCATAGTGGTCGTATTTCTACTAACGTTGACGAGTCGGTACTTGTTATAAGCTCTATACCAAAAACCTCCATTATATGGAGATGCAAAATAAAGGGAGTTCTTATAGAAGTGCATATATCCATCATTTTTGTTTTGATAATAAATATAATCTCCAAACACCTTAGAGAGTTTATTATCTGGACTTGCATAACTTCCTGTCACAATAAAAGCCTCTTCTTTAGTCATTCCTGGTGCAACGGTTCTTGTGTCAATGTTAGGTATGAATTTATCTCTAAAGGGAAGAAGGGGGATAAAAGCCAATCTGTTAGGTACTTGTGGTGGATAAATCCATCCGATGGTTCCGTTAGAAAGCCGAACTTTAGCAAGCTTAAAATTCTGACCCTCTATTCCTAAAACGACAAAATTATCTCCTTGATTTAGAGGTGTCATCTTTAGGGTCTTGTCATTTGCTGCACTCATAACATCGTCAGGTGTGCTATATTCGTTCCCATCGTAGAATTGAATCGTTGTTGGTGCAACCTGCATAATTTCTTCAGAGGTTGATGGCCTATAAGCTTTTTCAGAGCTCAAAGTGTTTTCTATCCCTGGTATCTTCTCCTTGTCAAATGGAGTTATTTTGATGTCAAAGTCAGACTCGTTATAACGCGATGCTATTATTCGGACATACCCCTTACCTGATTTCAGACGAGACATAATCTTCTTTATGTCACTTCTTCCTCCGATATAGAAATCAGAAGTTACAAGACGCTTCTTCATGGAATTTGTTTCTGGCACAAGATTTACGGTTAACATCTTCTCCAAATCACCATTGTCATTATAAAATCCAACTTTCACTGGAGCAAAGACGGAACCAGAAGAAACCCAAGTATTAAACAGACCATTGTTAGTAATAAGCCTAAAATCAGCTTTAGACCAGTCCCACACAACTACAGAACCAATATTGTCTGCACTGTAAATATACACATCTCTTTCCACTTCTCCTTTCATGGGATCAGCCTCGTTATGTACAACTTCCCATCTTCCCTGGGCATTTGTTGTTAGACCTGCTAACAGCAACGCCGTGATTGTCAATAGTTTCTTCATTGTGCATGTCGTTTTTAAGTTTGTAATACTCCTAATTCAATGAGTCGCACAAACTCTTTTACACAGAGAAAGCGCAAACCCCTGCCATATCCCACTTAGGCTTACCACAGCCTTAAATCTACTACGGAGAAGTCTGCGCTATGCGCATACTTCATTGTAGATTTACTATGCTCGCTTTCTCTGTCGAGGTGGTAATTCAAGTGGGAAATGAGCATTATGTCTTGTGTCTCTTACGAAAACACGCTGCAAAATTACTCAAATTTCTGGACTATGGAGCAGAATTTGAGAAGAATTTGTGCGCCATGCGTTAATTTTTGCTCAATAGGGGTCAAAATGTGCAGGATATTTTGTAATTTTTTCGAATCATTCTCATACTAACAGCCTCTCATTGAGAAAAGTTGCTTAAATATTTGGAGGTATCGAAAATAATTCCTATATTTGCACCATAGAAACGATAAAACAAGGAAATATGCCAGAAATATTTAGATTCTACGGATTCTCGTTCTGGGACCCTCCACGAGATTATCAATCTCGCAGCACCTCCCTTCTACAGCAAAGAACATGAGCCACTACACATACATGTAGAGGGTAATGGTGGTATGGCCAAGTTTATTTGGAATGGTGCCGAGTTCGAACTGTTTGAGAAACAAGGAATCAAAGCGAATGACTATAAGAAGATCAAGAAGATGATTGACGAGAATGCCGACATTATCGTCAAGCGATGGAAAGAATATTTTGAGAAATAAGGAGGATTGCGTATGAAGATTAAGGAGATTTGGTTTGATGCCGATTTCATTTACGGCAGAGACGAAGAAGGAAAGGAATATAAGCAGTCGTTGCTGTGGTATCCTGGGCTGCGGCAGGCAAATGATGAAGAACGTGGCAATTATACGTTTGGATTCGATGGTATTCATTGGCGTGAACTGGATGAGGATGTCAGTTTCGAGAGTTTTGTATATGAGGATGCCGAGCCGAGTGGTTTTCAACGCTTCTTCCTCACTCACAAGGAAATCAATGTGGCAGAGTTTGCCCGACGGATGGGTATGAATCCCACATTGCTCCGAAACTATATCAATGGATTCAAAAAGCCCTCAAAGGAGCGTGAACAGGAGATACTTGACCATATTCACAAATTGGGAGAAGAGTTAGCCGCGGCATAAACTTAGGCAAGCAATATAGGTCAAGCTGGCTGGGAGATAAGAAACGGAGTCTGATGTTTTGCATCAAGCATGAAGAATATGCGGAAGGTCTACAACAAAACCACGGCAGACATGCCTGAAGAACTACGTAAGACTTTTCCAGATATTGAAGAATTAAAGAAATTGATATAAAACGCCCCAACAAAAGGAGAGACAACTTCCAGAACCCAAATTGTTTCATGTGGAAGAGATAGAGATAGTATGACGACACCAACATTATTCAAGGAATATATCTGGCTGGTGAATACCATCCATCAAGCCAGGAGCATCACACTCAGCGACATCAACAAGAAATGGTTGACGACAGAGATGAGTGGGGGAGTGGAATTAGCTCGTAGTACCTTTAATCGTCACAAGATAGCCATTGAGGATATCTTTGGCATCCGTATTGAGTGCGAAAGGAGTAAAGGCCTGCGACAGCAGAAAGCACTCCATCTGTATCATCTTATCAGAGAATACAAGTTGTTTGAGTGGTGGGATTAATTACAACTTGAGGTGCAATTGGCACTCAAAAAGCATTTTTATAAGGTTTGGAATATGATACCGAAAGAGAGCCCGAGAATGTCTTTTAGAGGAACAGAAGAATCGATGAACTTAGAGCGGATGTAAAGAATACTCTTCATTGCCCTACTGAATGTTTGTATTCCAAGAGCTTAATTTGATAGTCGGCGAAGGCATCGGTACGGCGGTCGAGGGATTGCTGGTAGAGGAGCTGGGCTTCGAGGAGGTCGCTCATCTTTGAGGTGCCCGCTTTATAGTAGTCGCGGTTCAGGCGGAGGTTCTCTTCGGCCTGTTCGATGCTGCGCTGGGCAATCTGGAGTTGCTGGTAGGACTCTTCCACATTGTTCCAAGCGTTCTGTATGCGGATGACCAGGAGTTCAGAGTTGTCGGCCAGTTGTTCCTCGGCTTTCCGCTGTTCTATCTTCTTACGCTTGATGGCATGGAAGCCGCCCCACCAGTCGGAGATGGGTACGCTGACGGTGGCAAACACCATACCAAAAGTACGGTCATTATCAAGTAAGTTGTGGTAGTTGTAGCCTGCACCAACACCAATAGTCGGCAGGTTCTTGCCTATCTCCATCTTGCGCTGAAGGTTAGTGGCCTGTACCTGTTTTTGGAGAAGCTGATACTCGGCTGTCTGCAAAAGGGCTTGCTGGCGGTCTTGTTGTTGGGGGATTGATGCGACGGGAAAACCGTCGCACACACTAACAGCAAAGTTGTCGCTAGATAGGCCGCAGTATTGGGCAAGCAATAGTCGGACGATGCTGATGCCATTCTGGAGCTTTAGCTTCTGACTTTCGACCTCATTCTGACGGAGTTGCACCTGCAACAGGTCGTTGCGCATAGCCACACCGGCACGTACTGCCACATCCACATCTTTATATATATCAGCCAACAAGGCTTGTACTGCCTCGATGGTCTTCATCTTCTCCTGGAGTGAAACCAACTGCCAGTAGTACTGCTCCGTCTGTTTCTCGACCTCGTTTTCTGAGAGTTGTAGTTGCAGGCGGCTGACGTCCTCGCCCACTTTGGCCAGTTTGTTACCGTTGATGATCTGGCCTCCAGCAAAGACAGGCTGTACGGCATTAATGCCAGCGACGGTGCCGTTCTTCAACATCGACACGCTGATGGGGTTGCCAAGTGCAGCAAGAGCCTCAGCAGGAAGCGACTGGGCGAGAGCCATGCCTAATTCGGGGGTTATCTGCTCAGAGAGGTTCAGTTCCGTCTGCGCCATTCCCTTGTTGGCATTAAACCAAAAGCCCGTACCGCTGATGTTAGGGAAATACTTGGTGAAAGCCTCCTTACGCTGCTGCTGGGCAGCATCGATGGAGTGCCGTGCATTACGAATGGCGATGTTGTTGTGAAGGGCGGAGTCCTTTAACTGCGCCAGCGTGTAGGTTTGTGCCGAGGCTGACAGTGTGCAGCTCAGGGCTATGATAGATAGTAGTTGATTCATATTTGTATTACTTAGTCAAAACTTTCCAATAAATAACGGGCAGCATAGTGACTACCAATATGAGCGCACCGATACCACCGGCAAAGATGGTGACACCTACTGGCATCCAGATAGACGACTGGGCAATAATCATCGGCACCACACCAACGGCAGTAGTGGCCGTCGTCAGGAAGATGGGAACCATGCGGCGCTTGCCGGCTTCGTAGGCTGCTTGCTTGACGGCCTTGTTATAGGCGTTGCGGTCTACCGTCCAGTTACCGTGCTCTGCTACATTTTTTTTGATCAGGTCGATGGCGTGTTCGAAGATTAGAATCTCGTTACGCATAATCATTCCTATCAGCGTGATAAGTCCAAGGATGGATGACAATCCGAGGTCACGGTTCATCAGTCCTAAACCAACGAGAGTGCCGGGAACCATCAGTATAAGTGCCGCCATACAGACGATGGTGATACCATATTTCTTGAAGTTGAAGAGCAGGAAGAAGAACACGATGACCCAAGCGATGATAAGGCCGCTGGCGATTTGAGGTATGGCCTCATTACCATATTCTATCTCGCCGCCCACCTCGCTGCGCACACCTTGTGGCAGTTGTATCTCATCCTGCATGATGCGGGCAATCTCCTTTTCTATTTGGCCCGTATAGACGCCCTGTGCAAACTGACCCGTCACAGTGATGCAACGCTCGCCTCCACGATGCATGATGCGGCTCTCGCTCCATTTTGGGGCCACTTTGGCTATCTGGCGAAGCGGTACGGTGCTGTTCGTGCTATTAAGTCCGCCAGAGAGCATAGTTACTGGCGACGTGATACCCAGGTTCTCAATATCAGAGTAGGTCATATCGGTATCGTCCTTAACAACGATAGGTAGTTCGTAGTTATTCTCCCAAATCTGTCCCACGCGCAGGTCGCTTGATGTAGCTGTCAGAGCCAGTTGGGCAGTGGTACGGGTGATGCCAAGCTGTGCAGACGCCACCGGGTCGAGTTCCACATTAATAATAGGATAGGGTTGGAAGTAATCTGTATGCACCCACTCCAGTTCTGGCATCTGGCGCATGCGCTCCATCAATCGCTCAGCCGCTACATGTAGCGAATCGAGGTTGGCGCCATAAAAGCGGTATTCCAGCTCAGGTACTTCCAGATAGTCCATTCGTTTAAACTTCACGTAGGCATTGGGGAAAGCCTCGCTCAGTCGGGGTTGATACTCTGCCAACAAATCGAGTGTAGCCTCATTGCTCTTAGTATTCACAATAAACTGGGCAAAGTTGTTGCCTGCCATCTGGGGCGCGTAGGCATCCATGAAGCGGGGCGACGAACAACCGATGAAACTTGTGATACCCGTGATACGTTCATCCTTCTCCAAGACGTGACGAACAGAATCTGCCACTGCATCCGTCTCTGCCAGTCCCTTACCATCGGACAGGAATATTTCTACGGCAAACTGGTCGCGATCAGCATACGGGAAGAGTCGTATCTGCAGCGTGGTGGCAATGACTGTCGACAACAGGATGGTGCTGAGACCTCCTCCGATGGTAAGCCAAGGATGGCGGAAGGTCCATTCCAACACATGATTGTAGGTGTTTTGGACGGCCCCCAGAAACCCACCCCCACCCCCTCCCGAGGGGAGGGGAGTCTGGTTACCATCATGAGCAGAATCTGCAACAGACGTATTTAAGCTCCCCTCCCGTCGGGAGGGGCTGGGGGTGGGTATCATCTTCACCTCTAAGAATGGTATTATCGTCACGGCCAACAAGAGTGACACCATGAGGTTGATGGTTATCGTGATAGGGAAGGCCACTAAGAAGTCATAGAATACACCTCTGAACGTGATAAGGAAGGGATAGAAGATAGCACAGATACAAATAGTAGCCAGCATCATCGGCATAAAATACTGTTTGGCCGACTCGAAGGCAGCCACCTTCGGTTCGTAGCTCTTTCCTAAGTATTCCAAATAGCCGTCGATGACCACGATAGAATTATCCACAATCATTCCCAGTACTACAATGAGTGCTGCCAGTGTCACGATGTTCAGTTCGATGCCTAGCATATACATGATGGCCACAGAGACAAAGGTACTGAGCGGAATGGTGATGGCTGCCACGATGGCTGACCGCAAGGGGAAGAGTACCATCATTACCAGGATAATGATTGCCATGGAGATGAGCAGATCACGGAGAAACGACGTGATACTCAGCGATACCACCTTCGGCTTGTCGGCAATACGGGTCACGTTGACATCATCGGGCAGTTCCTCAGCAACAAAACTGCTGAGCACACTTTCCACATCCTTACCATATTGTATCACATTGTTGCCTGGTGTCATCTCCATCGAGAGCAACATACAGGGGTGCCCGTTCTGCTCGATGCGACTTGCCATTGGCTCGTACTCACGCACCACACGGGCAATATCCCTCACACGGACTACCTTTCCTGTGGCTGCGTCGCTGTAGATAATTTGATTGGCAATCTCCTCTTCGCTGTTCTCCATCGGCTCAATATGGATGGGTATCTGCTGATCGTCGTCGCTGATGCCGCCACTCATGGTGGTAATACCCTGGGCTTGCAGACGGGTGAAGAGCATTTGCTGACCGATGCCGTAGGCCTGCAGACGTTGACGGTCTACATAGAGCGATATTTGTTCTTTCTGATCGCCGAAGATCTTCACATTGGCAACAGACGGTATGCGGCGCAGACGGTCGCTGAGGTCATCGCTATACTGTTTCAGTTCGCGGTAACTGCGCTCAGGACTCTCGATGGCAATGAGCAGGGCTGAAGTGTTACCAAAGTCTTCGTTCACCACAATGGCGAGCACACCAGAGGGCAGCTGCATCTTGAAAGCATTCAGACCGTGCTTGATTTTCGACCATACCTCGTCCTTATTGTTCACGTCATCGTTCAGGCGCACCATCGCGATACACATACCGTTCTGCGACGTTGTGGTGGTCTTGTCTCGGTTCACCTCGCCGTATGTAAACAGATAGCGTTCCAAGGGGCGTGCCACCTGTTGTTCCACTTCCTCGCTCGTAGCACCAGGATAGACGGCAACTACCACACCCTGACGGATAGTGAACGCAGGAAATTCATCCTTCGGCATCACATACATGCCGTAAATGCCCAATACAAACAGGATACTAATGATGAGTAGCGATATCGAGTAATGTTCCAATGGCCAGCGGAGCCAATTCATTTCTTTCATTTTCGATTTACGGATTTTCGATTTTCGATTTAATACACTACACGTGTGCCCTCACTCAATTTCTGATAGCCCTCGGTCACTACGCACTGGCCCATGTCAAGGCCATCCGTGATGGCTACATGATTACCACTGGTCACGCCAATGCTTACTTTTGAACGATGCACCGTGCTGTCGGCAGCCACCGTCCAGACAAACAGCGACCCGTCGGCTGCCTTCTGCACCGCCGTTACAGGCACAAGGTAATCACTCCCCTCTCCCCCGAGAGAGGGGCCGGGGGTGAGACTCACTGAAGCCACCATCCCTGGCAACAGTTTCCTGTCGCCGTTCTGCACATTGATTCTTACATCATACGTATGCGTGAGCGCGTCTGCCTGAATACCTTTTTCTATCCTTCCGCCACTCACCTGCTTCTGAGCTGCTTCCACGTTGATGGTCGTGGGTGTCGATGCGGTAATACCACTAATCTCTGCCTCAGGGATGCTGACCTTCACCTTCACGCTGCTGATGTCGAGGATGGTCACAACGGCCTGCGAGGGTAGCGCCGTCTCCCCTGCCCCAACCAGCTTCTTGCCGATGATGCCGCTCACAGGAGCCGTGAGCCGACAGTCGGCCAGGTTCTTCTTGGCAATCTCGTACTGCGACTTGGCCTGAGCCACCTTGCTCTGAATCTCCACCCACTGCACCTCGGGCAGCGAGCCGTTGTCGTGCAGCATCTTGAAACGCTCCAAGGCATCGTTAGCCTGCGTCATAGCTGCCTCGGCACCAGAGAGCAAGTTACGGGCCTGTGTGTCGTCCATCTCGGCAATGAGCTGTCCGCGACCGACGGTCTGTCCTTCGTTCACCAGCACACGCTTTACCACCCCCATGCCTGTAAAACTGACTGCCGTAGCCTCGCGCTCCACCACGATGCCCACAAAAGATTGACCATTGACCTTTGACGATTGACCATTGATTACCTCAGTCTTTACTCTTGTCGGAGCCTTTGCTCCGCTCTGATAGAGGGGATTTGAAATCCCCGTACAGCTGCACACCATCAGCACAGCTAGCAATCCTAAAAAACTTTCTCCATTGTCCGTTCGTTTAATTCGGGGTGCAAAAGTAGGGGATTATATTCTAACATGTTTGTTCAAATTAACTGCGTTTTTTTATCTATTTTACTTTTTGGGGTGCAATAGAAAAGATTTAGTTACAATAAGAACATTCTTTTTCGTTTGAAATGATTACCTTTGCAAGCAAAATCGAACGTATATATGCATCAAAAAGAGATTTCACTCCAGACGCTTACCGACAATGAGGATATTCAAGTAGGTTATTCCGACAACGACATTGTCATTGTTGGCAGCATCCAGGAGTTTGCCGAGATTAGTGCCGCCCATGTGTCAATGAATGCTATTGCCATCTGTATGCAAGGCAAAGTACAAGGTACGCTCAACGGGCAGGTCATTGAGTTACATAAAAACCAAGTGGCCATCATCCCACAAAATGTGGTTATTGCCGACCTGATGATCAGCCCTGACTTCAAGCTGAAGGCGATGTTTTTCACCAACCGCATCCTACAGAGTTTCTTGCGCGAGAAAATGAACGTTTGGAACGATGTGGTCTATGTTCGCAGAATGCACGTCATCACGATGGAAGATGTGGACCTGCAGTTCTATACCTATTTCTATGAAATGCTTCGTCTGTGTTTCGATAAGCATGTTGACCATCCCTTCCGTACTGATGTCATCCAGTCGCTTCTGCGAGGGGCTATCCTTGGTCTCTGCGGTGCACTGAAACAGCGTATGCTTAACGATGAGCTTTCAACAGATGCACCGACTAACAATAATCACTTCCAGCACTTCCTCGACCTACTGCACTCCACAGAAGTGAAACATCGTACCGTGGAATGGTATGCCAACGAGCTCTGCATCTCGCCAAAATATCTTTCTGCATTATGCAAAAAGAACTCTGGCAAGACTGCTAACGAATGGATTACAGAACATGTATTAGAGGACATCCGCTATTACTTGAAGCAGACCGACTACAGCATCAAGCAAATTTGCGACTTGCTCGGTTTTCCCAATCCTTCCTTCTTCGGCAAGTACGTCAAGGAACATTTCGGCCAGACACCCGTATATTTCCGTCAGCATTAAGGTATTTTTGCCGCCCGAGCCAGTGAAGAATTTTGTTAATTCTCCAAAATTCGTTGTTCTTTACAAGCTTTTTAAGTAACTTTGCCGCCCGAACTATGACCATTGAACATTGAAGATGAATAATAAGCTTCCCGTTTTCATCGCTGGTCCCTGCGTGATAGAGTCTGCCGAACTGCTCGATATAGTAGCGCAGCGGCTGGTGGAGATTAACCATCGGCTAGGCACCGACATCATTTTCAAGTCGTCATTTGACAAGGCCAACCGCACGTCCATCCACTCTTTCCGAGGCCCAGGCATGGAGCGTGGCTTGCAGATGTTGGCCGACGTGAAGAGTCGCTATGGCTTACGCATACTCACCGATATTCATGAGGCCTGGCAGGCGGCACCAGTTGCGGAGGTGGCAGATGTCTTGCAGATCCCGGCTTTCCTCTGCCGTCAGACGGATCTGCTTGTAGCTGCTGCACGCACAGGACGGACGGTGAACATAAAGAAGGCGCAGTTTCTTAGTGGGCGAGACATGCGTTATCCTTTGGAGAAAGCCTTCGAGGCAGGTGCCACCGAGGTGTGGCTTACTGAGCGTGGCAATATGATGGGTTACGGAAACCTCGTCGTGGATTTCCGAAATATCAGCGACATGCTCGAACTCTTTAACTCCTCTTCAAGGGGTGGGGGATATGTCATTATGGATTGTACCCACAGCGTACAGCGCCCCGATGCACAGGGCGGCAAGACAGGTGGCGACCGCCGGTTCGTGCCCGCTATGGCCCTTGCTGCCAAGGCTTTCGGTGCCACTGGCTATTTCTTTGAGGTACACCCTGACCCCGACCGTGGACTCAGCGACGCTGCCAACATGTTACCCCTCGACGACCTGGAACCGCTGATACAGAAACTACTTGGCCAGGAAGCTGAAAAGTGAGGAAAAAAACATAAAAATGGAAAATAATATAGTACTTATTTTGCCATTACGGGGAAAACCACTAACTTTGCCGCGCCAAAAACCATAAATGGTTTTGCATGGGAATAAATAACTAACTATGAATACAAGAAAAGAGGAAGGTCTGCAGAAGCTGGGGCAGAAGGTGGAGTTCTCTACTGACTATGACCCTTCGGTACTGGAGGCTTTCGAGAACCTACACCAAGAAAACGACTACTGGGTACAGTTCAACTGCCCTGAGTTCACCACGTTATGCCCTATTACTGGGCAGCCTGACTTTGCTGAGATAAAAATCCTCTACATCCCTGGCGAGCGGATGGTGGAGAGTAAGAGCCTGAAGCTCTATCTCTTCTCGTTCCGTAACCACGGTGACTTCCACGAGGACTGTGTGAACACCATCATGAAAGACTTGGTGAAGCTCATGGACCCCAAGTATATCGAGGTTTATGGATTGTTCCTGCCACGTGGCGGCATCAGCATCTATCCCTACGCCAACTACGGTCGGCCAGGTACGAAGTATGAGGAGCTGGCTTGGCAGCGAATGAGCAACCATGTGCATATTTGATACAATAAACAAGCGACAAGAACTAACTAACTAACAACTAACCATAATTTATGAAAAGATTACTAACCATTTTTGCCCTTGCAGTCCTAACCATAGCAGTTCAGGCGCAGGGCATCCCGGCATTTCCAGGTGCCGAAGGTCACGGCCGCTATGTTACTGGTGGTCGTGGCGGACAGATTATCCACGTGACTAATCTTAACGACTCAGGCACAGGCTCGTTCCGACAGGCCGTCAGTGGGTCTGCAAAGAAGATTGTGGTCTTCGACGTTGGCGGTGTCATCGCCCTGAAGAGCAATGTGAACATCGGTGCCAACACCACCATCATGGGACAGACGGCTCCCAAGCCAGGCATCACCCTGCGCTACTACACCGTGAATCCTGCTGGCGATAACATCATCATTCGTTTCCTGCGCTTCCGCCGTGGTCAGGAGAAGGATGTGAACGATGGAGCCGATGCCTCGACGGCACGTCACTATACAGGCATCATGCTCGACCATTGCTCGCTGTCGTGGTCGATTGACGAGGTGGCCTCTTTCTACGATAACAACAACTTCACCATGCAATGGTGCACCATCGGCGAGAGCCTCTGCAATGCGGGGCACGGTAAGGGTGCGCATGGATACGGAGGGATCTGGGGCGGTAAGCTCGCCTCCTTCCATCATAACCTTATTCTTCACGTCAACAACCGTTCGCCTCGCTTCAACGGCGCGCGCTACAACTGGAATGGCTACACCGCCAACCAGCTCTACACGCAGTACAAGTGGGAGAACGCTGTGCAGGCCGAGAACGTTGACTTCCGCAACTGTGTGGTCTACAACTGTGTCAACGGCTGCTACGGTGGTCCTGGCGGTGGAAAGGTGAACATGGTGGGCAACTACTACAAGAGCGGTCCCGCAGGAAACACCACACAACTGACGAAGGTTACCGTAGGCAGTAGCGATAACTCCGAGGGTTATCCCATTTACTGGGGTATGACAAGCCGCTACTTTGTGTATGGCAACACGTTTGACGATGCTCCCGCAGGATGGAAGACATTCGGTTATGACA
>JAEEGL013356490.1_pt1 | contig 13185 bp, 12 predicted proteins | sample 9134231 | NCBI WGS metagenome assembly JAEEGL01 (sample SAMN16246548, study PRJNA631951) | gut metagenome | biome: gut microbiome; feature: rumen; material: fiber-attached | host: Bos | place: Iran: Karaj | collected 2018-10
GAAGATTCTCTCTGCAGTCGATGCTGCGATCAAAGGTTTCGGTCACATCCGAAACGGGATTCCCTACATAAACGATCCGATCGTCATGTGTCCAGACTTCTCCGTGAAAGATATCCCTTCCCTCTTCCATGGTCAGGATACGGGCATTATAAAAACGATATTTCATCTGATCACTCCTTAAGATCTGCCGGCCCAAAGCCCTGTGGAAGCAGATCCTTCAGCAGGTATTCCCGGATATCCAAAGGGCCGGTTCCCAAAAGGATCCGGAAGGACTCCGGATCACAGAATTCCATCATCACCTGTCTGCAAACGCCGCAGGGAGGAGCGATCTGTACCAGATCTCCCTCAGGACTTCCGCAGATCGCGATGGCAGTAAACGCTCTGTTTCCTTCGCTGACCGCCTTAAAGATAGCGGTACGCTCCGCACAGATCGTAGGAGTATAGGCCGCATTCTCAATGTTACAGCCGGTAAATACCTTGCCGTCCGCACACAAAAGCGCAGCCCCCACCATAAAATGGGAATAGGGAGAATATGAATTCTCCCTTGCTCTCATTGCACATGCAAACAATTCCTGATCGGTCATTATAACAACTCTCCGAATCTCTTAACGCTTTCGCGTACCAGTTTTTTAAAGGAATCCGCAGCCATATCCGCTGTCTCCTGCACTTCGGCATGGCTTAAAGGTTTCATGGTCATACCGGCAGCCAGATTGGAGATACAGGATACACCGCAGACGCGCATACCCATATGATGGGCTGCAATGGCTTCCACTACCGTAGACATACCTACGGCATCGATCCCTAAGGTACGGCACATGCGGATCTCCGTCGGTGTTTCAAAGCTGGGACCGGTAAACTGGGCGTAAACACCTTCTTTTAATGCAACGCCCTGGGATAATGCAGCTTCCTGGATCAGTTTGCAAAGCTCCGGATCATACACAGCGGTCATATCCGGGAAACGGGTTCCCAGTTCCTCGATATTGGGTCCGATCAGCGGATTACGGATAAAGGTAGAGATATGATCTTTGATCAGCATCAGATCTCCAGCCTTAAAGTTATAATTAACACCGCCTGCCGCATTGGTCAGGAACAGGATCTTTGCGCCCATAAGGCCCATCAGACGCTCCGGCATTACCACATCGGAAATGTCATAGCCTTCATAATAGTGGACACGGCCCTGCATACATACCACCGGAACCCCTTCGAGAAAACCAAAGATATATTTTCCGGCATGTCCCGGAACCGTGGAAACAGGAAATCCTTCCAGTTCCGAATAGGGAAGTTCACACTTTACATCGATCTGCCTGGCAAAATCTCCCAGTCCGGAGCCAAGAACAATAGCAACCCTGGGTTCAAAATCCACCTTCTGTTTGTAGATCTCAAAACACCGAAGTAACTTTTCATACACGGGATTCATAATTTCTCATACCTCTTAAAGATCTTATCTGCACTGCAAACATGCTTTGTGCCGTCATCATCAATGATGATATAATCATTGACCCCAATAAATGTACGACCTCTGCGGTGGCTGATGTAAGGGCAGACAATAGCACCGTCTTCCCTGGTGACCTTGATCAGATGATCGGTAACGATCCATCCCTTGGTCACTACATCACTCCAAAGCTCAAAGCCGTCCTCCAGATGCTGTCCCTCAGCATACTGAACGACTTCTGCCTCCATGGGTGTTCTTCTACATCTCATTACGTATACCTCCTCCTTATACAGATAAACAGTTAACGGATATCCTGATTTAAAACGTGATCCATATCATCAAAGTCCTGATTCTCTCCCACCATTCCCCAAATAAAGGTGTAAGCTCTGGAACCGGAACCGGCATGAATGGACCAGCTGGGACTGATCACCGCCTGTTCGTTACGCATAACGATATGACGGGTCTCGGTGGGCTCTCCCATATAATGCATAACAAATGCATCCTCGGGAAGATCAAAATACAGATAAACCTCCATACGACGATCGTGGGTATGACAGGGCATGGTATTCCATACACTGCCGGGTTTCAGGGCCGTCATGCCCATTTCCAGCTGACAGCTTTCCACCTGACCGGGAAGGATGAACTTATTGATCACACGGTGATTGCAATCTTCCAGACAGCCAAGTTCCACTTTGTTTTCCGGTTTGATGATCACCACATCTTCCGAAGGCTCTCCTTCCAGTTTGATCAGCTTGGTAGGATAGGTCTTATGTGCCGGTGCGGAATTGATATAGAACTTGGCAGGATTACCACCTGCTTCGGAAGCAAAGACAATATCCTGATTGCCCATTCCGATATACATGCCTTCCTTATGGCCGACCTTATATTCTTTACCGTCTACGGTAACCGTTCCGGCACCGCCGATATTAATAAGGCCCAGTTCTCTTCTTTCCAGAAAATATTTTGCCCTCAGCTCCTCTCCTGCTGTAAGCTTTAAAGGCGTAGCAAGAGGGGTTGCACTACCGGTAATGATGCGGTCGATATGACTGTAAACCAGTTTGATCTCTCCGGGCACAAATACATGTTCAATGAGGAACTCCTCACGCAGTCTCTCAGTCGTATAATACTTCACATCCCTGGGGGATGCTGCAGTACGTAATTCCATATAACTTCTCTCCTCACTATCTTGGGCCTTATAAAAACAAAAACCCAAATTCTTGTATGCAATACATATATATTATACAAGAACTTGGGTTTAATTCAAATTTTTTTTATTGTTTTGCACAAAGGAAAGGATCAGGCATTGATCACTTTCTTAAAGCTCTTTTTGCCCTTGCGGACCATGACGCCTTCACCATCAAAGGCTTCTCTGGCAAAGGTCTGTTTTAAGTCGGTGACCTTCTCATCGTTCACACTGACACCGCCCTGCTCAACGGCACGTCTGCCTTCGTTACGGGTAGGTACCAGACCACAGGCAACCAGAAGGGAAATGATATCGATCTGATCCTCGTTAAAAGCAGAGGCATCCAGTTTGGCAGTAGGAACTTCTGCGCCGCTTGCTCCGCCACCAAAAAGTGCCTTTGCACCTTCCTGTGCTTTTTTTGCTTCCTCTTCGCTGTGTACCAGCTTGGTCAGTTCGAATGCCAGGATCTCTTTTGCCTGATTAAGCTGTGCGCCTTCCCACTTGTCCATCTCATTGATCTGTTCCATGGGCAGGAAGGTCAGCATACGGATGCACTTCAGTACGTCCGCATCCGCAACGTTTCTCCAGTACTGGTAGAACTCAAAAGGAGACGTCTTGTTGGGATCCAGCCATACAGCACCCTTCTGGGTCTTACCCATCTTCTTTCCTTCGGAGTTAAGAAGCAGGGTAATGGTCATGGCATAGGCATCCTTCCCCAGCTTCTTACGGATCAGTTCGGTACCGCCCAGCATATTGCTCCACTGATCATCTCCGCCGAACTGCATGTTACAGCCGTAACGCTCGTATAAGCTTAAGAAATCATAAGACTGCATGATCATGTAGTTAAATTCCAGGAAGGATAACCCCTTCTCCATACGCTGCTTGTAACACTCTGCACGCAGCATGTTATTAACGGAGAAATGGGCACCGATATCACGGATAAACTCAATATAATTTAAATCTCTGAGCCACTCGGCATTGTTCACAAGAAGGGCTTTTCCATCAGAAAAATCGATGAATTTGCTCATCTGTCTCCGGAAACAGTCGCAGTTGTGATCGATCATCTCCGTCGTCATCATGGTACGCATATCACTTCGTCCCGAAGGATCTCCGATCATAGCGGTACCGCCGCCTACTAATGCGATGGGCTTATTCCCTGCCATCTGAAGACGTTTCATCAGGCAAAGCGCCATAAAATGTCCTACATGAAGGGAATCTGCGGTAGGATCAAAACCAATGTAGAAAGTTGCCTTTCCGTTGTTGACCAGTTCACGGATCTCATCTTCATCCGTCAGCTGTGCAAGCAATCCTCTTGCCTTAAGTTCTTCAAAAATCTGCATATACAAAACCTCCGTAAATCCGGGCGTAAAAAAACCGCCCATTTGTAAGTTACAAAAGGACGGTTATTAACCGTGTTACCACCTTTTTTCACATATGACTCACATCATATGCCTCTGTCAGTACTCTTTAAAAGCAATACTGTCGCATTGTAACGTATGCAAACGGCTCAGCCTACTCCACCATCCATAAAAGGAAAATCGTGATTCAGCCTGCAGCTCGGGGACGTAATTCTTCATCCGATCTCCTGCGCCTCTCATCAGCCGGCAGCTTTCTGTAGGATTCATAAATGAAGAAGGAATATTCCTTTCCCTTCATCGCTTTTGGTCAAATAATATGTATCACAAATCTGCGCATCTGTCAAAGGGCTTCGCAGATAGCCTTTGTGGTCTTCGGTTTGTTCATGGAATAGATATGGATACCGTCGACTTCTTTTTCCTTCAGATCACGGATCTGAGAAATCGCAAATTCGGTACCGGCTTTTCGCATATCCTCGGGAGTATCTCCGTATTTTGCAATGATATCCGCAAGGTTTTTGGGGACACTGGAACCGGATAAGCTGACGGTTGTTCCAAGCTGCTTCGCAGAGGTGATCGGCATTACTCCGGCGATCAGGGGTTTCGTGATCCCTGCACTTCTCGCCTTATCCACAAACCGGTAAAACAGTTCATTGTCAAAGAAAAGCTGGCTGATAAAGTAATCACATCCCGCCTCTTCCTTTTCCTTAAGATGACGGATATCCTCTTCCATGGAAGGCGCTTCAAAATGCTTTTCCGGATAACATCCGCCGCAAAGAGCCACCTCCGGCTCTTCTTTTTTTAAGAAACGGATCAGATCCTGGGCATAGAGAAAATCCCGGTCTTCAAACTGTTTATCGTCCATCCAGGCAGGTCTGTCGCCGCGAAGAGCCATGATATCCACGATCCCGGCGTCCTTCATCTTCTGCACATTATCAAGGATATCCTGCTTCTTACTGCCTACACAGGTAAGATGCGCCAGCGCAGGGATCTTAAGCTCCTTCTGGATATAAGAAGAAAGCTCAATGGTATTACGGGTCCTGCTTCCGCCTGCGCCGTAGGTAACGCTGATAAAATCCGGCTTAAGTGCAGCAAGCTCCTGCATAATACGAAAAGCGTCTTCAAATTCCTCATCCTTTTTGGGAGGAAATACTTCAAAAGAAAAAGTAAACTGGTTGATAAAATCAGTGATCATGGTTTATTCCCAATCCATATCCGGATTCTCGATCTTCTTATCACGAAGCATCAGATCCTTAACTGCCTGATCGGCGGGTTTCTGTTCAAACAAAATGCAATTGACCTGTTCAATGATGGGGAGCTGAACATCGTATTTTTTACCAAGCGCAAGAGCTGCTTTGGCAGAGTAGACACCTTCCACCACCTGATGCACTTCTGCCATGGCGTCTTCCATGGACATTCCCTGCCCCATTAAGATACCGGCTCTGCGGTTACGGGAATGCATGCTGGCACAGGTAACGATCAGATCGCCGATTCCCGTAAGGCCGGAAAAGGTTTCTGCCTTACCGCCCATTTTAACGCCCAGCTGAGAAATCTCATGGATACCTCTGGTGATCAGAGCTGCTTTGGAATTATCACCGTAGCCAAGGCCGTCTGCCATACCGGCAGCAAGGGCTACCACATTTTTCAGCGCACCGCCCAGTTCCATTCCCAGCATATCCGGGCAGGTATATACACGAAATACCTCGCTCATAAAGGCACTTTGTAAAAATTCGGCAGTTCTGCGGGTCTTTGCTCCGACAACAATGGTCGTGGGAATCCCTCTGCCCACTTCTTCCGCATGGGAGGGTCCGGATAAAACCGCTACATCTGCCTGCGGGATCTCCTGGTTTACGATCTGGGAACGGGTCATTAAGGTATCTTCTTCAATACCCTTGGCAACATCCACGATGATCTGTCCCTGTGTCACAAAAGGAGCCATCATCTTTGCAGTGCTTCTGGTAAAAGGGGAAGGAACCGCAAGGACCAGGATCTCTTTGTCTTTGATGGCTTCCTCCAGATCCGTTGTAAAACTGACGATCCGTGGGATCATAACCCCGGGAAGCTTATCCTTATGTTCATAATTCTCCTGTAAAGAAGCAATCTCCTCTTTCACAATGGACCAGACGGTCACATGATGACCTTTGCCTGCCAGAAGGACCGTTAGGGCAGTTCCCCAACTGCCGGCTCCGATGACCCCGATGTTTGACATATTCCTACCTCGCTTTTTCTTTTTTTGTAAAGTTTATTCGATACCGGAATTGGAATGCGTTTTCTTAAACAGATAGACCTTGCTTTCCTTATGAGTAAACAGCCTTACAATGTTCTTTCGATGCTGATAATAAGCAAGAGCCATAAGAAGCGCCGTCACCACATACATTTCCACCAAAGTCCATCTGTCAGCGCCGGCAAACAGACCCATTTCTCCGGAAAGGATCATCTGGATCAGAAAGCCTGCATATACCAGAAGGGAGCCAAGGCTTACATAGTGGGTGGTTAAGAAAGGTACAAAAAACAGTAAGAGCCCCACGATCAGGAAATAAGGATGAAACGCAATGATCAGACCAGCCGTACAGGCAATGCCCTTTCCGCCTTTAAACTGCATGTAAAAGGGAAAATCATGGGCTAAAATAGCACCTGCTCCTGCATAGAGCATCAAAAGATACATCTGATCAGGGTGCGATGCCTGAAACAAAAACCGAACCAGCAGGATCGCGAAGATCGTTTTCAGGCAGTCTCCTGCAAAAACGATCAGTGCCGCCCTGGTACCAAGCACACGGAGTGTATTGGTGGTACCGGCATTACCGCTTCCGTAATTACGAATATCGATGCCCTTCATCTTACCGTAGATGTAAGCGGTCTGAAACAGACCGAAAGCATATCCGATGAGAAGTGCCACAACTCTGACCATGATTATTTGTCCTCTTTTCGTTCCCGGATAATAAAATGCAAGGGAGTTCCCTTAAAGCCGAAGGTTTCACGGATCTGATTCTCTATATAACGCTGATAAGAGAAATGCATCAGTTCCTTGTCGTTTACAAAGATCACGAAAGTAGGGGGCTTCACCGATACCTGGGTGATATAGTAAAGCTTTAACATCTTACCCTTATCGTTTGGCGGCTGCTGCATGGTAACCGCTTCTGCCATGATCTCGTTTAAGACACCGGTCTTAACACGCATCGCATGGTTCTCGCTGACTGCATCGATCAGGTTGATAAGCTTATTTAATCTCTGACCGGTCTTTGCAGAAATAAAGGTGATCTCCGCATAATTCATAAAGGAAAGTGTCTGGAACACCTTCTTGGTGAAGTTATCGACGGTCTTATTATCCTTTTCGATCAGATCCCATTTATTGACTGCTATGATCATACCCTTGCCGCGTTCATGGGCAATGCCGGCGATCTTGGCATCCTGCTCCGTAACGCCTTCCTCTGCGTCGATCACAAGGACTACCACATCGGCTCGTTCCACTGCAGCGACGGTGCGGATGATCATATAATGTTCCAGATCTTCCTTGATCTTGTTCTTACGGCGAAGACCTGCTGTATCGATCAGGATATAGTCTTTTCCGTTTAAGGAAAACGGTGTATCGATGGCATCCCGGGTGGTTCCTGCGATATCGGAAACGATCAGTCTGTCCTCTCCCAGGATCTTGTTGATCAGGGAACTCTTGCCGACGTTAGGCTTACCGACTACCGCAACAGCAATCCGCTCATCCTCTTCTCCTGTATCCAGATCCTCCGGGAAGTGCTTCACCACTTCATCCAGCAGATCGCCGATACCGGTCTGATTGGCAGCAGATACTGCCATAGGATCACCGATACCCAGTGCATAGAATTCATAAATATCATTTTGCTGTTTGTTAAAATCATCGATCTTGTTTACCGCTAAAACCACCGGCTTATTGGAACGGCGAAGCATGTCCGCAACCTTCTGGTCCGAATCCTGCATACCGCTCCTGCCGTCAACCAGGAAGATGATCACATCCGCCGTATCAATGGCGATCTGTGCCTGTTCCCGCATCTGTGACAGGATGATATCCTTGGATTCCGGTTCGATACCACCGGTATCGATCAGGGTAAAATTCTTGTCCAGCCAGTTTACATCCGCATAGATCCGGTCACGGGTAATCCCGGGAGTATCCTTGACGATAGCGATGTTACTGCCGGCCATCATATTAAAAAACTTGGATTTACCTACATTAGGCCGCCCTACAATGGCAACAATAGGCTTTCTTGCTTTGCTCATATATACCTTACTTTCATAAAAGGGGAAGCTTACCTGGTTACGGCTCTGCTTCAAATAAAGAAGGAACCAGACGATTAGGACTTAAATCATATAAAATGCGATTCACGAAGTCATATCCGCTTGATTTTACAACATCGATTTTTACTTGTAAAGCCTTCTCAAGGTCCGTGATCGTCAGATCATCCAGCAGGGTTTCCTCACCGGAACGCAGCATATTCTGGTGGATCAAAAGCACATCCCCCAGGTCTTTTCCTTTCAGCTGATGGATCAGATCCTGCCCGGTGATCAGGCCGGTGACCGTGATCATCTCTCCGAAGAAATCATTGCGGATCGGCGCGATCTCTACCTTGATCTGCGGATATTCCCGCATGATGTCTCTGGCCGCCTGCTTCATGACAGGCGCAACCAATGTTCCGCTTACCGAAGTAACCTTCTTTTTCCGCTCAGTAGGAACATTTCCGGAAGCCTTAAACTTACTTAAGGCATCCCGATATTCCGTCATAAACAGTCTGGTCATTCCGACACCGTTTTCCAGCTGCAGATACCCGTCGTAGCGATCCTGTTCCGGAAGATGTCTTCCGGCTTTTAAATACCACTCATCGGAAGCATGGATAAAATGCAGTCCGTACTTAGGATACAGCTTCTTCTGCCAGGATTCGATAAGATCGATGACCTCACAGGCATCCTCTTTGGTAAAAGGTTCCAGGGGAAAAAGCCCCTCCCGGTACTTGCTAAGACCAACGGGAACCACCGATACACTGCGAAGATACGGCAGATATTTACTCATCTCCTGAATAGAAAAATCCAGTTCCTTTCCGTCATTGACCCCTTTGCAAAGAACGATCTGACCATTCATTTCGATGCCCGCTTCAAAGAGACGATCCACTTTTTTAAGAGCCTCCCCGGCAAAACGGTTATTCAGCATCTTACAACGAAGGGTCGGATTCATGGTCTGGAAGGAAATGTTGATCGGCTCCAGACGGTACCGGATCAGGCGATCGATATCATGATCGCTCATATTGGTAAGGGTCACATAGTTACCCTGCAGGAAAGACAGTCTGGAATCATCATCCTTAAAATACAGGGTTTCCCGCATCCCCTTGGGCATCTGATCGATAAAGCAGAAAATACATTTATTGCAGCAGGAATGATAGTCGTCCATGAGACCGTTTTCAAATTCGATCCCCAGATCTTCCGATTCCTCTTTATCGATATCCAGAAGGCACTCTTCGTTATCTTTGGTAAGAACCACCACGTCCAGATGTTCATCCTGGATCAGGAAACGGTAATCAAAAACATCCTCGATCTGCGTTCCGTTAATGGAAACAATCTGATCGCCGGGTTCCAGTCCCATTTCTTCGGCGATACTGCCCGGTTCGATTTTTGCTATTACATGTTCGTTTTTCGTCATGAAAGATCAATTTCCTTTGTATTCCTGGAATTCCAGAGTTACCTTAAACAGGTCACCGTCCAGATAAATGGTAAAGGTACCGCCCATGGCTTCGGTCAGATTCCTTGCTATGGAAAGCCCCAGTCCGCTTCCTTCTGTGCTGCGGGAAACATCACCCCGGATAAATCGCTCAGTCAGTTCGGAAGCATCGATATTCAGACGCTGAGCAGAAATATTCTTGACGGAAAAGATCACGAAGTTCTTATCCTCTCTCAGTTCATTGTCCAGTGATACATACACTCTGGTATCCGCCATGGCGTACTTGAAGATATTGTTTAACAGGTTTTCCATGATCCGCCACATCTGTCTGGGATCCACAAAGACCATGGAACGGTCGGAATTGTAATCCGTAACCACCGTAAGATTTTTCTGTTCGAATTTCTCGGAGAACTCTCCCAGTGCCTGATTCATCAGTTCCAGAAACAGGATGGGTTCCGGATACAGCTGAATATTGCCGGAAGAGATCTTGGAAGCTTCCACCAGATCCTCCGTTAACTGCTTTAATCGCTGGGCTTTCTGATCCAGGACCTCGATATAACGTCTGGCATTCTCGTTCTGGATATTCTCCCGCTTTAACAGGTCGATATAATTGATGATACTGGTAAGAGGCGTCTTGATATCATGGGAAACATTGGTGATCAGATCCGCTTTCAGTTTCTCATCCCTGGTGGAAATGTCCACCGCATCCCGGATACCGATCTCCATATCGTTTAAGGCTTCGGCGATCTTCTTCTCATCTCCGGAAAGCCCCTTTAAATCCACCTGATAATCCAGCGCACCGCTTCGGATCTCATCAATACCGTCCATAATCGTATCAAACTGCATCTGTTTCCGGAACCGGTGGATCAGGGTCAGCAGGTTAAATAACACCAGCAGGATCACATACCTTGTGGAATGATTCCAGTCATAGATTGCTTCATATGTCAGCAGGATATTTACTCCGGCTACAAACAGCACCGGGATCAGTACATGAAACGTAACCGAGGAACGGTCGTAGATCCGCCTTAGGATATTTAAAAATCCGCGGACAAAGGAACGTTCCTTCCTGAGGGATCTGCCGGTCAGGGAATAATACAGTACTTTTCGGCTCTTGATCTTGCGGATCAGAGAAAAATACAGGATCAGCAGGAAAATTCCGCCTAAGGTAACGATCCCAGCAACGGTAAGAGCATAATTGTTCTTTTCGATCAGGGCATAGGCCACCAGGGAGTTCAGGGTATAGACCGCATAGACCTCCATGGACAGGATACCCAGAAACAGAATGCCCCAGATCTCCAGAGGGGTACGGTCAAAGAATTTAATCGTCTCCCCAGGCTGTTCCTTTACCGTCGTATAAACAAAGAGCGTAAGGAACACAGCTGCTGAAACAAAGATCACAGCAAAGTAAAGCCACCAGACAGGGATCACCTCTTTATAGGCTCTTTCCAGGGACACAAAATTATCCTGTACCGGAAACTCCGTACCGGATAAAACACTGATCCAGATCTTGGATTCATCATTGTAGATGTATTCGTAATCCTTTAACATCTCCACCATTTTGGTGGAGCTAAGTCCAAGGGAATTGGAATAAGACATGTTGCCGGGATCAAAGAACAGATAAGCTCCATCCTTATAATAGAGACTGTTGATCTCCGTTTCGTATTCCTGGCTTAATTTTTCCGGCTCGATACGATCGTCGTTGGTGTAATAGATATACTTTCCATCCACACAGATCCGCACCACGTAACGCATATTAGTGTTTTCGGAAGCATAATCCACGATATAGCGCTGATATTCCTGATAATTGTAGGAAAGGTTATCCACCGTGGTCTTAAGATACCCGGAAAGCTTGTAATACTCTTCCAGGTCAGAAGCCACGTTTTCCAGTTCCATGCCGTCCACCGTTTCATAACGGTCGATGACCATACGAAATCCAACGCCCGAGGAATAATAATTCTCATAATCGTCGGAATCCGCGGAAGCGATCAGGGGATAGAGATCCGAATCCGTATCGGAAGAAGTCACATATTCATACTGCACGCCGTATCTGCCCCAAAGCAGCATATCCTTAAGGGAATAGATCGCTGTTACATAAGGACGCTCCAGCATCTTAAAACGGTTGGCGTATGCCGTGATGTCGACCTTTTTTTCTCCATCAAAAGAACCGTTATTCTCCATCTGGTTCCGAATAACGGCATAACGAATGATCTGCTGAGCTTCAATGGAAAAAAGATCCTCAAAGGCAGCAGATTCTCTGAAATTGTTTCCGGAGGATAAGGGTGCAAAACGGAATTTATAATCCTTACCGGAAAGATCCAGAGTAATATTGGATTTTTGTATCATAAGGCAGGATCCCGCCGACAGTGTAAACAACGCCACACACATCAGCAGGATCATCAAAAAACGTTTATTGCTTTTCAATCTTATACCCCACGCCCCATACAACCTTCAGATATCTGGGTTCCTTGGGATTGATCTCGATTTTTTCACGAATATGGCGGATATGCACCGCTACGGTATTGTCTGCACCGATGGCTTCTTCATTCCAGATGCTCTCATAAATCTGGTTGATGGAGAATACCTTGCCCTGATTTTTGGCTAACAGGTATAAAATATTAAACTCGATGGGGGTCAGCTTCACCAGCTCTCCGTCCACCGTTACTTCCTTGGTCTCATTGTTGATGCACAGACCGCCAACGTTTAAGACATTCTCATTGTCTTCGTTCTTGTTTCCCAGACGGGTATAACGGCGCAACTGGCTCTTTACACGGGCAACCAGCTCCAGCGGATTAAAGGGCTTGGATACATAATCATCCGCACCGATGTTCAGGCCCAGGATCTTATCTGCATCTTCTGTCTTGGCAGATAAGATGATAATGGGAATGGAATTGTTCTCCCGGATCTTGCGGATCGCATGGATACCATCCAGACGGGGCATCATCACGTCGATCACCAGCAGGTCTACCTGCTCCTTGTTCAGGATCGCAATGGCTTCTTCTCCGTCGTAAGCTTTCAGCACATGATAGCCTTCCTGCTCCAGGTAGATCTCCACCGCTTCCACGATCTCTTTGTCATCATCACAAACTAAAATATTTGCCATACCAACCTCGCTTTTTGTAAATGAATCCCTCTACAGTATAATCTATTCTGTCAAAGTAAGAAAGGCGCATAAGACCCCCCTCTTTCCGTGGCTCGCCCGATGGAAAAACAAAAGCCTAGGGATTTCAAAGATGCAGATATCCGTGATCTCCAGATGACCCGGCCGGCTGCCCGCCTGTAACAAAAGCCTTGCATTGGCGCCCCACAGATCCAGAAAATACTTTCCGTTCTCCTTTGGAAGGATCACCCCTGCTTTTGTCAGTTCTGCCACCTTTCCCGGATCACTTTCCGTAAAGGCATCGATCACATCCTGGCCTACCTCGTATTCCTTTCGGGAAATGGAAGGGCCGATGCCCACATGGATATCCTCTGTATGGCAGCCATATGCCCCGGTCATCTTGCGAAGGACTTCCCCTGCGATCCCCATGGCGGTGCCCTTCCA
>JAEEGL013810447.1_pt1 | contig 13185 bp, 12 predicted proteins | sample 9134231 | NCBI WGS metagenome assembly JAEEGL01 (sample SAMN16246548, study PRJNA631951) | gut metagenome | biome: gut microbiome; feature: rumen; material: fiber-attached | host: Bos | place: Iran: Karaj | collected 2018-10
CTGACGTCGTAGTGAGCCTCGCTGCCGTCGGCGAAGAGGATATAGAAGTTGTTGAGCGCGTTGAGCTCGTATTCCTTGTCGGTCTGGTTGTCGACGGTTATCTCGAGGTAGATATAGTGCTCGTTCTTGTCGGTACGCATACCGGAGTCGATGACCTTGGTGAGGGTATAGCCGGTATCGTTAGCCTTGGCAGTTTCGGAGAGACCGGCGTTTATGACATTGTCGGCGAGACCGTCCTGCTTGCCGTCCGTGCTTATCTTGTAGGGCTGCGACGATACTGTCGAGCTGCTGCTCTCCTTGCCGGAGCAGCCTGCTGCTGCGGTCAGAGCCATGGCGGCGCACAAGAGGAGCGCGGTGATTTTATGTTTTCTCATTTAATGAGCCTCCGTTCGGGTGTGAGATAGCGGCGCATACTGCGCTCCCTAAGTATACCACAACAGGGCGGCAAATGTCAAGCAGCGGACGGCTCCGCAAAAGAAAAACGGCTGTCCGGAATGGACAGCCGTCAGCTTTTACGTGTCAGAAATTACTCAGCAGAAGGAGCGCCTACGGGGCAAACACCTGCACAAGCGCCGCACTCTACGCAAGCGTCAGCGTCGATAACGTATTTTCCGTCGCCTTCTGAGATAGCGCCTACAGGACACTCGCCTGCACAAGCACCGCAGCTAACACAATCGTCTGAAATTTTATATGCCATAATAAAGCACCTCCGTAGATTATTCGGGAGCTTCCGCTCCTCTTGATTCTATTGTAACATATGGGCGGAGAAAATCAAGATTATTTTGTTAGTGTATACTTACAATCTGCGGAGAATAGCCGGAAACGCCGTTTTTTGCTGAAACTTAGACATCTGTCAGGCGCTTTTGCTGTTTTTAGGATAATATTGCCGTGTTTTTGAAAAATCTTGACATTGTCCCCTGCGGTATTGTATAATTATTGTGGTTAGGAGCCCTGCATCCCTCTTGCAGGCTCATATCACAGTTGAAAGGAGTTTTGGAACATGAACAAGCTTAAAAGAGTGCTTGCCGGACTTGCCGCGGTATGCTCCGTAATGGCGGCGACCGCCTCCTGTCAGGACAAGGAGAGCTCGTCCGAGAACAACAGCCACTACAAGGAGCAGGACGAGTTTACGGTCGAGGCTGACGAGAGCAAGGTCAAGGGCAACAGCACGGCTGACATCAACGGTCAGACTATCGTCTGGCTCGCGGACTACGACATCAACCCGACCAACAACAACGACCGCTCTGTAGCTCTGTCGCTTTTCGAGGACGTATACCACGCCAAGGTGAAGTTCGTGCAGGCGGATTCAAACGAGAAGTTCACGAAGCTCGCGGCGATGATACTCTCCGGCGACGAGGTGGATATGTTCCCCTATGAGTGGGACGCTGTCCCCAACGGCGTTGTCAAGGACCAGTATCTGCCCCTCGACCCGTACTACGACGTGCTCGGCATGGAGGAGGACGGCTTGTGGGACGAGATGAGCGACGTTATTGATATGTTCGAGTACAACGGACAGCACTATGTTGTCCCGTTCGCGGTGTCCGACCCCCTCGTTATCACCTACAGCCGCAAGCTCATGGAGCAGGAGGGGCTCGACGACCCGTATGAGCTCTACCTCGACGGCAAGTGGGACTGGGACGCATTCATGGAGATGATGGAGACGTTCGTTGCCGCTGCTCCGAGCGGAACTACTCGCTACGGCATAAACGGCTGGTTCGGTCAGGCGATAATACAGTCCACCGGTCACACGGTCATCAACTACGACGGCAATAAGTTCTCGAACAATATCGACGACCCCGAGATCGAGAAGGCGGAGCTCCTCATGCAGGATATAGCCTCCAAGCACCTCTACCAGCCCGACTGGATAGGCTACTTCCCTGATAACCAGTCCACGCTGTTCTTCGCAATGGGCGACTGGGCGCTCGGCACGTCCAACGCCAAGAATCCGGACGCTGACCTCATGGTGGTGCCCTTCCCGAAGGCTCCGGACGCAAAGGAGAACTACCTCTGCTGCAACTACGCGGCGAAGATGCTCGTCAAGAACTCGAAAAAGGGTGCGGCTGTCGCGGCATACATCAGGTGCGAGAGGCTTGCTGCGACCGAGGAAAAGTATAAGCAGATAGCTAAGCAGAAGGCTCTCGTTGAGGAGAAGACCGCGGGCGGCAAGGTGAAGTCCTTCGTGACGGAGGAGCAGTACGACGCTGTCAGGTCGTTCCTCGATACGAGAAAGATGACCCCGATGTTCGACTTCGCATACGGCATGGGCGACAGAATGAACGGCGACGGCGAGTATACCTACGAGACCCGCGGAGTTATGAACAATCTCACTCAGGCTCTGCTCGAGGGCGAGCCGGCTGTCGATTCGTGGGCGACGCTCCGTGATTCGTGGACGGGCGTTATCGACGAGGAGGTCAAGCGCTTCAACGGTCAGTGACTTATTCAGGGCGGATATTATCCGCCCTTTCTTTTGTGCAGAATCAACAAATCAATGGTAAATTTTACAGCAATGTGTAAAAATTTCCGAAAGTGCGTGACATTTTTAAGTGCTTGTGTTATAATGTTAGGGAAGGATTATTCCTTTGTTAAGATATAAACATAAAGGAAGGAATAGAGTATGGACAACAGAAGACGCGTAACACGTAAAATGCTGAGACAAAGGCAGCTCGGAGCGCTTGCAGTCATAGCGTTCGTTGTGCTGCTGTTTGTCGTGCTGCTTGCAAAGTGTACAAAGGGCTCCGGCGACAGCGGAAGCAAAAAAGCAGAGGTTACCACCACTACTACCACTATCGCTGCGACTACGGCTCCGCCCGTGACCACCACGGTCGAGACCACTACTGCCGCGAATCCGAAGGCGTCGAACGTCAAGCTGTCCAAGCGCGAGCTCTTCCTTGACATTGGCGAGACCGATGTGTCGATAATCCAGAAATATCCCGATGAAAACACCGGTGACGCAGACGAGGTCTGGAAGTCGCTCGACCCGACTATCGCAACGGTCAACAGCTCAGGATATGTCACGGGCATATCAAAGGGTCAGACCTTTATCGTGCTCAGCTTCAAGAACTATCCCGATATCGAGATCGAGATCAAGGTAAATGTCGGCGACGTGGGCGCTGCGCCTGCTGTAGCTACGACAACGCCTCTCACTCCCGGCGGCGCTGCTACTACTACCACAGCAGCAGCCGGACTTGCCTGAAACGAATACGACCGGCACCGCTTTTTGCAGTGAGTGCCGGTCTTTTTTGCGCCTGCGAAAAAAATAGCTGATTTTTTTGAAAAAATCTCGAAAAACACTTGATTTTTCCATTTCTGCGTGTTATAATACTATATGATGATAGTTAGACTAAAGACCGGAGACCTCCGGTCTTTCGTATTGTATCAGGAATATAGCACCTGAGAGCGCGCTTCTGACGGCGCTGATACAGGTCGCGGAACGAAAGGAGACATTGCATGAAGCTGAAAAAATTCGGCGGCACTGAGAAGAAGGTCTATGACATCGTAAAGCCCATAACCGACGAGCTCGGCTATTACCTCTGGGACGTCAGCTACGTCAAGGAGGGCGCGATGTGGTACCTGCGCATCTTCATCGACTGCGACGAGGGCATCACTATCGAGGACTGCGAGATCGTGAACGCTCCCGTGGATCAGGCGCTCGACGAGGCGGACCCCATTCCTCAGCAGTATATGCTGGAGGTCGGCTCGGCAGGGCTCGAGAGAGAGCTGCTCAGGGAGGAGCACTTCGAGGTCTGTAAGGGGGATAAGGTGCGGATACGCCTTATCCGGAGCATCGACGGCGAGAAAGAGATATGCGCCTATCTGAAGGGTGCGGACAAAAACGAGCTCACCGTCGCGGACGAGGACGGCAGCGAGCGCGTGATAAAGCTCGAGGACATCGCGTTTGTGAAGCTTTGGTTCGATTTTGATTAGTGTGATAAGCCATTAGCTGTCAGCTCAAAGCTAAAGGCTAAAAACGCGTAATTCTATCATGTCAAACGTAAATATAATATAAACGGAGGAAAATATAATGGAAAACTTTTTCGACGCACTTAAAATGCTCGGCGAAGAAAACAGCGTAGAGACAGATCTTCTCATCGAGAAGGTGAAGTCCGCTATGCTCAAGGCTGCCAAGAGAGCATATCCTCACAGCGAGGACAGGATAAGAGTCGAGATAGACCCGGCAAAGAAGAAATTCGCTATGTACATCGTTCAGGAGATCATCGACGATGAGCCGATAGACGAGAACGAGATCAACATCGACGTCGCAAGGACGATCGACCCCAACGCGATCGTCGGCGGTACGATAATCAAGGAGCTCGATATCTCCAAGCTCGGCAGAATGGCTGCCCTCTCTGCAAAGCAGTCCATCAAGGGCGACCTCAGAGAGATAAACCGCGAGCAGATGCTCAATAAGTTCGAGCAGAAGGAGCACGACTGCATAGTTGCTACGGTTTCACAGATTGAGCCCGGCAGAGGCACCGTTACCGTCGAGTATCAGGGCACGGAGCTCTACCTCTTCAAGAATGAGCAGATCCCCGGCGAGGTGCTCGAGGAGGGCAAGCAGGTAAAGGTATATATCACGGGCATCGTCGGCAAGACAAAGAAGCCTATCGTAAAGATATCACGTACCCACAAGGACCTCGTCAAGCGCCTGTTTGAGCTCGAGGTGCCGGAGATATACGACGGCACGGTCGAGGTCAAGTCGATATCGCGTGAGGCTGGCTCAAGGACTAAGATAGCAGTATGGTCGAAGGACCCGAACGTTGACGCTGTCGGCGCCTGCATCGGACCGCAGCGCTCGCGTATCACCGCCGTGGTGAACGAGCTCAGCGGCGAGAAGATAGACATTATCCCGTGGAGCGAGGATACAGCCGAGTTCATCACAAAGTCTCTCGCGCCGGCACAGGTGCTCAAGACGGTAGTTACCTCCGAGGAGGAGAAGACCTGCACAGTTATCGTGCCGAACAACCAGCTCTCGCTCGCTATCGGCAACAAGGGTCAGAACGCGAAGCTTGCGGCTAAGCTGACAGGCTTCAAGATAGACATCAAGCCCCAGTTCGACAACCTCACAGGCGAGGAGGCTCCCGAGCTCAGCCCGGATTACGTCGTGCCCGTGAAGGAGACCGCTCCCGAGGAGCCCGAGACAGAGGAGCTTGAGACTGAGGAGACGGAGGCTGAGACAGCTGAGGCTCCGGCAGAGGAAGCGGCTGAGGAATAATGATGAAGCCAAAGAAGATACCCATGAGGATGTGCCTCGGCTGCAACGAGATGAAGCCGAAAAAGGAGCTCCTGCGCGTCGTGAAGTCACCGGAGGGCGAGATAAGCCTCGACTTCGTCGGCAAGAAGAACGGCAGGGGAGCCTACATCTGCAAGAGCAGCGAGTGCTACGACAAGGCGCGCAAGGCTCGCAGGCTTGAAAAGGCATTCTCATGCAGGATAGATGAGAGCGTTTACGAGGTGATGGCAGATGAGCTCAGAAAAGAAACGGAAAACGGCTGATCTGCTGACGATATGCCTTAAGGCAGGCAGAGCCGTCAAGGGCTTTGACAGCTCAATGGACGCCGTGAAGGACGGGAAAGCCTTCTGCGTGCTGACAGCCTGCGACGCTTCACCAAAGACGCTCAAGGAAGTGGATTTCGTGTGTGAGCAGTATGAGTGCCCACACCTGAAGACCGAGCTCGCAAAGGACGAGATGGGACGGCTCTGCGGCAAGGAGACCGCGGTCATAGCTGTCTGCGACAGCGGCTTTGCGGACGGGTTCATCAAGAGGATACAGAAATAACACCTCAGAAGTGCTGACATAGATCACATTTTTTACGATAATTGGAGGTACTGCAACATATGGCAAAAAAGATAAAACTGAGCGATGCAGCGAAGGACCTTAACGTCGCTTCGCAGGAACTTATCGAGCTTTTCGCCGCTAAGGGCGATACAAAGAAGAAGGCTTCAACTGCTCTTACCGAGGACGAGATGAACGTGGTGCTCGAGCACTACACCAAGCTCAACGCGGTAAAGTCCTTTGACGAATACTTCGCTTCCAAGAGCGATCCGAGACCGGAGCGCAAGGCGGAGCCGAAGCCCGAGAAGAAAACAGTTAAGAAGAAGGACGCCGAGGAGAAGCCGGCTGCCAAGACCGAGAAGGCTGAGAAGGCTCCCAAGGCTGAAAAGACAGAGAAGGCGGCAAAGGCTGAGAAGCCTGCAAAGGCAGAAAAGCCCGAAAAGACCGAGGCTGCCGCTCCCAAGAAGGAGAAGAAGGCTGCTGCCGAGAAGAAGCCTGCGGCTGCAAAGCCGGCTGAGACAAAGCCTGCCGAGAAGCCTGCAAAGGCGGAGAAGCCGGCTGAGCCCAAGCCCAAGCCCGAGAAGAAGGCGGAGGCTCCGAAGGCAGAGGCTCCGAAGGCAGAGGCTCCCAAGGCGGAGGAAAAGCCGGCAGTCAAGACCGAGCCGGCAAAGAAGGCTCCCGTCAAGGCTCCCGAGCCGCCCAAGCCCAAGAAGCCCGAGAAGAAGAAGGAGCAGGTCAAGGCACGCGACCGCGGCGAGAGCTCCAAGCTCAATACGAGCTTTTCCTCGGAGACTGCTTCCACGGCTACACAGCGCCGTACTGTCGATACAAGAGGAAGCTATATCGACCTCGATAAGTACAACGAGCGCTATGATAACATGGCGAATTCCAACAAGCACAACGAGAACTACAGCTCCAAGAAGCAGAAGATAAACCAGAAGTCCCAGCAGAGAACACGCCAGCAGTTCAGCAAGAAGGAATCTGAGGCTGAGAAGCTCAAGAGGCTCGAGCTCGAGCGCGCAAGAAAGCAGCAGCTCAAGGTCATGATCCCCGAGAGCATTACTGTCGGCGAGCTCGCAACCCGTCTGAAGGCGACAGCTACAGACGTCATCAAGAAGCTCATGGGACTCGGCGTAATGGCTTCGATAAATCAGGAGATCGACTTCGATACCGCGTCCCTCGTAGCTGAGGAGCTCGGCGCAAAGGTCGAGAAGGAGGTCATCGTCACCATTGAGGAGCGCCTCATCGACGACACCGACGACGACGATACCAACCTCCAGCCGCGCTGCCCCGTAGTCGTAGTAATGGGACACGTCGACCACGGCAAGACCTCTATCCTCGACCGTATCCGCAACGCTCATGTTGCAGCAGGCGAGGCTGGCGGTATCACGCAGCATATCGGCGCTTATCAGGTAAACGTACAGGGCAGGGACATCACCTTCCTCGATACTCCCGGACATGAGGCGTTCACGTCCATGCGTGCAAGAGGTGCGAACATCACCGATATCGCTATCCTCGTAGTTGCCGCAGACGACGGTATCATGCCGCAGACCGTGGAGTCCATAAACCACGCGAAGTCCGCCGGAGTGCAGATCATCGTCGCTATCAACAAGATGGACAAGGAAGGCGCCAACCCCGACAAGATAAAGGAAGAGCTCACCAAGTATGACCTCGTCTGCGAGGACTGGGGCGGCGACGTTATCTGCGTTCCCGTTTCTGCCAAGACAGGCATGGGTATAGACGACCTCCTCGAGAACGTGCTCCTCGTTGCAGAGGTGCAGGAGCTCAAGGCTAACCCCGACCGTCTCGCAAAGGGCACCGTCATCGAGGCTCGTCTCGACAAGGGAAGAGGTCCTATCGCTACCCTCCTCGTGCAGAACGGTACGCTCCACCAGGGCGACGTCCTCATCGCAGGCACAGCCGTAGGACGTGTCCGCGTCATGACCAACGACAAGGGCAGAACAGTCAAGAGCGCAGGTCCGTCCGTGCCTGTTGAGATAACAGGTCTTGCGGAGGTACCGAGCGCCGGCGACATCTTCAATGCCGTCGAGGACGAGAGGCTCGCACGCGAGCTCGTCGAGCAGAGAAAGCACGAGCAGAAGCAGGAGCAGTTCAACCAGTACCGCAAGGTAACGCTCGACAACCTGTTCAGCCAGATCGCAGACGGCGAGATAAAGGAGCTCCCGATCATCGTAAAGGCAGACGTACAGGGCTCCGTCGAGGCTGTAAAGCAGTCGCTCGAGAAGCTCTCCAACGATGAGGTAAGAGTAAGAGTCATCCACGGAGCTGTCGGCGCTGTCAAGGAGAGCGACGTTATGCTCGCAAGCGCTTCAAACGCTATCATCGTCGGCTTCAATGTTCGCCCCGACCCCGTTGCTGCTGAAAATGCAGAGCGCGACGGCGTTGATATCCGCCTCTACCGCATAATCTACGACGCTATCGAGGAGATATCGACCGCTATGAAGGGTATGCTCGCTCCCAAGTTCCGCGATGTGGAGCTCGGACGCGTGGAGGTGCGTCAGGTATACAAGATATCCAACGTCGGCATGGTAGCAGGAAGCTACGTGCTCAACGGCAAGGTGACGAGAGGCTGTCAGGTGCGCGTAGTGCGTGACGGTATCATCATCGCAGACGACAAGATCGCAGGTCTGAAGCGCTTCAAGGACGATGCCAAGGAGGTAGCCGAGGGCTATGAGTGCGGTATCAGCCTTGAGAAGTTCAGCGACGTAAAGGAAGGCGATATCTTCGAGGCTTATATGGTCGAGGAGTACCGCGAGGACTAAAGATATGGACAAATGCGGCAAAAGCCGCTGAAATAAGCCGGGGCGCGGCTCCGGCGAGAGGAGGATCACTCAATGGACGAAGAGAGAATGAGCAATGCGGATATGCTTCAATACTGTGACGAGGCACTCGCATGGGAGGATTTCGGACCGATAGATATTTTCTTTTTCGAGTCCGTAAAAAAGATCCTGCTCGGTCAGTGCAGCCCCATAGAGCAGGAGGATAATTTCCCCAACGATCTCATGGGCGTTGAAAGACCGGTACGGGATGTTGAGCTTGAACCGGAATATGACAAGTTTGCGGATATCTACTATGAGGAGGGCGACGAGGAGCTGCCCGACTATACCAAGGTGGAGAGCGATGTCGACGAGGCTAAGGCAGGAGAGTATTTCGACGGCGATGAAAAGCAGGAGGAACAGCACTCCGAGACCGAAGGCAGCGGCTTTACCGTGAACATCTGAGAAAGGATAATTATGCCTAATTTTAAGACCAGCCGCATGGCGGAGGACATCAAGAGAGAAATGACAGCGATACTGCGCGAGCTGAAGGACCCGCGCATAGACAAAATGCTTACGGTCGTGAGAGCCGACCTTTCGGGCGATATGTCCAGCTGCAAGATCTACGTTTCAAGCCTCGGAGGCATGGAGCGTACAAAGGAGTCTGTGGCTGGGCTCAAAAGCGCCGCCGGCTTTATCAGAAGGGAGCTTTTCCATCGCCTCAAGATGAGAAAATCGCCCGAGCTCACTTTCATCGCGGATAATTCGATAGAGAGAAGCGCTGAGATAAGCAAAAAGCTCAACGACCTTTTTGACTGAGAAAGAGGTGCAATATGTTTATTGGCTACAGTGAGACAGAGACGTTCCTGAGAAACTGCAAGGACGCCGTTATCATCACTCACCAGAGCCCGGACGGCGACTGCATCGGCGCCGGTTTCGGACTGAAGGACATTCTTGCGGAGCTCGGCATACGCAGCCGCGTAGTGTGCAGCGACGCTTTCCCCTCGCGTTACGGCTTCCTGACCGATGTCGGAGCAGGCGGTGACTTCGACCCCCAGACCGTTATCGCGGTCGATATCGCCGACATCAAGCTCATGGGAAAATATGCGGAGCTCTACGGCGACAGGGTGCAGCTCTGTATCGACCACCACGAATCCAACAAGGATTACGCCGAAAAGACCCTTCTCCGCGAGAAGGCTACGGCGACCTGCGAGATCATCTACGACCTCGCTCGCTATATGGGCGTGAACATCACCAAGCACTGCGCGATGTGCCTGTATACCGGCATTGCGACCGATTCGGGCTGCTTCCGCTACGACTGCACCACTCCGCGCGCACACGAGATAGCTGCCGAGATGAAGCGCAGCTATGACATCAACTTTGCGAAGATAAACCGCTATATGTTCGAGGTCAAGTCGCTCGGCAGGATGAAGCTCGAGGCGAAGGTCTCGGAGCTCATGGAGGAGCACCTCGGCGGCAAGCTCGCCATTGTTGCGGTGACACAGGATATAATGAAGGAGCTGGGCGTTTCACTCGATGAGCTCGAGGGCTTTGCTCCGCTGACCATACAGCTCGAGAATACCGAGGTCGGCATACTCATGCGCGAGCGCGAGCCGAACGTTTTCAAGTGCTCGTTCCGCTCGGCTGACGAGGTGAACGTCTCGGCGATATGCCAGACCATCGGCGGCGGCGGACACGCTAAGGCAGCAGGCTGCACCGCTGAGGGCAACCTCGAGGACGTGAAGAAAATGCTCATCGAGACGGTGAGAAAGGCGCTCGGCTGATGAACGGCATACTGTGCGTCAACAAGCCGGCAGGCTTTACCTCGTTCGACGTCGTGGCGAAGCTGAGAGGTATTCTCCGTGAGCGCAGGCTCGGTCACGGCGGCACGCTCGACCCCATGGCTACGGGCGTTCTGCCCGTATTCGTCGGTACGGCGACAAGAGCTTGCGACATCATGCCTGACAATACCAAGAGCTACCGCGCCGGCTTCAGGCTGGGCGAGACGACTGATACGCAGGACGTCACCGGCACTGTGCTCTCGCGCTCTGGCAAGCCGGTGGGCGAGGACGGGCTGAGAGCTGTGATACCCGGGTTCACGGGCGATATCATGCAGCTCCCCCCGATGTATTCGGCAGTGCAGGTGAACGGGCAGCGTCTCTACGACCTCACACGAAAGGGCGTAGAGGTCGAGCGTGAGCCGCGCCCGGTAACGGTGTACGAAATAGATCTCATCAGCTACGATGAGATCTCGCGTGAGGGCATCATGGACATCACCTGCGGCAAGGGCACCTATATCCGCACTATCATCAGCGATATCGGCGAGAGGCTCGGCTGCGGCGGAGACATGACCTCGCTCGTGCGGACGAGCTCCGGCGGCTTCACGCTCGCGGACTGCTTCACCTTTGAGCAGATACAGCAGGCGCGCGACGAGGACAGGCTCGCGGAGCTGATACTCCCGACGGAGCGCGTGTTTGCGAAGCTCCCGAAGATAAGGCTCGGCGAGGCGCAGACGAGGATGTACCGCAACGGCGTAAAGCTCGACCTCGCACGGGTAAACGGCATAAGGCAGGGCGTGACTGACTACGCGGTATTCGGCAGCGACGGAGCCTTCATCGGCACGGCACTCGCAGACCATGAAGGCGGCATACTCCGCGTGGCGAAGAATTTAGGGTGAGCGCTATGGGAAACAGAAAAAGAGCGGTCGCGCTCGGGCTGTTCGACGGCGTTCATCTCGGGCACCGCGCAGTTATAGCAAAGGCGGCTGAAATGGCTGAAAACGGGCTTATACCGTCGGTGTACACCTTCGCGTGCGGCACTCTTGCCGCAAAACAGGGACGCGCCGTCGAGTACATCTACCCCGACAGCCGCAGGGAGGCTCTGATACGCCGCCTCGGCATAGAGGACGTATTCAGCGAGGACTTCCGCGAGATCAGGGATCTGTCCGGTGAGAGCTTCGTCCGGGACGTGCTGCTCGGCAGGCTCGGGACGGCTTATGTCGTCTGCGGACGCGATTTCCGCTTCGGAAGAGGCGCGGCGTGCGGTATCGCGGAGCTTTCGGAGCTCTGCGGCAGATACGGCATAGAGCTCGGCATCGCCGAGGACGTCGTGAGCGGAGGCGAGAGCATTTCCTCGCGGCGTATACGTGAGCTGCTCAAAAACGGCGATATGCCGGCGGCTGCGGAGCTGCTCGGCGAGAGCTATTCCATATGCGCCGAGGTAGTCCACGGCGCGCATATCGGTCACACGATAGGCTTCCCCACGATAAATCAGACCTTCGCCGAGGGTCAGCTCGTGCCGCGCTTCGGCGTGTACGCTACTTCGGTCACGGTCGGGGAGCGGACCTATCCCTCGGTCACGGACATCGGCGTGAAGCCGACCGTCGGGGGCGCTGACAGACCGCTCGCGGAGACGCATATCATCGGCTTTGACGGGGATATCTACGGCATGACGGCAGATACGTTGTTCCGGGAGTTCCTGCGTCCGGAGCAGAGGTTCGCATCGCTCGCGGAGCTGAAAAAGCAGATAGCAGCCGATCTGCTGAGAGCTCAGAGCGGAGCCTGCATCTGATTTGTAAACAGAATGCCATACAAAGTTCGTTTTGCTTTCACGGCATTATCACAAAAAGATATTATTCTATTCAGTGGCAAATACTGCCGGAAGGCAGCTAAACATAAAAGATCAGGAGGGTATAACCAAATGATAGAGGTCAGAAACCTTACTAAGCGTTACGGCGACAAGCAAGCCGTGAACGATATCAGCTTCAAGGTCGAAAAGGGCGAGATACTCGGCTTTCTCGGTCCTAACGGAGCCGGAAAATCAACAACGATGAATATGCTCACGGGCTATATCTCATCGACTTCGGGACAGATACTCATCAACGGAGTAGATATCCTTGAGGACCCGATAAAGGCAAAGTCGAATATCGGCTATCTGCCCGAGATACCGCCCCTTTACGTGGATATGACGGTCGATGCATATCTCAATTTCATGTACGACCTGAAAAAGTGCAAGCTGCCGAGAAAGGCGCACCTCAAGGAGATCTGCGAGCTCTGCAAGGTGAGCAACGTCAGGAGCAGACTTATCCGCAACCTCTCCAAGGGCTATAAGCAGAGGGTCGGACTTGCACAGGCGCTCATCAACAATCCGCCCGTGCTCATACTCGACGAGCCTACAGTCGGTCTCGACCCGAATCAGATAATCGAGATACGCACGCTCATCAAGAAGCTCGGCAAGAACCATACAGTCATCCTCTCGTCGCACATTCTCCCCGAGATACAGGCGGTCTGCGACAGGATAATCATTATCAACAAGGGCGTAGTAGCTGCGGACGGCACAGCCGACGAGATCGCTACCAACATCACCAACGAGCACAAGATGACACTCCGCATCGAGGGCAGCACCCATACCTCCAACGACAAGAAGGAGATAGTCGCCGCGCTCAAGCAGATAGACGGCATAAAGTACGTCCGCGCGGACATGGAGCGCGAGAAGGGCATTTACGACTACGACGTTGAGGCTGACGAAAAGACCGATGTCCGCCGTGCAGTCAACGCGCTCTGCCGCGAAAAGGGCTGGAATATCCTCATGCTCCAGCTCTCGGATCTCACCCTCGAGGACATCTTCCTCAGGATC
>JAEEGL014304908.1_pt1 | contig 13185 bp, 10 predicted proteins | sample 9134231 | NCBI WGS metagenome assembly JAEEGL01 (sample SAMN16246548, study PRJNA631951) | gut metagenome | biome: gut microbiome; feature: rumen; material: fiber-attached | host: Bos | place: Iran: Karaj | collected 2018-10
CAAAATTTGTTCAGATGGAAAAGAAAAAGGAGTTGCGATTTCTCGTAACTCCTTGATTTTTAAGGCGCTTCAGGATGGGCTTGAACCAACGACCCCCTGATTAACAGTCAGGTGCTCTAACCAACTGAGCTACTGAAGCAGATGCGCATCATTTCTGAATTGCGGGTGCAAAGGTAAGTAGTTTTTTTTAATCTTGCAAACTTTTTAGCGAAAAAATTCACGAAAACATTATTTTTTTAGTAATTTTGCAGTCATAAATAATAAAAACAAAGATGAAGAGATTATTTCTTGCACTTATATCAACATGTTTGTTGGTACTTAACTGTCAGGCTCAAGATGCCCCAAACCATCATTTTGACGTAGCCAAGAATCTGGAAATATTCAATGCCTTGTATAAGAACCTCGACCTGATGTATGTAGATACACTGGATGCCAACAAGGTAATTACCAAAGGTATTGATGCCATGTTGAGTTCGCTTGACCGCTATACGGAATATTATCCTGATGAACGTCAGAAGGAATTGAAAACCATGCTGACAGGTAAGTATGCTGGTATTGGTGCACTTATACGCTACCATCAGAGGCTGAAGCGAGTGGTGATTGACGAGCCATACGAAGGCATGCCTGCTGCTGAGGCCGGACTGAAGAAGGGCGACATTATCTTACAGATAGACGACACATTAACTGCAGACAAAAGTACTGCTTTTGTCAGTAGCCATCTGCGCGGCGAGGCCGGTACGACGTTTGCCTTGAAAATATTGCGTCCATCGACAGGGAAAGAGATGAAATTCAAGATAACACGTCAGAATATCAAGATGCCTGAAATAATATGGTATGGTATGCGCCCTAACAACGTAGGATATATCAATCTGAGCACTTTTACGGGTGACCCTGCCAAACAGATGCGTCTAGCTTTTGTCAATCTGAAGAAGCAAGGAGCTGAGAAACTGATTCTGGACTTGCGTGGCAATGGCGGCGGTTCTTTGTCGGAATGTGTAGATATACTTAGCATGTGGCTGCCCAAAGGACAGAAAATCGTTGAAACAAAGGGCAAACTGAAGCGTGCCAATTCAGAATACAAAACCCGTTTTGAGCCTATTGACACTGTGATGCCTATCGTAATAATGGTGAATCAAGAGACGGCTTCGGCTTCAGAGATTACCAGTGGTGCCATACAGGATCTTAAGCGTGGTATCATTATAGGTACGCGTACTTATGGAAAAGGACTTGTTCAGGTTCCAAATGTTGACCTGCCATACAATGCGAACCTGAAGCTGACGACATCGCGTTACTATCTGCCTTCAGGACGCGGTATCACTATGGAAGAGGGCATCAAGCCCGACATAGAGGTAAAACCAGACACGATGGCCAACATCACGCTATATTTGGATCGTCTAGACTCGACAGAGGTTGCTTTTGATTATGTCGTAGACTATATCGGCAAGCATCCTACGATTGCCAGTGCCTTGGATTTCCGCCTGACCGATGCCGACTATGAGGATTTCAAACAGCGTGTCATCAAGGCCGGCTTCACTTACGACCAACTGAGCAAGAAACAGTTTGGAGAATTAGAGAAGGCCATGAAATTCGAAGGCTACTACGAAGAGGCGAAAGCAGAGTTAGAAGCTTTGAAAGCCAAGATAGACCACCACGACCTTGGGAGTGATTTAGAACGCCATCGTAGTGAAATACAACAAATGCTAGAGCAGGACATCGTTTCGGCATATTACTTCCAGGGCGGTCAGTTGCTGGTAGGACTGCGCAACGACAAAACGCTACAGGAGGCCGAACGTATCTTGCAAACAGGCGATTATCAGAAAATATTAAATAAAGAATAGCACGAAGGTTACTTCATAAGCAGCCCACTTAGTTCACGCATACCCTCAGAGGCACCTTTTTGAATTTGAGTAACGGTACGACTACCAGTCGATACGGGCTTGGGATCGATAAGGTAAATGGGAATGCCAGGGCGAGTGTACTGTATAAGGCCTGCAGCTGGATAGACATTGAGCGAAGTACCAATAATGATGAAAATATCTGCTTCCTGACACTCTGCAGCTGCAGCAGTAATCATAGGTACAGCCTCGCCAAAGAACACAATAAAGGGACGTAGAAGAGAACCATCGCCTGCTTTTGTGCCTGGTACCACTTCACAGTTATCGGGTGTCAGCAGTTGCTGATAACGCGGATCGTCAGGATCCTTGCTAGAGCAAACCTTCATTAGTTCACCATGTAGATGGATGACTTTTTGTGAACCTGCCATCTCATGGAGGTTATCGACATTCTGCGTAATAACCGTCACATCGTACTTTTCCTCCAATGCCGCTACCAGTTTGTGTCCTTCGTTGGGCTTCACATTCCAGCACTTCTTGCGCAACATGTTGTAAAAGTTGGTTACTAACGTCGGATCGTCAAGCCAAGCTTCATGCGTAGCTACTTTTTGTACAGGGTACTCCTCCCACAATCCATCAGCATCGCGGAAAGTCTTCAATCCACTCTCCACAGACATGCCAGCACCGGTTAAAACAACTATCTTTTTCATAAGCTAAGTATTAAGAATGCACAAAATTAGCAATTTTTCGCGAAATATCGCACGTAAATCGGAGATTATTTGTAACTTTGCGCCCGATTTTAATAATAATAAGGTATAAAGATGGATAAAGTTAGTTATGCACTGGGTATCGGTATTGGTCATCAACTAGTCAATATGGGTGGCTCAGAGTTGAACATTGATGACTTCGCACAGGCTGTCAAGGATGTTTTGGCAGGCAATGAGCTGAAGGTAAAGAGCAGCGATGCTCAGCGCATTGTTCAAGAGTTTTTTGCTGCGCAGGAAGAAAAAATCAACAAACAGCGTACAGAGCAGGGCAAAGTTCACAAAGAAGCAGGTGAGAAGTATTTGTCCGAAAATGCCAAGAAGGCCGGCGTTGTAACCCTGCCGAGCGGCTTGCAATACCAGGTTTTAAAAGAAGGCAACGGCAAGAAGCCCAGTGCCAAAGATTCTGTGAAGTGCCACTATGAAGGATTCTTGATTGACGGAACCGTGTTTGACAGTAGTGTACAGCGCGGTGAGCCGGCAGTATTCGGACTTCAGCAAGTTATAGCGGGCTGGACTGAGGGTTTACAATTGATGCAGGAGGGTGCTAAATATCGCTTCTTCATTCCGTACCGTCTGGCATACGGTGAAGGTGGTGCAGGACAGTCAATTCCTCCCTATGCAGCCTTGATATTTGACGTAGAACTGATTCAAGTCATGTAATTGAAACAAACACAGATTAGGTATTAAATATAAAACATTTATTATTAAGATGAAAAAGTTTACTTTTACTGCTTTTACTGCAGTTGCTGCTGTCATGATGTATGCATCATGCGGTGATGGTACTCCGAAGGCAAGCCTGAAGAGTGATGTTGATACCGTCAGCTATGCTATCGGTATGGCTCAGACTCAGGGTCTGAAGGATTATCTCGTAGGTCGTCTGGGTGTTGACACCACTTATATGGACGAGTTCATCAAGGGTCTGAACGAAGGTGCAAATGCTGGTGATGACAAGAAGAAGGCCGCTTATTACGCTGGTATTCAGATTGGCCAGCAGATTTCGAATCAGATGGTAAAAGGAATCAACCACGAGTTGTTTGGCGAAGACTCAACCAAGACCATTTCTCTGAAGAACTTCATGGCAGGTTTCATTTGCGGTACCACTGGCAAGGGTGGTCTGATGACTGTTGACTCTGCATCTCAGGTTGCTCAGGCAATGATGCGCACCATTAAGGCCAAGAATATGGAGAAAGAGTTCGGCCCCAACAAGAAAGCCGGCGAGGACTTCCTCAAGGAGAATGCCAAAAAGGAAGGTGTGAAGACCCTGCCCAGCGGTGTTCAGTACAAGGTTATCAAAGAGGGTACCGGTGCTATGCCTAGTGACACCTCACTGGTAAAGGTACACTACGAAGGCAAGACTCTAGACGGTAAGGTTTTCGACAGCTCTTACAATCGTAACGAGCCTGCCAATTTCCGTGCCAATCAGGTTATCAAGGGTTGGACCGATGCTTTGGTTCACATGCCCGCAGGATCTGTATGGGAGGTTTACATTCCCCAGGATCTCGCTTACGGCGAGCGTCAGCAGGGTGCTGACATCAAGCCCTTCTCTATGCTGATCTTCAAAATTGAACTGCTTGAAGTAGACGGAAAGAAGTAATGCAGGAGACAAGACAAAACAAAATAGCGCGTCTGCTTCAGAAGGAACTGAGTGTTATCTTTCAGGAGCAGACGCGCTCCTTACATGGAGTAATGGTTAGTGTGACGCGTACAAAAGTCAGCCCTGACCTAAGCATTTGCACAGCCTACCTTAGCATCTTCCCTTCTGAGAAAGGTGAAGAACTCATTCAGAACATCACGAAAAACGAGCGACAGATACGCTACGAACTCGGAACCAGGGTCCGCTACCAACTGCGCATCGTGCCCGAGCTTCGTTTCTTTATCGATGATTCGTTAGACTACATCGAACGTATTGACGAACTTCTGAAGAAATAAACAATTTGCAATCGTCGTTAGTTACAAAATGTCAAGTGCCAATAGCCAAACATGAATTTCCCGTTTTACATCGCACGGCGTTATCTATTTTCCAAAAAATCGACCCATGCCATTAATGTCATCAGCGGCATTTCCATGGTTGGAGTTGCTGTAGCTTCTATGGCATTGGTGGTAACGCTGAGCGTGTTTAATGGATTCCATGATATGGTGGCTTCGCTGTTCACCCAGATGGACCCTCAACTGAAGATTGTGCCTGTCAAGGGTAAGACAGCTCCGGCAGACGACCCTATTCTGACCAAAATTCGGCAATTGCCTCAGATTGAAGTTGCCACCGAATGTCTGGAAGACCAGGCACTGGCTGTTTACAAAGACCGCCAACTGATGGTTAAGGTTAAAGGGGTCGAGGATAATTTTGACAGTTTGACTCACATTCGCGAAATCATAGAAGGTGATGGCCATTTCGAGCTACACGCCGCAGATATGAATTACGGCATCCTCGGACTTGGGGTAGCTTATCAGTTAGGTATTGGTTACTCGTATGACGGAACGCTGAAGATTTATGCTCCCAAGCGTCAAGGACAACTGGACATGACCAATCCAACAGATGGTTTTGTAGAAGACGATCTGTTCTCGCCTGGCGTAATCTTCTCTGTCAAGCAAGGCAAGTACGACAAAAACTACATATTAACCTCTATCAATTTCACACGTCAGCTATTCTCCCAGGATGGCATGCTGTCATCTTTAGAACTTCGTTTGAAACCTGGTAGCAACTTCGAAACCGTCAAAAAAAGCATCTGTGAAATAACCGGTGACAAATATCATGTCTACGACCGTTACGAACAGCAAGACGACACCTTTCGCATCATGAAGATAGAAAAGCTTATTGCTTACGTCTTCCTCACCTTTATTCTCGTCATAGCATGTTTCAACATCATTGGTTCGTTGTCAATGCTTATCATCGACAAAAAGGCTGATGTCATCACACTTCGCAATCTAGGAGCCTCTGACAAACAAATATCAAAAATTTTCCTTTTCGAGGGTCGCATGATCAGCTTCATCGGTGCAGCCATCGGTATTGGAATAGGCCTGCTGCTCTGCTGGTTGCAACACCAATACGGATTGGTGCGCCTTGGGAGCAGCGAAGGCTCATTCATTGTCGATGCCTATCCAGTAAGCGTCCATCCTTGGGATGTTGTACTCGTTTTTGTAACTGTCATTGCTGTAGGATTCCTGTCTGTGTGGTATCCTGTGCGTTATTTCTCAAAAAGATTATTATCCTAAGGTCGTCTTCTCAACTTCGACGGGTTCATGGAGGAAAATTTGTGCCTGCTCCTTGAATTTCTCTGGGTTTTCTGTTGTCAGGTAATTAACTTTCCCACCCTTGGTACAGGTCTGTTCTATATCAGAATGACATTCGAAGTAGCGTTGTAAGCTATCTGCCACATATTCACCTTGAGAAACTATACGGATTCCTCGAGGAATGTATTTATGAATCTTGGGCAACAGCAAAGGATAATGGGTACAACCCAAGATAATTGTATCTATATCAGGGTCAAGACGCATCAGCTGGTCTATGCGTTTCTTGACAAAGTAATCTGCCCCTGGTGAGTCTGCCTCATTATATTCTACCAAAGGTACCCAAAACGGACAAGCCACCCCAGAGACGTGAATGTCTGGAAACAATTTTTGTATTTCCAAGTTGTACGATTCGCTTCTTATAGTTCCCTCCGTAGCAAAGATGCCTACGTGGCGGCTATGCGTCAACGAACCTATGATTTCTGCTGTAGGCCGGATGACGCCCAATACCCGCCGGTTTGGATCCAACTTGGGCAAATCATTCTGTTGGATAGTACGCAAAGCCTTTGCTGAGGCGGTATTGCAACCTAATATAACCAAATGACATCCCATTTCGAAAAGACGGATAACAGCCTGACGTGTGAATTCATAGACCACATCGAACGAGCGGGTACCATATGGTGCACGCGCATTGTCACCCAAGTACAAATAGTCGTACTGGGGCAACAGCTGGCGAATGCCATGAAGAATGGTTAACCCACCATATCCGCTGTCAAAAATTCCTATTGGACCAGGAGCTACGGGTAGAGGATTCACTTCTGCAGCAATGCTTTTACGTCTTTAGTAATGTCCTCGCCCATTTCTGGGTTAATAAAAGGCAGAGCATCCTTGTCCGTGTTGAGGATGAAGGCATAGCCACGAGCCTTGCCAATGGTTTCTACTGCCATATTGATAAAGCCTCTGAATCTTTCCTGCAAATTAGCCTCAGCTTCGCAGAGCATTTTCTGGCTTTCTTTCTTGAAAGCAATGTTCTTGTCGAGCATCTCCTGAAGTTCGCCTTGGCGTTTTTGCAGAATAGTCTTCGGGAACGAAGCCTGCCCGTCCAGGAATTCCTCGTACTTCTTGTTGAAATCATCCTCTACCCGTTTCTGCTCAGCCTCGTACTGGCTGCGCAGTTCTGCCAGCTCAGACTGCATCTGTGCATACTCAGGCATAGCCTTCATTACTGAGTCATAGCTCAGATATCCATATTTAACAGACGTGACATTCGTCTGCGCATAACCCGCCAGCCCCATTAAGGCCATCATCAAAACCAGTACTATTCTTTTCATTTTATATACCTATTTTACTATTCACTCTGCAAAATTAACTATTAATCCTGAATTTTCCAAACTTTCAGCAGAAAACTTCAAACACAAGAACCTATCAAGTGTCTATGATGGCGCGACTACCATGACGTCAATATTCAGGTACAAATAGACGATGTTTAGATTTATTTGCCAAATACCTTGCAAGACTCAGAAAATATACCTAAATTTGCAAACATGAAACAAACTACATTAATACTATTAGCCATGCTACTGAACTTCCTGTCTGCAAAAGCAGCCGACGTAGTATGGTTTGACGGGCAGAATCCTGTAACCTACCAGGTGGTTGGGCGGATAGACCCTGTAGTAAAAATAGCCCTTCAGATGTTTAGCAACGACATGCAACAGGTAACAGGCATGAGTGCTGTACCATCCCGAAAAGCCTGTATCCGCATCGCGCAGGGACATGGCAACGATGACGGTTTCAGGATTAGCGTTAATCCAAAAGGACAGATACTCGTCGAAGGGCATAACGGACGCGGAACGGCTTATGCCATTCTTGAGCTTAGTCGTATGGCAGGAGTCTCACCATGGATCTGGTGGGGGGACGTTGTACCAGAGCGTAAGAAACAACTAACCATCGACAGTCAGTTCTTTTTGGAGCATATTCCAAGCGTACGCTATCGCGGCATCTTCATCAACGACGAAGACTGGAGCTTGCGCAACTGGGCCTGGAAGCATTACGAGAAATCCGACCAGTTTGGTTATATTGGCCCCAAGACTTACAAAGCCATTTTCCAACTCCTTTTACGCCTTCGAGCTAACACCATCTGGCCAGCCATGCACACAGGTACGTCAGGTTTCTTTACCATTCCTGGTAACAAGCTGATGGCAGACTCTTGCAGTATCCTTATCGGCACCAGCCACTGTGAGCCTCTGCTTCGGAATAATGTCGCTGAGTGGAATCAACAGCAGCGAGGAGCTTATAATTATATGACCAACCGTGACGAGGTGAAACGCTACTGGGCGGAACGCCTTCAGGAAGTAAAGGGCAGTGAGGAACTTTTCACAATAGGGATGCGAGGCATCCACGATGGCTCGATGGAGGGTGTGAAAACGAAAGAAGAGAAACTGGACGGACTGCAACAGGTCATTGATGACCAGCGAGAACTGATTCGCACTTACTATCATAAAGATGTTGAACGTGTCCCTCAGGTCTTTATTCCCTATAAGGAGGTTCTTGAAATCATGGAAAGCGGCCTGCGGGTACCTGACGATGTTATTTTGATGTGGTGCGACGACAATTACGGCTATATGACACGTCTCTCTGATGAAAAACAGCAACAGCGACGGGGAGGCGGAGGCGTCTATTATCATCTGTCATACTGGGGACGCCCACATGACTATTTGTGGCTGACTACCACCCAGCCAGGTCTGATATACAGCGAGATGCGTGCCGCCTACGACCATAACTGCCGACAATTATGGATAGCCAACGTCCATGACCCTAAGGTTGCAGCCTATGACTTGGAGTTCTTCCTCGACATGGCATGGGATATAGAAAGCATTACCCCTGGTTGTCCTTCAACAGGGAATACTGGCATCGACAAGTTCACCATTGAGCAACACTTGGAGCAATGGTTATGCCGGCAATTCGGACATGACGCAGGCATCAGACTGGCACCGGCCATGCGCGAATTCTATCGACTGTGTGCCATCAGAAAGCCAGAATTCATGGGATGGACACAAGTGGAGCTCAGCGACCGGAAAGCCTATCCCCGTGGTCGTTCTCAGGTTATAGACACAGAATTCTCGCAGACGGAATTTGGCGACGAGCTGAATAATTACCTGTCTGACTATGCAGCTATCTGCAAAACTGTTCTTGAAACAGAGCAACTGATACGTCCCAACCTAAAGGATGCCTACTTTGCTCATATTAAATATCCAATACTTTGTGCCAATGCGATGGCAGTTAAGATGTTGGAAGCCCAGAAAGCCCGTTCGCTATATATGGGACAAACAGGGCTCTCCATGGAGGGACGTGAGCACTTCATGCTTGAAGCATCAGCACGCTCAATGGCAGCCTATCATGACATACAACAGCTTACCGACTATTATAATAACAAACTGGCAGATGGTAAATGGAAAGGCCTGATGAACATGATGCCACGCGACCTCTATGTGTTCTATCCCCCTACTCTGCCCTATTCAGACAGTAGCACCTTCCCTCCTGTAGCATACGAGCGAAAGCCTTACACGTTACAAGACGCCATTGCATATAATGCGGTTGATTACGACATGGCTTCAAGTGGTTGCCACAGCATCCAAATGCTGGGACATTCCATGAATGCAGTAGCCATTCCCAAAGGAGGCGAATTAGTCTATCGCTTTAAAGTCCTTCATGAAGGCGAAGCCATACTTTATACAGCTATGATTCCCACTCAGCCCAACGACAAGGGCGACCTTCGCTATTGGGTGCAGATAGACGATAAACCTGCTGTTACCATTTCTTTAAAAGAAAAATACCGTTCCGATTTCTGGAAGCAGAGTGTCCTACGTGGTCAGGCCCTCAAACAGACTCAAGTCACGTTAGACAAAGGCGATCATACCCTCCGCATCCGGGCACTGGATGAGCATATCATCCTCGATCAGTGGATGTTGGATTTCAAGAAAGGGCGCAACTTCTATGTCATTCCTGTCAAGTCCAAGATGTGAACAAGGTCAATATTCTGAATTCGTGGAACCTATTTCCTTACATCACAAAGCCCATCGCTCCAAATGTTTCAAATACTTATTGATTTGTATTATTAAGAACGTCAGAGACCCATTTTTCACATCCGCAATGGACTATTATCAATTATTTATTGTATCTTTGCAAGTGGAAACCTATTAACCCATACAAAAAAAATGAAAAGAAACATCTTTTGTGCTGCCCTTCTGATGGCAGCGACCGTGGGACTTAACGCCCAAAAACCGATGAACGCCCCCAAGGGTGGCAAGGCTATCAGTGACGAACTTGTCGGCATCTTCTTCGAGGACATCAACAATTGTGCTGATGGTGGACTCTATGCCGAGCTCATTCAGAACGGCTCGTTCGAATTCTCGCCTGCCGAAAAAGACGGTTGGGGAGCCGGTACTGCTTGGAAGGTGGTACGCCCGGGGCATTCACTTGGCTTGCTGGAAGTACGCAAGGACAACGGGATCCATCCCTTCAATCCCACCTACATGCGACTCCATGCTGAGCGCACAAAGGAATTCTATGACTTTAAGGGCTGGAGAGGCTATGGCATCGAGAACAACGGCTATGACAGCATCACCGTAAAAGCCGGTGCAAAGTACGACTTCTCCGTCTTCTTCCGCAACTACGGCCCTGCCAAGCAGATTCGTGTTGCCCTCGTCGAGCCTCAGGGCTGGGGCAAAGATCCCAAGCTCCTCTCTGACGTTACGCTGACTGTTGATGACACGAACTGGAAGAAATATACTGCCACGCTGACACCCGATGTCGACTGCAAGAAAGCCGCACTTCAGATTCTCATGCTGACCGATGGCGACATGGACGTTGACATGGTATCATTGATGCCACGGGACACCTACAAAGGACATGGACTGCGCAAAGACCTTGCTCAGGCATTGGCTGACCTCAACCCGAAGTTCATGCGCTTTCCTGGCGGTTGCGTAGTACACGGAGGTGGTGACGGCTTCTGGGACACCTATCGGTGGAAGACCACCATCGGACCGAAGGAAACACGCCGTGGTCTGAAGAACACATGGGGATACCATCAGAGCATGGGCTTGGGCTTCTTCGAGTACTTCCAGTTCTGCGAGGACCTCGGCATGGAGCCTGTACCCATTCTGCCTAGTGGCGTGAGCTGTCAGGGAACCAACGGCGGCTGGAATATGTGGCCTACACAGGCTCAGGAAGTAGTGCCTATGTCCGAGATGGACGAGTGGGTGGCAGAAGCCATTGACCTCATTGAGTGGGCTAACGGTGATCCCGCTACCAACAAGTGGGCCAAGATGCGCGCCGATGCCGGCCATCCCAAGCCCTTCAACCTGAAATATCTGGGCATTGGCAATGAGGAGAAGATTTCGCCCGAGTTCATTGAGCGCTTCAAGTATATCTACGAACGCGTTATGAAAGCTCACCCTGAGATTATCATCGTAGGCACAGCTGGTCCTGGTTCCCATAAGGACAACCCAGACTACGAAGCCGGTTGGAAACTGGCCAAGGAGCTTGGCATGCCCATCCTTGACGAGCACTATTACGAGCCCAACGAGTATTTCCTGAACAAGCGCCAGTATGACAACTATCCGCGTGGTGGAAAGACGAAGGTTTATCTTGGCGAGTATGCCGCCAAGGACAAGAAGTTCATCGATGCCCTGGCCGAAGGCCTGTACCTGTTGCATGTAGAGCGCAATGCCGACGTTGTAGCCATGACTTCCTACGCTCCCCTCTTTGCCCGCAAGAACGGTACCCAGTGGAATCCCGACATGATCTACTTTGACAGCGAGCGTCCGTTCCTAACCTGTAGCTACTATGTGCAGCAACTGTTCGGACAGTCGAGCGGCCAGTACTACTATGGCGACTGCGTACACTTCGACGGTGACGCCAAGGGTATACAACAGCCCCTCGAGAACGTACACTATGGTCAGAGTGTCATTCTGAACGTGAAGAAGCGCAAGCTCTATGTCAAGCTGGTCAACGCTTCCGATCAAGAGAAAGAGGCTGAAATCAACCTGAGCCGCTTCCCCATCAAGAAGACTGCCACCAAGACGGTCCTGACAGGCAAGCCCGACCAGGAAAACAACTTCGACGCACAGCCCATCGCTCCCAAGAAGGAAACCATCAAGGCTCAGAAGAAGTTTGACATCGATGTAAAGCCCTACTCCATGATAATGCTTGAATATCAGCTGTAAACCATTAACAGGCTTAGGACGAAAGCCTGAGGGGGGACTGATGACAAAAATGCATGTTGTCAGTCCCTTTTATATATAAGTATTAGGTATGGATATGAAGAAATTACTGATAATTATTGCGCTTGTGCTGCTGTCCATGTCGGTACAGGCTGGTAAGCCGTGGGACAACGGCAAGTTACGGGTGTCAGATAACCAGCGCTATCTGCAGTTTGATAACGGGCAGCCATTCTTCTGGCTGGGCGATACCGGCTGGCTGCTGCCCGAACGCCTGGACAGGGCCGAGGCTGAATGGTATCTCCAGTCGTGTGCCAAGGCAGGCTACAATGTCGTGCAGGTACAAACCATTGACGGTGTACCCGCCTATAACATTTACGGCCAAATGTCAAATATCGACGGGTGGAACTTCAAGAACATCAACCAGAAAGGTGTCTATGGCTACTGGGACCACATGGACTATATTGTTGACATGGCTGCCCAGCATGGCATCTACATCGGCATGGTGTGCATCTGGGGAGGACTGGTAAAGGCCGGTCTGCTGGGCGTTGAGGATGCCAAAAAGTACGGCACCTTCCTCGCCAGCCGATATAAGGACAAGCCCAACATCATTTGGTTCATGGGCGGCGACATACAGGGAGACATCAAGCCCGAGGTATGGGAGGCCCTGGCCACCACCATTAAGTCGATAGACAAAAATCACCTCATGACCTACCACCCCCGTGGCCGTTTCACCTCAGCCAAGTGGTGGTCGAAAGCCCCATGGATTGACTTCCACACGTTCCAAAGCGGTCACCGCCGATACGGTCAGCGCATGGGCAATGCAGACTACCCCATTCCAGACAACACCGAAGAGGACAACTGGATGTATGTTGATTCCACATGGAAATACAATCCCATCAAGCCCGTTCTGGATGCCGAGCCTTCCTATGAGGACATTCCCGTCGGCCTCCACGACCCCAACGAAGCCCGCTGGCAAGACTACGACGTGCGCCGCTATGCCTACTGGAGTGTCTTTGCAGGATCGTGCGGACATACCTACGGCCACAATGCCATCATGCAGATGCTGAAGCCAGGCTACCCCACCAGCTATGGCGATGCCGGCGACGTAAAGACTTGGTATCAGGGACTGAAGGACCCAGG
>JAEEGL014691606.1_pt1 | contig 13185 bp, 10 predicted proteins | sample 9134231 | NCBI WGS metagenome assembly JAEEGL01 (sample SAMN16246548, study PRJNA631951) | gut metagenome | biome: gut microbiome; feature: rumen; material: fiber-attached | host: Bos | place: Iran: Karaj | collected 2018-10
AAAGAGGATCGCCTTTACTTAGATATGCTTTATTTCAAGCAGCGGAGAAAGCTCGTATTCATTGTCCTGAAATTGCAGAATTCTATTCAAGGAAAAAGAGTGAGGGAAAACATCCAATTTGTGCCTTAACTCATACAGCAAGAAAGATGCTTCGAATTGTTTGGGCTATATTAAAAACTGGGCAAAACTATAGTCAATCAGTCTCTGATTAGTGCTTGAATCAGTGAATATTTTAAAACTTTATCTTTGATATAGTTTTTTCGTCGTGGACTTTAAGAAAAAAATACTTGATAATTGTAGGTATGGAAACGTTAAAAGAATATATTGCTAGACATACCTCGAATGAAGAAAAAGCTTCTTGCTTTGCTAAATATATGGAAGATCTAAAGAATGTACACGGTATTAAAAAAGACTCTGAAATATATAACAGAGCTAACATCACTAAGCAAAACTGGTCTTCGTTTATGTCTGGCAAATCAGAACCATCCTTAAAAACTCTTTTAAAAGTAGTGTTTGCAATGAAACTAACTAATCACGAATGCAAATACCTATTAAAAAAGATGGGTTTTACATTATCATCTTCTAGTAAGTTTTCTTTAATCATTAGATATTGTATAGAAAATAAAATATATGATTTATATGATGTTAATAAGTTATTAGAAGAAAACGGATTCTCTGATTCATTGCTCATCTAAAAACAAAAATAAGTGGTCAAATCAAATGTCAAATACGGTTTGACCTTTTTTATTATTCTTCTTCCTATAATGACACCGTAGTTAGGAGGAAAGAATTATGAAATACTACTTAGTGGGCGATGACTTCAAAAGATTGTTTCTTGAAGATGCAAATACTGGAAGAGCCATTTTTTATCACTTAGGAGATAACAAATGGTATGAAGGAACATTGATACTTTGGAAAAATAGAGTGGGTTTTGATGAATCGGAACCTCTTGATTCACCTTATCGATATGGCAATGGATCTTGTATGGAAAAAATAACAGAAATAACCAAATCTGAAGCAGAGCAGTTCTTGGGCAAAAGAATTGATATAGAAGAAATAGCGGAACCATTTAATAAAACCGATGGACCGTACTAAAGATTTTTAAAAAATAAAAAGAATAAATGTACAAAATCATTACCATTTTGTGGGCTTATTTCTTTAATCAAATAATGGTGTTAATGTATTGGTGGTCTCCGCTCTATAAAAGTGCATAGGGGTGTACGCGAGCACAATGACCATATAAGTCGAGCTAAGTATTGCTCGCAGCTTAAAGCGCGGTGGAAAGTTCCTCCACCAGGCTAATGAATTAAGTAGATTAGCCAGGGCTCTGAAATAGTGTGCCTTGTCGACAAGAACTCTTTGATAGTAATCGGCTAAAAGAAAGACCATCTCTAGATGGTTTTTTCTTTATATGTCTATTAGCGGGAATTATAATAGGTATAAATAAAATAATTCTGAGGATACATATATAATGAAAAGATTTTTGGGTGAAGAAGTAATTATTAAAAAAGACAATACAAGAGGTGTTTTAAAGTCAATTTCTGAAGAAGATGGCTTGATTGTAGTTGAAACACCTACCCGCAATCGTGAATTTGAAGCGTCTACAATCATTGATGGAAAACTGATTTTCGCTGACGAAGAATTGCAAAGCATTGCTATTCCTATTTTTAAAGAATTCGTTTGTCGTATAGAAGAAGTGCGAGAAGCAAAGGACAATGAAGCTGTTGAAAAAGCGAAAAATAATTTTGTTTGTAGAATAAGAAGAGATATTGGCGATTCTAACGTTGCCTTTAAGTGTACTTATTGCGATGGTGGCAAATCAGCCGATTCCGTTGGCTTTAAAGCACCTTGTTCTGAAGAAGTTAGAAACTTTAACATAAAAACACGTACTTGGTGTAGTGGGGAAGTATGTCGCTGCAAAAAACTAGCCAATGGAGATATAAGTCAAGCAGAATTTGACTCTAAAATCAATCCAACCGATAGGAAAGAATTCTTGTGCTACGAATCTAGAATGCTACTCGACTGGATTTGTTATGCTGGCGTTGAACAAAAGACTGGCATTCCTATGAAATTAAACAAGGCACAAGTCGGTTCTCTTGCGGTAATGACAACAAGACCAATTATTGATGGTAAAGAGGCTCCTCAAGAAAAAACACAAATTTTTGGTGTTTTCTTAATAGCAAAACATAACGATGTATCGGATATTGGTGGAAGCGTCACTGCCCATCCAAAATATCGTATTGAACTAACTCCAGAAGAATCCAAAAAGATGCTTCTTTGGAAATACCACGCAAATGAAAGAAACGAAGAAAAAGCAATGTGGGGTTCTGGGTTGTTTAGATACTTAAGTGATATGGAGTGTTGCCAAATTTTGAGAGATATCGTTAATGTTGTCAAAGATGAAAATAAAAAAGAATTAGCTAATGAATTCTTGGAACAATTCCAACAAGAAACAGGTATTATTAATATCGAAGAACCAAGGGGTGCTTTTAAAGAACAAAACTTTTCTTTATAAGAATTTTTAGAATGGAGAAACTATTATGGCAAAGAAAAACGCTCAACAATTGCTCCTTATGACAACAAAACCAAAATTGAAAAAGTTAGAAACCGATGATAATTATCTGGTTATTCTTAATAAATCAAATTCAAAAGTCGTTGAAAAATTAATTAAAGAAGATTCAAAATACAAGTTTAACCAAACAAAGCAAGATTCTCTTACTATTTGGGAGCAAAAAAACAAGTCCTTAGATTTAAATGATTGTGAAACAATTGCTAAGGCGATTGCGAAAGAAAATAGCACCAGAACTTCTAATCCGAATATTCGTTTTTTTGCCGAATTTATGACTGATCCAAACAATCGTTTTTTTGAAAGGCTAAAAGATGGAGAAATAGAACTTGTGGATAAAATGGTGTATTGGGTTTATGTTAAAAATGGTAAAAAGAGAAGAGATAGGTCTCTTGGAAGCAAAATATGCAAATATTTGAATGAGTGGTTTTATAAAGGCACAGCTTATTCAATTAGTGATTCATTTGTTAGAAAAGTACTCCCTTATTATCTGAAAAAAGAAAGCATTCAAATTAATCTTGGAAAGAAAAAGAATTTTGACTCAATTAATTATTCGGAATTCATGCACTATATTTGCTTATTAGAAGAAAAAATAAGTAGCATTAATAAGCATGAAATAGACCATATTTTATGGTATTGTTATAAAAACGATCCTATCAGACTCGAATTAGTAGCGGCATTAGGAAAACAAAAGAAGATTTAGCAATATGAATTCTATTTGCCCATCCTTTAGAATCATACTTTTACAAGCAGCGGAAATATACCGTGCTCAATATATCGTTAACGAAAAGCTGGAGATTAAGAACACCAAGGAATCTTTTGATAAGCATTATCGTGATGTTTTAGCGTTCAATCTCGATCTTTTATATCTTCTTGAATATGAAGATAGGTTTGATATTCAAAACAACACCTTAAAAAGTAAAACGATTAATGGTGAATATTACACTGATGCTTTTGTTAATGTTTCTTTTGAATATTCATTATGGATGAATGATAAATACGAACGAGTCTTTGATAAAAAAGAAATAGTGGGACAAACATATTCTCCTAGCCAAATGAGAGAAGCTATCTATCGAGATGGCTTTATTCTAAACGGCAAGAGATACGTTAGATATAAAAGAACCGCTAGTGCGGCTAAAGGTGGATCGTGCTTATTTATTAAAGAAAGTTTGTATAGGTTGATGAATAGCTGGTCTAAAGCAGGACTAAACGAAAAGAAAGATAATTGTTTAAATAACTTAACTTCATATGAAGCTTATAAAGCCTTATCTTTATCTAGTCTTATTAAAACACTAGAACTTAATCCATATAATATTCTCTTTGTAAAAGATTTTAAGCATGTTTTAAAAGACGAAGAAGTCATTAAAGTAAATTACATTGAAGGCCAAGGTTTAGTGGCCAAAAGAGGCAAAAATGACGTTGAAAATAATATCTTTGATGGCGAAGGCTTGATGGATGATTCAATATTCCACGAATGTGGTTATGGTGGAGACAACCTTAAAGGCATGATGTTATTAAGAAACAGATTCTTTAAAGCCTGCGCTTTTAACACCAGATTACAAGATTGGTTTAAATACAATAACATCACATCGGTTGATCAACTTAATGGCATAACATTCGCTACTGATATCAAAGATATCGTTTTAGTGGTCTCTGAATCTTGTCTTAAATATCTTAAGATGGCAAAAGGTGGTTTTAATAAAGAAAACATCAAGAGATGGTGTGACGCTATTAGTAATAATCGTTTGTCAACATTTGGGGTTGTTAAAACCGATAAAGAAACAAGATTCTTTAATGGTGATATGGTGGAGACAACATATCAGTTATTAAATACTTTGAGTCTAAAGAAAGATACTGAACTTAGACCATTACTCTCACCATATTTTGATTACGTTAATAAGATACGTGATATTAAAAACACGCCAGAATATGTGAAATTGTTCTTAAAAGGTGAAGTTAAAGAACAAGATATTGAAGTCACTAATGATGAAGATATGGAAGATGATAGTGAAGATACCGCTATTGAAGATAATGAATTAAATTATTCTTCCTACTCATTTAAAAACAAAGTTTGTTATGACATGCTTGATCTTTGCAAAGACTTCAAGAAAACAAACCTATTCAAGAATCACTTATTCAATAACGTCATCGATAGTTTCCATTTAAAGCTATATGATGGAAGACTATTAATTGAGGGGACATATGCCACATTATTTGGTAATCCTCTTGAATATCTTCAATACATCATTAAGAAAGATGATAAGTCCTTATTAGAGGCCAACGGTGTAGTTTCTTCATTAAATAGAGATGAAATATATTGTAGTTTCTTTAATGACGAAGAAATTGCTGGTTCACGTGCCCCTCATATGACGATGGGTAATTTGCTCTATGCCCACAATAAAAAACCAAAAGATTTAGACAAATGGTTTAACTTAACAAGAAATATCGCAGTCGTGGACGCAATTAATAACAATATTCAACAACGCCTTAATGGTGCTGACTATGATAGCGATACACTTCTATTAACAAATAACAAAGTTATTGTTAACGTTACCAAAAAGAACTATCACAAGTTCCCTGTTCCTTGTACAGGTTTTGATAGCAAATCAATTGGTTTAAATACTAATAAAGACTTAATTGGCAACATTATCGATTTAGATAATAAAATTGCTAATAACAGAGTTGGTATGATTGTTAACTTATCACAAAAACTCAATTCTCATTATTGGAACAATACCGATAAGTACGATAATCCAAATAAAGGCTTTGATGATGTCGAACTATATAACAAGATTGCTATTCTTGCTGTTTTAGCGGGTGCTGAAATCGATAGTGCTAAAAAGTCGTTTGATTTTACAACCGTTAGTGTTTTTAACAGAGTTAATAAATACGCGATTGATAATGGCTTTAATGAAGAACCTGTATTCTTCTATTATGTTGCTCCAGAAACAAAAGATAAACCAACAGCGGGTAAAATTAATAGTCATTTAAAAGAACATATTGAAAATAGTAGACCATTCTTCAATACGACAATGGATCGCTTATGGAAATATACTTACGAAAATAAAGAATCAATGGAAAACGTTGAAACCATACCATTCTTCTCTTTAGTTAGAAAAGATATAACCACCAAGGGATTATCTAGCGATAACTACAAACAAATTAATCACGCTTTAGAAGAATTAAAGAAACTAAAGAAAATTATCTACAAGAAAAACCAAGCCAAGAAGAGTTCTAAATCCTTTGATATGGAAAAAAGAGAATTCAATGACAAGATCAATAAGTGCTATGAAGAAATCAAATCAGGTATTAGTACTCTTCAAAAGACTAGAAAACTAATTGAAATGATTGAAGGATTGACAAAAGAAACACCATATACCTTATTATTCATTCTTTTATACATCATTTCAGAAAAAGACCTTGGATATACATATAAAGATCTCTTCGATGTCGATGGTGGTATCCCATCTTTAGAAAGAACAAATAAGAGATACGCTAGTTTTGATCTATTTGATAAATACTATTATAAGCACTCATCCATTGATAAGCTTTTATCAGGTATGGAACAGATGCTAGATGAATAGTGATAAGAAGGAGTAATTATGGAAAAACAAAGGTTTAGAATCGCCAAAGATAATTTTGATGGAACCGAAGAAACCGTTTGGTCAAAAATGTGCACCAAAGAAGAAGCTGAAGCAATGTTCCTAAAAGTTATTCAAGAACAATCTAACGAGTATCATGTTGCAAAGACTCTTCCACACTGGAGACAAATTAGACTCTATAATCAAAAAGAAGAATTGATCGCTACAGAGAATTAAAATATTTTTAGTAAAAATTATATAAAACCGCCGAAAAAGGCGGCTTTTATTTTTATTATATAAAAACAGAAAATATCGTTTTTAGGATACCCAATAAAAACGGGTACCTTAGAAAGCACATTGTCCGTCTTTAAGACATAGCATAAACCTCCTTTCTATCCAGCTGCGCCTTTTCTGTCACGTCTCCTTTTTATCTTTGGCGCAGTCTGGTAGAGGGATTAGGTAGACGGTTATTGATATTGAATAGATTTTTGGAGGTAGTTAATGAAGAAAAAGAAAGAAGCAGAACAAACACTCGTCATTAAAAGTAATGATGAAATCATCAACTCGATGTCATTAGAAGAGATTACCGCTCTTCTTGATGAACCACAAACATCATTCATTGAGGACTTTTTCCTCAACATTGAAGAAAGAGAATTAGACACTCTCTTAATGGAATAAGGAGGAAATAATATGCTAGCAGTAACTCATCCAAATCAAGATGACATTAATATCTTTGCTAAAAGCATTGAAAAAAAGACCAAACGTCTTTATCAAAATAACTACAAGAATATTATTAAACAAGCTATTCATATCTCTCCTGCTTATAGGGACTTTGTTAATAAACTTCTTTCTAACACTGCTTTAAAAATCAAACCATATAGCAGTGCGGGACGCTGCCATGTTAAAGAGCATGGTGAATCTAACAATTATTCAAAAAGAAGGAAAATGGAAATCTATGTTAATTTCCGTGATTCAGAAACATTTGCACATGAACTAGGTCACGCTACAGATTTCTTATTTGGTGACCTTTGTTCTTTTTCTAGTCATGTCATCGTTAGAGATAATAAGACTTTAGAACAAATCTTCCGTGAGGAATTTGAAGAAAAGGAAGAGGAACTATATAAGGAAGTGATGAGAGAATACGCTAATAACGTTGACTCAAATATTTATAAAGGTGCTTATGATTTATTCGTTAAATGTTTGCCTTTATATGTCAAATTAGATAACACAAACAAAACAATGGAAAGAAAAGCCATTCATAAAGAGTTATATGAATCTGGCTTTGTGGAAGTCTATTATCAAATCATTAAAAAGAAATGTTTTGATATCGTAGAACAAAAGTATTCTCCAATTATGGATGCTTTGTCTTCAAAATACGACATTTCTTATCATTATTTAAAAGGTCATTCTATTGAATACTATAATTTGAACAAAGAACTATTAGTGCAAGAATTCTTCGCTAATTTGTTTAAAGAGAAAATAACTGGTAATCACACCAGATTTGATAACTTAATAAAATTAATGCCAAAGTCATTTAATGCTTTTGAAAGACTATTTGTCATTATTTATGACCATATCATGAATAACAAGCGCTTCAATGATTTGGTGGTATTGGTAAAAGCATATGCCCGGTACGAGCATGAATTCTATGAAGAAGACGAGGAGGAAGTAGATGAATAATTACGAGCAATTTATTAATCAAGAAATCCTTAATTCTAATGGGGTTAGGGGGAGAGTAGTGACCTTAACTGATGAAAGAATCACTATTGAATTTCCTAATGAAAGAAAAATCTTTAAGCCTGATCTTGCTTTCAAATCCTCTTCTATTAAATTCGTTGACGAAGTATTAAATGCTCAAATGATGGGAATCATTAATGGTGGAGAAAAGAAAGAAGAAGAGCGTAAGAAAGCACTTGATAAAGTGGATAAGGAAGTAAGAAAACGCAACAAAAGAGCGTGCGACTTATATTACGAATTAGATACCAAGGAGCAATTCTTAAAAACTCTATTCGGTGATGACTTTGTCTATCCTCCATTCACTGAATTCAAAAAGAAATTTCCTTACGCTAAAAGAAGAAATTCTTCGTTAGATGAAAAGCTTCATAATTTCTTCTGGTCGATAACAAGAGAGGAGTAATAAATAGAATATAACAGTGCTTTTTACTAAAGCACATTTGTTATAAAATAATCTATTATAGGTAACAAAATGGAAAAGATACTATTCTCAAATAGTTTTAATCAAACTGAGTATTTAAGAACTTTAGCGAAACTCGGTCAAAACACATTTAACTTAAGAGTGATGAATGATGTCGAGCTTTGTTCTTTTATTCTTGAACACTCTAATAAAATGCCTGAAGGCACATTTATATCTTCAAAAGAAGAAGACTATATTTATTATCATCTCGGTAGTGGCGATTATAACGACGCTAAAAACTTAAGAAGCGCTATTGATTCATACCGTGACTGCGTTAATGATGATATTCTTTCCTCTCTTGATAACAATCTTTCTAATGATTTCTTAGATAAAAAGAATCTTATCAAAGATAAATATCAACAATACGAACAATATAAAAAAGAGCATAAACTCTACGATAAGAACGATTTAGTTAACTATATTTTTAATTCTGATATCAAACTTGATATGGAATGTTCTTATTATGAGGAATATGACATTACACAAGTCTTTTTAAAGATGATCCAAAAGGTTTTTGCTAATGTAAAAGCTCTTTCCTTAGAAGACACATTCTCTAAAAAAGACAAAGATATTCATTTTATGAAAGCATATGGTAAACCATGTGAAGCCGACTATGTTTTCTCTCAAATACAAAAATATCCAATTGATGAATGTGAAATTGTCTTAACCACTAGTGAAGATGCTTTAGAAGTAGTGAAAACCGCTCAAGCATTAAATATTACTTATACATCTCATGTCGGAACTCCAATTATTTCTTCTAATGCAGGTATCTTATTAAGTTATCTCTTTAAATTAGAAGATATGTCATATGGTGTTGATGGATATCGTTATTTATTTAACGCTAAAGTTTTTAATAGCCAAATCTTAAAGGACATGATTCCTCCAACCGAATATAACTTAGAACGTTCTTTTAACGATTTTATTAAATATGCAGGCTGGTTACGACTTAGTTTTGATAATAATGAAACAGTTCATCAAGAATTATATAAGCCATATATATCTTCTATGCTTTTGAAATTACAAGAATCATTAGCTAAAGGAAGAGCGGCTTTCATTAAAGAATATTTAACGGAAGTAACTCCTTTAGATGAAGCAGTTATTTCTAATATTGAAGCAGTGGAGAAAGCCTCTAAACAATACGGCTTTGATCAAAACGAAATATTACGTGATTTACTTCAAGGAACCGCTAATAGAAAAGTGGCTAAATCAGGTTGCCTTTATATCACAGATATTAATTCCGCGATTAGTTCTTTAAGAAAACATGTCTTCATTATCGGTTTAGATAGTAATTTCCCTGGTGGTCCTAAAGAAAATTACCTCATCTTTGATGAAGAATACGATAAGACAGGCTCGAATTACTATAATTCAAAGGAAATAGTAAGAAGAAAAGAAAAAGTCCTCAGAGCGCTTATTAACGCTAGTGAAGACTTATATCTTTCCTATCCATATTTCGAATTAGCGAGTTTAGAAGATAATAACCCATCTTCCGTCTTTTTCGATTTATATCCAGGAGATGTTAGTAAATGTCCTTCTTATAATTATGAAGATTTATCTTTATCAATTAATAAAGAAGTATATAACGCACACTTACTTAACAAATATGTTCTAACCAAAGACCCTTCATTAAATATTGATTTAAGTCCTAAAGCCTTATTAGCGAAGAAATATTCTCCATCTTCATTCCATGGATTCTTTGAAAATGAAAATAAAGTGAATTTCTTGCTTTCTAATATCTTAGGTATCGATGTTCAAGATGAAGACGATATCTATTCAATTATCTCTTCAAATGAAAGAGGAACATTAATTCACGCTTTAATGGAACATTTCCAAAAAGATAAAGTAAAATATGCTGATTTCTATAAAGAAGCAGAAAAAACATTCAATAACTTTATCTTAGCAAAGCCTCCTGTTATACCTTCTTCATTAGAACGCGCTAAAGAAGAATATTTCAGAATCATTGAAAACGTCTATAGAAATGATCCAGGTAATGAATTTGTAGCCGCTGAAGAATATGTCGATGGAAATATTTCCGATATTCTTTTTGGTGGTCGCTTTGACCGTATTGAAAAAGATAAATTCGGTAAATATATCCTAGTGGACTATAAAACAGGTCGAAAAGTAACTCATAAAAAAGAAGACGTGGTGTCTTGTATTCAAGGTTTAATCTACGGCTATCTTATTAACCATAATGATAAATATAAAAAGAGAGGCATTAAGATAGATAGAATTGAATTCAGATACCCTGATAGTGGTGATAATATCCCAATAACTTATAATCAAGAGCATGAAGATGCGTTAATTGAAAAGTGCAATGAATTTAAATCCGCTATTGAAAATAACGAATTGTTTAATGGTATTGTCTTTAAAGAACAAAATTACATCGACAAATACTATTATCTCTTATCTCTGATAAGGAGGATTAAACAATAATGAGCCCAGTTTTTAATATAAATCAATCAATGCAAATTGATGAAGATAGTAGAAAAACAATTATTAACTCTTTGGATAAAAACCTTTTTGTCATTGCTGGTGCGGGTTCTGGTAAGACATCTATGCTTGTTTCTAGAATGGTAGCGATGGTTGAAGCTGGTATTGATGTTTCTAAGATATGTGCGATTACTTTTACTAAAAAAGCAGCAGCGGAATTCTTAGAAAGATTTCAAAAGAAGCTTAAAGAAAGATCAGAAAAACCATATAAAGAAGGCAATAAATTCCCAGGAGATTTACCAACTCCTGATGACATTACTGCTGGACGCTGCAAACAAGCATTAAAAGATATCGATTTATGCTTTACAGGCACAATTGATTCTTTCTGTAATTTGGTTTTGTCTGAATATCCAAATAACGCTAATATCCCATCTTCTAGTGTTGTTGTTATGGATGACGAATTAGTGGAATTATGTAAAAAAGAATATAAAAACATTGCTAATGATCCTAATCACCCACTTAAAGATAAATTTAATGTCTTTAATAAATTATTCACTAATGGTGCGGATGTATTTGCTAGATCCATTCAATCAGTGATGGATTACGCTCATTTAAATATTGTCTTTGATAGACCAACTAAAAGCGCTAGTGAAGCCTTACAAGATTTAAAAGATGATTATTATAACAAAATCATAAATGATTTGGATGTGATCAATAATTCAAAAGCCAACGTTGTGAATTTCCCTTCCATTAATGATGCCTATGATTCGTTTGTTAGATCATATAATTCTTTGAAAAAAGAATGGACACTAGATAGCATTTCTCGCTTTAAAAAATCACTTAAAAAGGCGGCAGATGGTATCCGCTTTGAGAATCAGCCAACGTTTGAATTTTTCGATACAAAATTTACAAAGTCATCAAGTAGAAATGGTGTTACTAAACCAGGTGGTTATGATTTCGTTTTTACTAATGAAGATGGTGCATATAAGACCTTCTGCAATAAAATTGATGTTCTTATCTATAGATATGCCTTGGATTTTTTAGTAAGCGCTGCTAATGAGATTAGAAAAGTCTTAAAGAAACAAGGTAAATTGAGCTTTAACGAATACCTCATTACTTTTAGAGATATGGTTAAAGACGATATGAGTAAAGGCATGAACCTTATTAATCATATTAGAAATAAACACCAATATTTCCTTTTAGATGAATCGCAAGATACTTCACCTATTCAAACGGAATTATTTATCTATTTATGTTCAAGTGTTGTGGCCACCAAAATGGAAGACTGTAAACCAATTGCAGGAAGACTATTTATTGTTGGTGACCCAAAACAATCCATTTATGGATTTAGAGGAGCGGATGTAAACGCTTATCTTAATACCAAATCATTGTTTGAAAGTGTTTATGATCAAAACGAAAACGGTGTCGTTTATTTAACTAAGAACTTCCGTTCGACTTCTGATTTATGTGAATACTTTAACGATCAATTTAGTGGTCTATCAAATTATGATCCTATTCCAATTGATTGCATTAAAGAACCTGATAGATCAATTAAGAATGATGTCTTATCCGGTGTCTATGCTTGTTCTAATCATATAAGTGCAATTAAAGAACTAGTGGGTAAACACTATATCTTTGATAAAGAAATCGCCAAAAAAGAAGAAGATGCTCTTAAAGATGATCCTCATGCCTTTGATAATGTGCCAAGAACATATGGTAAAAGGCTAATTGAATATAAAGACGTCATGCTTTTGACTTGGTCTAAGACTCAACATCAAAAGATATTAAAAGAGTTAATGCAAGAACATATTCCTGCGTATTGTGAAGGCAAATTCGATATTAGTGATAATGATATTATCCAAACCGTGTATGCCTTATTTGCTTATATAGTTGATGAACCAGGAGCATTAACTAATGTTCTTTCTTCACCTTTATTTACCATTGTTCCTAATGATTTAGCGTATATCTCATCCGTTAACGATTTACCAGACTCTGATCAAAAGAATCTATTATTAGGTATTGAATCACTTAAGAATAACGATAATCCAGTAATGGTTTTCGATATCTTAATGAAACAAATGGTTTTTTATGAACTAGTTAATTCTTCTAATTATGAATATTTAATGTTCACATTTGAGAAATTAAAAGAAGCCTATAATTCTAAAACTATTTCTGATTTAAGAAGCGCTTTTGATTTCTTAAAAGAATTTGTTCAAACCCCATTAGAAAGATGCGCTAATCTAAAAAATAAGCCAGACGCTATCTTTTTAGCTAATGTCCACAAAGTAAAAGGATTAGAAAGACCGGTCGTTATCTTATATGAAAGCGTTTCTGCTAGTGGAAGAAAAGAAATAAGCGATAGTGATTTTCAAACAGGCCAAGCTTATATCTTTAGAACATCGGAAAATGACTATAAT
>JAEEGL015642168.1_pt1 | contig 13185 bp, 18 predicted proteins | sample 9134231 | NCBI WGS metagenome assembly JAEEGL01 (sample SAMN16246548, study PRJNA631951) | gut metagenome | biome: gut microbiome; feature: rumen; material: fiber-attached | host: Bos | place: Iran: Karaj | collected 2018-10
ATATTATCTTGGAGAAGGAATGGGAACATTTCTTGAGGATTATCCTTTGATATCAAAGACCGCAGCGGAATACGGAGTTGATCCGGGGGACAGCTTTCTGGGATTTACGATAGAATATCAGCCGGAAAAAGGAGAAAGGCGCATAGTCGGGGAAGAGACATCCTGCATTATTCCGACATATAGCGATCTCGAATTTCTTCCATATTCTTATGGAGAAAAACCGGATTCCGGTATATATTTTGTAACGGTGTTCAGAATAACAGGAGATAAAGAGTGTTCTAAAGTTGAGAGACTTGTATCCGAAAATATCAGAGTCATAGATAACGATCCTGAAATTGAAGTGAGACAGTTACGTCAAAGCTATGAAAAATATCCTGATAAGGGATGGAAAAAAGTGATAACCGATTTCTTCTCTTTTACACTTGATGGGGAGGACATTTCAGGTTACATAAAAAAGGTTGATTGTGTTGAGGCTACAAACGGAAGTGTGTTTATTACAAGTGTGGATTTTTTGATTCCGAATCCCTACTATGGAATGTTTGAAAAAAACGCCACCGTGAACAGACTCATCACCAAACAATAAACAAAGAAAATGGAGGTACAAAATGAAAAAAGTAACAAAACTCTTGGCAGTTTTATTGGCACTTGTACTTGTGATAGGTGCAATACCGGTATCTGCCGCTTCCACTGATGTAAAGCTTAAAAAAGAAAAAAAGACGCTTTATCTCGGTGGATGTAAAGGAACAAAGTCAAATGGAAAAAAGGCTAAGTTCTACGAATATCTGAATGTTAAAAAGATAGTCGAGAACTATGATTCCAAGACAATGGAATTCGTACTTGAAGTTAATGAAGATAAGGGTAAACTTAATACCGGAGAAGTTATTACCAATAATTCAAAGGGACGTATTACCGCTAAGTCTGTCGGAACAGTATATGTGACAGTAACTGTCAGAAAAAAGTCTACCCAGAAGCCTCTTCTTTCAAGGGATGTAAAGATTACCGTAAATAAAAATGCAGATAAGGATTTCACTGTAAAGGGTATCAAAGACGGTGGTGAATACGAAGTAGGCGAGAAACTTACCGTAACCATGGCCAGAAGCAATGATACCGACTACAGAGAACTCTTAAGCGATGATGACGGTGTTACTCTTACAAAAAAGACCACAAAGGGAACAAAGTATGTGGTAAACTTTGAAAAAGCCGGTACATATACCATCAAGGCTCGTACATATCAGAGTAATACTTACAAGGGAACCACAGCGGAGAAGACATTTAAGGTAACGGTTACCGGTGGAGCAGAACCTACCACTACACCGGAACCTACCCCGACTCCTACTACAGAGCCTACAGCAACACCTACACCCACTGAAGCACCTGTTGGTGATCTTGCTATTAAACAGACAAAGTTAAATGCATTTGTTGTATCGGGCGTTAAGGATGCAGCTTCTATCAAAGCAGCAGATATAACCGTATATACAAAACTTGCAGGAACCGAAACAGAAGCTCCTTTTGGTGCTATAAAGGATGTTTCAGCAAAAGAATCAGATCTTACCGTTCAAATGTATTCAACATTTGATGCTGAGCAGATTTATTATGTAAAGATTGCCGGAGTTACTGATAAAGCTTTAACATTCAAGGCTGCAAATTATCGTAAGGAAGATATAGCAAAAATCGGTATTACCAATACCAAAGTATTATATAATCAGATGGCCGATCTTGGTATCAGATATTATAATGCTGACGGTGTAGACATCACAGAAAAGGTAGAATCGATTATTCCTGTAGTAACTCTCAGCCCGAGTTCTAATATCACCGACGCGTTTGTTTCAGGCAACCAGGTTTACTTTATGGCTCCAGATAAGACCTGCGTATTTGAAATCAGCATTACAAAGGGTCTTACAGAGTACGGTGAGGCTATTACATTAAAGAATGAATTTGCTGTTACATCTTTCGAGCCTAAGTCATCGGGTCTTATATATACAGTTACCAATGATGACAGTGTATATTTAAAGAAGGATGACAAACTTGGAACAAGCTTTGCTTACAAGGATTCAGCAGTTATTGAAGCACTTTTCGTTTATGATGACGGATCTGTAAAGACCCTTGATCAGGAAGGTGTTGATTATGTTACTACAAGCAATCCTGATGTGTTATTTATTGGCACAAAGTGTCCTACAGGAGGCTACTATCTGATCGCCAACAATGCCGGCGAGTCTACAGTTCTCTTCTATAAGGGAGGAGCTAACGGTAAATTTGTAGGTTCTGCCAAGGTTACTGTAAACCCTGAGAAGAAACCGGTAGCTATTGATGCAAAAGTTTCTAAGGTAAATCTTAATGTTAATCCTTTAGTGGGAGATACACTGGAGATAACAGCTACTGTAAAGGATCAGTATGGTAATGCTCTTACAGGACAGCCTATAACCATTACGCAGACTGACGGAACAAAGACCGTTACAGGTATAGCTTCATTTGGTGGATTTATTGATGGTAAACTGACAGTAAAGGGAAGTGATATTGTTCTGAATTCAGGTGTTCCGGGCGGTGCTATCATGGCTACTGTATCGAGCGGTTCTCTTTCTGCAACAGTTACATTTACTGTAGCAAATCAGGATAAACCTAATTTATGGAAAGTTAATTCAGTTCCCGAGGCAAAGAATATTCAGCTCAATACCGGTATTCTTGCCGGAGATGCAAAGCCTTCAGTAGCCACTATGAGTGTTGAGGGAATGAATCTTCAGTACTTTGTAAGAACTGAGAACCTTAAGATGCTGGGCAAGAATCCTACCCCTGCCATGAAAGCATCTGAATTTGGTATAGCTACGGGTGAAACAGCTTACTTCTATACCATTACCAAAGATGGAAAACTTTTAGAGTCTGTTACAGGAACTCTGATCACAAATGTTGGCGGTAAGCTTACATTCCAGGCATTTGGTGTAAATGAAAAGCTTGAAGCAGGTAATTATCTGGTAATGTTCTACAGTGTTACCGGAGGAGATACTACTTCAAACGTTTCAATCCTTGATTCAAGATCAATCACAGTAGTAGATAATCAGCCTGCGCCTGTGATAAACAGGAAGGCAGAAAAGTCTGCAAATCCTTCTGATATTGATGCATTTAATGAATGTTATGAGATAATTATTGGAGAAAAAGCTCTTGAAGCCTCTGCAGTAAAAGCTGTAAATGTTCACAAGGATACCGAAGGAAGAAGATTCTTTGAAAGCGTAACGATCCTTATTCACAATGATATTTACGGTGATTTTATAAAAGAGTATTCAATTCCTAATTCAATAGGTCTTATAAAGTAATTTAATAAAAAGTGCTGCCTTTTGGCAGCACTTTTTTTAGTGGTGGTGCGCCTAGCGGCGCACATTTCTAACAGGTGAAAGTCCTAAATCCGTCCGATAGTAGCAGAGTAAACATGAGGAATCAGAACCTGTACACCTCAATATCTTCGGGAAGAACTGCTGCAGCTGCGGAACAGACGTATCCGGGACCTGCATCGTATATTTTTACGGTAAACCTTGGATCCTGCGGGGTTATGCGTTCTTTTTCCAGATCTACTTCGAAGCTTTTTAAGTTTTTTGACAGACCCGTTCCCAGGGCTTTCAGGTAACTTTCCTTGATGCACCATATTTTGTGGAAGGCGAGTCTTCGCAAATCCTCTTCCCGTATGGAAGACAGGTAAGCGTTTTCGTTTTCACTAAAAAACCGGGCGGCGATTTTATCACCGCTTTTTTCTATGTTCTGAACGTCACACCCGTTCTCACTGTCTCCGATGATGCACATTACACGGCTTCCGGAATGGGAGAGGTTAAAATAGATATCATCATGGTCTTTCAGGTATGGTTTCTTATGTTCACCATATATGAATTCGAGTTCGGGGATATACAGTCCCTGAGATTCTAGAGCATGCATGAGAAGCAGAAATGCGCCTGCAGATGTAGCTCTTCCCGATGCGCTTTTGTAACGGGCGGCCTTCTCTTTTCGCCAGGCCGGTAGTTTATTTACTGCATTATTATAATAATCTTCATTAAGGAGCGGGGTAGTATCCGCTATATAAATTTTTGTATCCATATTTTTATCATATTCTTGTGCTTATGTTTTTATATGTTGTTTTCGACATTTGAAATGTGGATTTTTAAATACAAAATTTTGATAAGGAGCATTGTGTATTATCAAGGTAACTCCGAGAGCGTTTTCACGGTGACATTAACTAAATTTACATAAAAAAATAGAAGCCCTGAAATATATTAATTTCAAGGCTTTATCTTCATTTGAGCCACTCGGGACTCGAACCCGAGACAACTTGATTAAAAGTCAAGTAAGTGAGCCTTGAAACGCCGATGGTTGACGTATTTGTCAAATCACGTTCGACAGATTTTCGACATTTCGAAAAATATTATTCAGTTTTTCTGCTGCCTTTTCCTGCTCGTCATCCAGGTGAGCGTATATCTGCATTATCATCTGTGTCCCCTCGTGCCCTAGGAGCTGAGCCGCTTTTTTTAGGCTTATATTTGAATAGTATAACATTGTAGCATAATTATGCCTAAATATATGTGCGGTTAGTTCTTCCGCCGTCGGTGCAGCCGCAGCCATAGCCTTAGTAATTCCCCTCCAGAACTTCACATATGATGATTGAGACATGTATTTTGTTCTGTCAGTAGTCATCGGAAACAGGATATCTTTGTCTTTTGCATACTCCTTTATGGCACTGAAAGAATCCGGAACAGGAACGGAGCGTCTGCTTGCCGATGTCTTGGGCGTGTCTTTCATTATAGCATCATTTCTGTCAAATACAAGAGCTTTTTCTATCCTTACAGAGTCGGGACCGATATCACTGCCCTTGAGAGCCAGAGCTTCTTCCCTGCGTATGCCAGTGAAATATAGCAGCTTAACAAACATTTCCTGTTCTTCGGTGAATTTAGCCGTAAACAGCGCGGCGGTTTCCTGCTTCGTAAGCGGTCTCTTCTCATTCACTGTTTTGGGCGGCAGTACGAGAGCCTTTATCTTGATATCTTTGGCCAATCCCTCGTCCATGGCTGATTCGAATATCTGCTTCAGGGTAAGCTTTATCTTATTACATGTGTTGTAGTGGCTGGCACGGTTATTTATTATCCTTTGCAGGTCGGTCAGAGTTATCTCAGAGAAGTACAGGTCGCCTATCTCGGGGATCAGGTGCTTGTATATGATATTCTGATACATCTGCTTTGTATTGAGTGAACGTACGGCCTTGTTATTCAACAGCCATCTTTCTGCAAACGTGGAAAACAGTATGCTATTACTTACGTCATGCGTGATCATCCACTTCTGACGGGCGTCTTCTATGCGCTGGTTCAGTTCTGTTTGAGTCCTCCCTGTGATAGACTTCCTGATCGGAGTACCGTCCGGATCACGTCCTAGGGTTATCTTCTTTTCGTATACGTTGGTTCCTTTCTTTTTCTTCATGAGTACCTCCAAAATAATAAGCCACATATGATGGTTCATACGTGGCTAAATATTTTTATTGAGCAATACCAAGTTTACTCATCAGGGCTTCCTTTAGTACTCGGGAAACATTTATGTGCGCATCGTCAGCAGCTTTATTAAGCCATTCAGGGATGCTTACATTCCTGCGGACGGTCTTTTTGTTAATGCTCCTTCTGTACGCTTCTAAATCGAGATCCACGAGAGAGACGAAACTGGAGCCAGCCTCGTGAAAATCGTGTTCCAAAGGATTGACCTTTGAAATATCCCTTGCCGGAGGAACTTCAGCATCCGGAGTATCGAAGAGCTTACATCCTATAAGGTCTCTTGCCATGTAAACAGCATCTTTTAAGCCATAGCCTTCTGTGACACTGTCAATGTCCGGGATATAAACAAGATAAGTATCTTTTTTATCGCCGGTTTTAGTAAAAACAACTGGATAAACAACTGTCATATATATTGCACCTCCTGATGGTAAGAGGCCAGGGGCTTATAGCCCCCACCTCTTAAGAATACTTCTTGCAAGTATTTCATTGATTTCACGGTGGCGAGGAACTTGTTCCTCTTCTCCAGCAGCATTTTTATAAACATCATGCTTGTGGCCGTTACGTTCAAATTTGAAACCGCCTGCTTCGAGCTTCTTTATTAAGTCTCTCCGCTTCATGCTTGGTCCCTCCTTGCAAGTACAATTATACACAATAATTGTGTATAAGTCAAGAGCTTTTTCAAATATTTTAGCCACGTATGAAGTTTTCAATGTTCAAAATTATATATAGACTTAAAAAATTAAATATGTTATACTGAATCCATCGATCATCCGGAGGTGCACATGAAGGAAAAACTCAACCTAAAATCAATCATAGTCGGTTTATTGGTGCTGATAATAGGTATTCTACTTATCATCCTTGACCTTTTCAGTGCAAAAACGGATACAAATCTTTGGATAAGCATCGGTTGTTCATTAATAGCGTCGGGGCTTGTGATACTTTTAAATGCCGTATGTGTTGAGAGGATTAAAGATAATCCTCTCAAAGAGTGGGGGATATCAAATATTTATCCTTCTAGGGCTATAATGAACACTGATTGCGAAGTAAGTGTTGATAATGCAGAGCATCAAGTGGATGTCATAGCATTTGGACTCCATTCATATAGGGACGCAAAAAGTAAAACGACATTGAAGCTTCTAAGTAAGGGCGTGAACTTCCGGATCATCACCATGGATCCTGATTCTGAATTTGTTTATCAGAGAGCAAAGGAAGAAGGTGAAGTCAAAGAGCAAATATCAAACAGTATACGGCAACTTGTCGAATGGGCCAATGATCTTAATAAGAAAAGCAAGAAGGGTAAGATTACCGTAAAAGGCTATTCCTGTATGACTCTCAGTTTCTATTGGCGTGTCGATGGTGAAATATATACCGGTCCTTACTGGTACGGGAAAAGAAGCCAGCAAACTATATCTTATAAATTTACCTCGGGGAAAACTTTCAAAGCATATACAGAATACTTTGAGTCCTTATGGGGAGACGAAGTGCTTATGAAAACCCTCACTAAATAATCCACCAGCCACCTTCGGGTGGCTTTTATATTTTACTCCTCACTTCTATGACCTTTCCCAGGATCCTTACCGGGAGCTGCTCCACTTCCTGGGCGGTGAAATGCATGGGCTCATATGTGGGGTTGAGGCTGATCAGGGCGATGGCGTCCTTATACTTCTGCAATTTCTTGACACATGCTTCGTCACCGTTTATCAGGGCGCAGACTATATCCCCGTTCTCGGCCTCTTCCTGTTTTCTCACTACAAGAATGTCCCCGTCCTGGATACGCGGGATCATGGAGTCACCTTTTACGCGGAGAGCGAATATCTCGTCATCTTTCTTCAGCTCCGGAGAAACATATATAGTACCTATTTTATTTTCGTCGGCATAAATCGGGGTCCCTGCTGCTATCTTACCGAGCACCGGGATGGCGACAATATCTTTCATATCGAGGATGAGGTCGAGGCTACGGGCAGGAGCGGGGTCCTTCTTTTCCTCCCAACCCATAAGATAAGCAGGTGAGCATCCAAGTATTTCTGCAATGGGCTCAAGTATAGATATAGGCATTTTTTCTATGTCGCCTTTTTCATATCTATAAATTGTTGTAGGGTTAGTCCCCAGACGTTCTGCGATTGTTTCGGCCGAAATTCCTTTCGCCTTACGTAGTTCTTTGATTCTTTGAGCGACATTCATAGTATTTTCTCCAATCAATATATTTATGGTATTTTACACAATATCACATTTTTGGCATAATTGCAAGTAGAAAAATTAAAAATACTAAAAAAACTTGCATAAAAGCAAAAATATGTATTGACACAACAGGAAATATGTGTTATATTTAACTTGCAATAACGCAAGTACAAATACATGAAAGGAGAAGAAAAAAATGGTGAATATCAACAAATTAAGAGCTAATATGGTTGAACGTGGAATGAATGTCGATTCTTTATCTGCCGAAACGGGTATTCCTAAGGACCGTTTGTACAGGCGCTTCAAGAATCCTGATGAGATAACCATAGAAGAGGCTGACGCCATTATCAATGCCCTTAAAACAGATTATAATGGTGCAATTTCTATTTTTTTTACCCAATTACTTGCAAAAACGCAAGTATAAAAAGAAAAGGAGCACCCATGACACCGCAGGACAAATGGAAAGTATATCTGATGTACACAGCTGGAAATGCGAGATATTTTGTGTCAAAATCACCGGACTACACGAAAGCATATAAAGGTGTGATGTACAAGGATATGAAAGACGCAGAATCCCTCTGCGAGGGGCTGAACGCTCAGGACACAGGGACCATTGAGAAAGGAGGCTAAACATGGAACAGGAGCACAAAAGTATAACTGAGATCGCAAAGGAATACGGTTATCACAGGAAAGTCGTTGAAAACATGTGCCATGCCAGGGGACAGAGATTCGCGTACCGACTTACGCCGAACGGAAAGTTCTATATAATCCCTGAAATGTTCAAGGAATATATAGAGAGGAAGCAACAGCAGACTAGAGAGGAGGGTGTGAGATATGAGGCAGCAGGATATTCAACACATGCGCAGAAGACACCACGTAGGATTTTCGCTTGAAGATATCATCGGAGCGTGCTCGATACTCGGGGTATTCGGATCATTCATAGCGATGTTCTTTATATTCGGGTCCATGGAGACCAATTCCATGAGCATGAGTGACGGGATTAAGTACGGAGTTATCGCTATTATTGTTCTTGCCATATCGGTATTCTGTATAAACCGTATCGAAGCTGAAGATCTGAGCCAGTACGACAAACTGTGAGGTGATCGGATGGATAATTCCAAGATTAGGATGGTCACATACAGGAGCCGACAGGGATGGCTGGATCATCGTACCGGGATAGGCGGTTCAGATGCTGCTGCCATCCTGGGACTGAATCCATACTGCAACAATGTGGAGTTATGGGAGAAGCTGACCGGCAGGAGAGAATCGGAAGATATCAGCAAGAAGCCTTATGTACTGTACGGTACCAAGGCAGAAAAACATCTTAGGGAACTCTTTAAGCTGGACTTCCCTGAATACAAAGTTGAGTACAAGCCTAACAATGTATGGATAAATGAAGACTATCCGTTTGCTCACGCTTCCCTGGATGGATGGATTACAGATCAGGAGGGCCGTAAGGGTGTTTGGGAATGCAAGACCACCAATATCTTGCAGTCCATGCAGAAAGAGAGGTGGAATGAGCGGATTCCGGACAATTACTATGTTCAGTGCCTTTGGTACCTTGCAATCACAGAATTTGACTTCTGCATACTTAAGGCACAGTTAAAGTCGGAATTTAAGAACGAGATCTATTTGCAGACAAAACATTATAAGTTTGAAAGGTCGGAGGTTGAGGAAGATATCAAGTATCTCATGGAAACGGCAGCAGAGTTCTGGAGATATGTTGAAAAGGACGAAAGACCACCACTCAGACTACCGGACTTTTGAATATAAAAAAATCATTTTTAGGAGGTTATTTATGGAACTGAAGGTAAAATCACTTACACTTCCGGAGGCTATTGAGTTCAACTTTGACGAACTCAAGACAGAGATTTCCGAGAGAACATCTGCGTATATCGGGATAGTTTACACGGACGATCAGATGAAGGAAGCAAAGCAGGATGTGGCTATGCTCCGCAAGTTTACAAAGGCACTGTCAGACGAGCGCATCAGGGTTAAGAAGGAAATCATGAAGCCTTATGATGCATTTGAGGCAAAGGTCAAGGAGCTGTCAAGCATCGTCGACAAGGCAATCGTTGATATTGATGCACAGATTAAGACTTATGATGCCATCAAGCAGGATGAAAAGAAGGCCAATATCGAGGAAATGTTCAAGAATATGCTCTTCCCGGAGTTCGTAAAGATAGAACAGATCTGGAACGCTAAGTGGCTCAATGCAACATTTTCTATGAATAACATTGAAAAGGAACTACTGGAAAAGAAGGAAACCATCATCAAGGAATGTCAGACGCTTGCCACACTTCCGAGCTATTCACATGAAGCCGTTCACTTCTACCAGAAAACACTCGACATCGCTCAGGCTCTTGCAAAGGTCCGTGAGCTGACAGAGGCAGAAGAAGCTAAAAAGAGGATGCTGGAAGAAGAGGCCGGACGCAAGGAAGAGGAAGCAAAGAAAAAGGAAGAACCTCAGCCGGTTCCGGAAGAGGCAAAGGCAGAAATAAAAGAAGAGCCGGTGATTGCAGCACCTGCTCCTCATGAAGAAAGTAAATGGGTAGCATTTGAAGCCCTGCTGACTAAAGACCAGGCAATCGCACTCAAAAACTTTTTCGACAACAATCATATCACATTTAGACCTATGGTGCAAGGAGCAAGAAATGCCTGAATTTATCAATCTTGAGGGGCAGACTTTCGGCAGGCTTTTGGTTTTAAAGAGGGATCCTGAAAAGTATGCCAAAACACGTTGGATATGTTTATGTAGTTGTGGAAAAGAAAAATCGATAGATGCCTGTTATCTCAGAAGAGGCTTAACGAAGAGCTGCGGATGTCTAAGAAAAGAGTTAGCAGCCCAAAAGCATTATAAGCATGGGGGATACGATAAGAGCAACCGGAGAATCTACAATATTTACCACAACATGAAGAAGCGATGCAACAATGAGAAAAGCACAAAATATAAAGATTATGGTGGTCGGGGAATTACAATTTGTGAAGAATGGCAAGATTTTAAGAACTTTCTTGCATGGGCATTGTCAAATGGTTATGGTCCAGAGTTGACAATTGATCACATAAACAATGACGGCAATTATGAGCCATCTAACTGTAGATGGGCAACACAAAAAGAACAAGCAAATAACAGAAGAAAAAGAAGAAAGAGAGGAACATAAAAATGGCAGTAAACAATTCGTTAGTTAACTCAAAACCTCAAAGGTTAGGAATGACCGCATATCTCAACCAGGACGCGGTACGTACACAGATTAATTCAGTAGTCGGGAGTAAAAGAGGGACATCCTTTATCACTTCCGTAGTATCAGCTGTTCAGGCAAATCCACAGTTACAAGAATGCACAAATCCCTCGATATTATCAGCTGCGTTGCTGGGAGAATCCCTCAATCTTTCTCCTTCGGCAGCTTTGGGGCAATTTTGGATTATACCCTATAACAACAAGAAAAAGGGAGTAAAAGAAGCTCAGTTCCAGCTCGGGGCAAACGGATACAAGCAACTTGCTATGAGAACAGGACAGTACAGAGATATTGATTTCATTATCATCCACGAAGGTGAATATAAAGGACGCGACCGTTTTACTGGGAAACAACTTTTTGAATTTATCCAGGATGACGACGAGAGAGAGGCTCTGCCGGTAACAGGTTATCTTGCATACTTCGAACTGACAAACGGATTCAAAAAATCAGTTTACTGGACTAAAGCCAAGATGGAGAAACATGCAAATCAGTATTCACAGGCGTTTGACATAGAGGCATACAGAAAACTTCAGGCAGGACAGATTCCTCAGTCTGATCTGTGGAAATACTCTTCGTATTGGTATTCAAATTTTGACGGAATGGCAGAGAAGACACTTATAAAGCATCTTCTTTCAAAGTACGGCATTCTTTCAACAGAGCTGATACAAGCGGTAGACGCAGACGACGCAGTTATAAATGAAGATGGCAGCAAAAATTATGTAGATATCGTGGATGCACCTGCTCCCGTGACTCCCGCACCGGAACCCGAAAAGGAAGAAAAGAAACCCGAACCGGCAGCAGCTCCGGAAGATGATCCTGCGGCAGCTCTATTCGGAGGCAAGTGATGGCTTGGAGACATTACGGTAACAAGTACGGCAATCACAAGGTAGTGGTTGACGGTTCCGTATATGACAGCAAGAAGGAAGCGAGACGATGGCTCGAACTTAAATGCTGGGAGTCCCACGGAGTTATAAAAGACCTGGAAAGACAGAAAAAGTTTATCCTGATCCCCGCACAGTTCGAGCCGGATATCATCGGCAAGAGAGGCGGACGTAAACGCGGGAAGCTCATAGAACGCGAGGTGGCCTATTATGCGGACTTCTGTTATACGGACGCAGAAACAGGGGAATACATTGTCGAGGATGCCAAATCTCCGATCACACGCACAAAGGAATACATAATAAAGCGAAAAATGATGTTATTCTTCCACCATATAAGGATTCGGGAGGTTTAGGATGGCTATTCAATACGGAGACAACGAATATATAAAACTATTCCGGAAGATGGTGAACTGGGAATGGTACACGGATGTCAATACAAAAGTTTTGTTTTTGCACTGTCTCCTAAGAGCTAACTGGAAAGATGGAAGCTGGAAGGGAATAGCATACAAAAGAGGGCAGTTTATAACATCCCTGAATACCCTGGCAACAGAGACCGGATTAACCTTTTCGCAAGTAAGAACAGCACTAAACAATCTGATAAAGACTGGCGAGGTCGCAAGTTTGTCGCAAGGTAGAAGTCGCATAATTACAGTGCTTTCCTACGATTCTTATCAAATCAATGACAAGGTCATCGCAACATCTTCGCAAGATGATGACAAGGTCGTCGCAAGGTCGTCGCAACAGTATAAGAATATAAAGAATAGTAAAGAAGATAAAGAAGTAAAGAATATAAACAGTAGTCACTTCGTTCCGCCTTCTTTGGATGATATTCGGGATTATTGCTCAGAGAGAAAAAACGGGATAGACGCTCAGGCATTTATAGACTTTTACGCTGCTAAAGGTTGGATGATAGGTAAAAACAAAATGAAAGACTGGAAGGCAGCAGTACGGACATGGGAACAAAGAAGAAAAACACCTTCCCAACAGATACCGACAAGCAAAGGCAAGAACTATACCGGAAGAGATTATTCAGATTCAGAGTTCTTAGAAATGGAAAGAAGGAAGCTGGGAGTGCAAGGAGGGAATCAATGACTTTAGAAGAACTTGAATACATTAGAGACTTGAATACATTGGGATATATCAATGACGAGGCTTACAGGATGATCTTCACCAAATGCAAGCCGACAGAATGCCGGGACGCAATCTCAAGAGATGATGCTTTACAGTGTGTTTTAGGAATAGAAAATCTCAGAGATATGTTTGAAGTCATGGATAGAATACAAAAACTTAAATCTGTGGTACCAGTAGACAAAAATTACCATGCGTCCTTTTAGGACATGGAATAAAAACATTATCGTTCTGTCACGCACATGCACAGGG
>JAEEGL016602060.1_pt1 | contig 13185 bp, 12 predicted proteins | sample 9134231 | NCBI WGS metagenome assembly JAEEGL01 (sample SAMN16246548, study PRJNA631951) | gut metagenome | biome: gut microbiome; feature: rumen; material: fiber-attached | host: Bos | place: Iran: Karaj | collected 2018-10
ATCTGCTCATTTCCATGTTTCATTCTCTCAGCCCCCTTACACCTATATCCAAAAGCTTTGAATACTCCTCATAGGAAATCCGAACACCGCCCATGCTCTCCAAATGGTCCGTATGAAACTGGCAGTCGATCATCACATAACCGTTCTCTTCAAGGAGCTGCGCCAGCATGATAAGCGCCAGCTTTGAGCCATTTTCTTTTTCCGAGTACATGCTCTCGCCAAAAAAGCACTTACCAAGGCTGACTCCATAAAGTCCACCAGCCAGCTCACCATCGATATAAGACTCTATACTAAGTGCGAGATTTTGTCTGCTCAGCTCGGTATAGGCTTTTTCCATATCTGTTGTGATCCATGTTCCCACGGTGAATTCTCTTTTAACCCTGCACCTGTGCATTGCATCGGCAAAATCCCTGTTGATCTCATAGCCCAGCTCATGCTTTTTCATGAACTTCTTCATGGAGTGGGAAATATGTATCTCAGATGGTCTTATGATGAATCTCTCCTTTGGACACCACCACAGGATCGGGTCTCCTTCGTTGTACCAGGGAAAGATACCATGACTGTAGGCAAGCACAAGCCTTTCTGTACTAAGGTCACCGTCGATTGCCAGAAGACCGTCTTCTCTAGCCAGGGTAGGCAACGGAAAGCTTATTTCATTGTCATCCAGCTGAAAAACGGGCATAAATCCTCCTGGTGTTAATGATTACGAATTCTACAGACCTTCCATGATTACAGATATTTACGTAATTCTACACTCATAATTATATATCAATTGAAAATCTCTATCAAAAAACGACACAAAAAAGCACCGCCGAAGCGATGCTTGATTCTAGTCTATAAGAAGAACAGCTACATCATTTACATTTGTCCCTGTGGAACCTGTAATAATAAGCCCATCACATTCACAAAGTGCATGATAGGAATCATTGTTTTCAAGATAATCTGCTATTTCCAGCCCCTTTGACCTCAGCACGTTTACAGTATCTCCAAATACTATTCCTCCGGCAGCATCTGTAGGTCCATCAGTTCCGTCACTTCCAAGAGAGAAAACACAGGTGTTTTCAAGCCCCTCTATATCCACAGCTGCAGAAAGCGCAAGCTCCTGATTCCTTCCGCCAAGGCCGGTTCCCTTTACCTTTACGACACTCTCTCCGCCCATAATAAAGGCAAGTTTCTGACCATCCTTAGCGTGTTCTTTTGCGATCAAAGCAAGGAACTTTCCTGCAAAAGAAGCCTCTCCCTCGTATGCGGAAGTAAGCACAACGCTTTTATATCCCAGCTCTTCACATTTCTTTTTGGCTGCGCTGCAGAGTTCTCTTACACTTCCAGCAATAACAGTCGTTACGTTATCAAGCCTTTTTGGTGTCTCTGCCTTTAGCAGTTTTAATGTCTCTTCGGATAAAGATAGCGAATATTTCTCAACTATTCTCATGGCATCTTCGCTGCCGGACATATCGGGATAAGCCGGGCCGGATGCGATCATATCCAGAGGATCACCAACTATATCTGACAGGATAATGCTATAAACTAATGCGGGCTCACACTTTTTTGCAAACCTTCCGCCCTTTACCGCTGAAAGCCTTTTTCTGATGGTATTGATCTCGGTAATCGAAGCCCCTGACTTAAGAAGCTCAGTATTAATGCCCTGAAGCTCAGGGAGAGGAAGAAGCGGATCCTCAAAAAGCGCAGATCCGCCTCCTGAAACTAGAAAAACAACAAGATCATCTCTTGTGAGATTCTTAACATATTCCAATGCCTGTCTTGTGGCTGCAACAGAATTGTCGTCCACCACCGGGTGCCCGGCTTCAAAGCATGCCACTCTGTCCAAAGCATCGCCTGCATGTCCGTACTTGGTAATGCAGACACCCTTTTCATAACTGTCACCCAGCACCTGTGTTGCAACACTCATCATCCGATATGCTGCTTTTCCGATAGCTACAAGAATAGTTTTGCCACTGTGCTCCGGAAGATCACGAAGAGCTTTTTTGACTATCTCATCGGGTCGTACCGATTCAAGACAGGCATCAATTATTTGTCCGGCATCATCTCTCAATGACATTTTTATTTCCTTACCTCACATCCGGAAAGTTTCTCATAATATCTGGCAATTGCGCTATGATCATTTCCGCCCATTCCGTCCAATCTCAGATTCTGGAGGATCTCCATCACCTCGGCTGTAAGAAGCATCGGTGCGCCAACTCCATGTCCTGTATCCAGAGCATTCTGAAGGTCCTTGATATGAAGGTCGATCTTGAATCCGGGTTTGAAATTTCCATCAAGGATCATCGGGATCTTAGCGTTCATTACAGTTGAACCTGCAAGTCCACCCTTAATGGCGTCAAAAACCTTCTGTGGATCCACGCCTGCTTTTGTGCTTAAGGTGAAAGCCTCAGAAACAGCCGCAATATTAAGTGCTACAATAACCTGGTTAGCCAGCTTGGTAGTGTTTCCGGCACCAATATCGCCGCAATGAACAGCGCTTGCTCCCATCACCATAAGTATATCATAGACCCGGTCAAATACTTCCTTATCCCCGCCTACCATAATGGAAAGACTGCCATCAATAGCTTTTGGCTCGCCGCCTGATACGGGTGCATCTATCATCTTTACGCCCTTTTCAGCGCAGGCTTCACATATCTCTTTTGAAGAAAGAGGTGCAATAGAGCTCATATCTATGAGGATTGTTCCGCTTGCAGCCCCTTCCAGCACACCATCCTTGCCGAGTACAACTTCTTTTACATGAGGGGAATTCGGAAGCATCGTTATGATGATGTTGCACTGGCTTGCCACGTCTTTAGATGATGCTGCTGCCACTGCACCTTTTTCTACGACCTTATCTACATTTTCCTGTATTACATCATAGGCCACGATCTCATGACCTGCCTTTAACAGGTTATAAACCATGGGCTTTCCCATTATACCCAATCCGATAAATCCTATCTTCATGATCTCATCCTCCTTAATAATTATCATTCATTTTCCGGATTGCCTTTACTATGGTCTCCCTGGTAAGACCAAAGTGCTCCAAAAGCTCTTTGTAATTGTGCGCACTGCATCCGAATTCATCATTTATTCCCACAAATTCAATGGGCTTTGGATCAAGGTGAAGTGCTTCTGCAATCGCGCTTCCAAGTCCGCCTTTAATATTGTGCTCCTCGCAGGTAACTACAGCCTTGCAGCCACTTACCATTTTTGCCACCTCTTCTTCATCCAGAGGCTTTATTGTGGCAACATTTATCACCTTAACTGAAATCTTTCCCTCCAGCTCTTTTGCTGCTTCCAATGCCAGATGGACCATATAGCCTGTTGCAAATACAGCGATGTCGTCTCCATCCATTAAGAGCTGTGGCTTACCTATTACAAATGGCTCACCCTCTTTAGTAGAATTCTCGTAATCATTTCTGTTTAGTCTTATATAGCATGGTCCGTTATGATCTATCATGGCTTTGACTGCTTCCACTGTCTGATTTGCATCAGCTGGACAAAGTACTGTCATATTCGGCACTGCGCGGAAAATAGCCATATCCTCAACACACTGGTGAGTTGCGCCGTCACCAAAATCAGAAAGACCTGATGATGATCCGCAGATCTTAACATTTAATTTTCCTATGGCAATGGTTTGCCTTATCTGGTCAAAAGCCCTGCCACCCGCAAAAACTGCAAATGAATTTGTAAACGGAATAAGTCCTGTCTGGGCAAGTCCGGCTGCTACACTTGTCATATCAGCCTCCGCTATTCCCATCTCAAAATGTCTGTTTGGAAACTCTGCTTCAAACAGTTTACCCATGGTAGATCCGCCAAGATCAGCGTCAAGGACAACGATCCTCTCATCAGTCTTACCAAGCTCTACCAAGGTATTTCCATATGCCGTTCTTTGATTTGTATACCCCATAGTTAATCTCCTGTTTTCTACCGATATAGTTCACGCCTCAAGCTCTGCAATTGCCTGATCATACTGTTCCTGTGAAAGAATTCCGTTGTGGAAGCTGACCACATTCTCAGCAAAGCTGATTCCTTTTCCCTTTGTGGTATTTGCAATTATCACTGTGGGAACGCCTTTTACGTTATCTGCCGCATCAAGAGCAGAAAGTATCTCCCTGAAATCATGTCCGTCAATCTCTATTGTGTTCCAGCCAAAGCTCATGAATTTTGCTCTGATGTCTCCGGAGTCAAAGCGTTTTTTCACCGGTCCATTAGCCTGAAGGCGGTTCCTGTCAACGATTGCAACCAGGTTATCTGCCTTATAAACCGAAGCTGCCATTGCTGCTTCCCAGATCTGCCCCTCTGCTATCTCTCCGTCGCCGATAAGTACGTAGGTCTTGGCATCGATGTTCCTGAGTTTTTGTCCGATGGACATTCCCAGTCCTATAGACAGTCCCTGTCCAAGAGATCCGGTACCAGCCTCAATTCCCGGAGTTTTTAACACATCGGGATGTCCCTGTAAGAAGGAGCCTATCTCCTTTGTATGCTTAAGGTCTTCCACTTTAAAATATCCGGCTTCAGCAAGAGCTGCGTACTGCAATACTCCCACATGTCCCTTACTCAAAAGAAATCTGTCCCTGTTCTCCATCTTGGGATTTTGGGGGTCATGCTTCATCTTGTAGAAATAAAGTGCCGTAACTATGTCTGCTGATGAACAGGATCCGCCTACATGTCCCGCAACGCCTACACCGATACTGACTATGACGTCTTTCCTGATCTTCTTTGCTTTTTCCTTTAATTCATTTATCAATTCATCACTGTAATTCATACTCTTCTCCCTTAATAACATGTCACGCCTCCATCCACAGGCAGGCTTACTCCGTTTATAAAAGAGGCTTCTTCGCTGGCAAGGTACAGCACTGACTGCGCCACATCATCTGCACTGGCAAGTCTTCCAAGCGGAACTTCTCCAAGTCTCTCTGCTGCCCTTTGCGGGTCCTTGAGCATCTCTTCCACCAGCGGTGTCTTTACGGTGCTTGGATGAATGGAATTGCAGCGTATGCCAAAAGAGGCATATCTGGACGCAATGGATTTTGTAAACAAGGTGATGGCTCCCTTGGCAGCCGTGTAAGCTTCCGGTGTGTATTTATGGCCTATAAGACCGCACACAGAGGAAGTGTTGATGATCGCACCGCCCTTTTGCTGCTTCATCACCGGAATAACGTACTTGCATCCAAGGAACGTACTTCCGGTATTAACAAGCATCATTTTGCTCCACTCCTCGATGGTCATTTCCTCTACCGGTTTCCTGATATTGATACCGGCATTGTTGATAAGGACATCTATCTTTCCGTATTTTTCTTTGATCTGTGAAATCACTTTGCTCCAGTCCTCCTCGGAAGTGAGATCAATCCTGAAAAACACAACCTCTCCGTCCTTGGAAATGTCTTTTGCCACTTCCTGTCCCTTGCCCTCATCAAGATCCAAAAGACAGACCGTTGCGCCATTCTTAACAAGAAGCCTTCCCATTTCAGAGCCAAGACCTCCTGCTCCTCCTGTTATAAGTATTACCTTTCCTTTTACATTCATTTTTTGCCCCCTTATCCTTTAAGGCCCGTTGTAGCTATTCCTTCAACAAAGTACTTCTGAGCCAGGAAGAAAAGAATGACCACCGGCAGAACTGCCAGACATGACATAGCCATTACATTTTTCCAGACCACAATTGACTCTGAATCCAGTGAAAGCCTGAGCGCCATGGATACCGTATATTTTTTTACTGTGTTGATGTATATAAGTGAATTGAAGTAATCGTTGTAGGTCCACAAGAACTGGAATAGCCCCGCTGAAAACAGCGCCGGTTTAAGGAGTGGCAAAAGAATCTTCGTCAGTGTCCTAAAGGTGCCGCAGCCATCTATATATGCCGATTCATCAAGCTCCCTCGGCAGACCTCTCATGAACTGTATGAGCATGTAGGTGAAAAACGGATAACATGCAAATGCAGACATCAGATAAAAGGGTCCGTAGCCATCCAGAACACCGAGATCTCTGAAAATTGAATATCTCGGAATGATAAGGATCGCGTTGGGAAGCATTAGTGTTGACATAAGCAGTGCAAATGCCGGTTTTTTTCCGGTAAATTCAAACCTTGCAAAGCCGTATGCCACCAGTGTACTTGCCAGTACCGTCAAAAGAGTTGTCGGAATTACCAAAAGGAAAGAGTTTTTAAAAAACACTGCGTAGGTATTTCCGCCAATTGCATTCCATCCATTTACAAATGCCTCGAAACTGTAGCTCTTTGGAAGGAGTGCAATGCTTCCGTAAATCTCTTCATTAGATTTGAAACTGGCAAAAAACATCCATATAAGCGGGTAAATCATCACAACACCTATTGTTATGAGAACCACATACATGATCACTTCTTGAATTCTATTTTTTGTTTTCTTTGTCATACCCGTGCTCCAATCATTCATCCCCATAAAATACCCAGAACTTCGATGTTGCGAAGAGAACAAGTGTAAATACCGTTACCAAGCCAAATATTATCCAGCTTGTTGCACTCGCATATCCCATCTTCATAAACAAGAATCCATCGTTGTAAAGCTTAAGTCCCAGCATATACGTGCTCTTTACCGGACCTCCCTGGGTTACAACAAATGCAGAGGTGAAATTCTGAAGTGCGTTTATTGTCTGCATTATGATGCAGAAGAAAATGATAGGTGAGATCTGTGGAATAGTTATGGTAAAAAAGCTCTTGATCTTTCCTGCTCCATCGATTGTTGCAGCTTCATAAAGAGACTGAGGAACCTGCTTTAATGCTGCAAGGAACATTACCATGGATGATCCGAACTGCCACACCTCCAGGGCACTCAGCGTAGGAAGTGCTGTAGCGGGATTTCCCAGGAAAGATACTGTCTCAAAGCCAAGCTTGTGCAAAAAAGCATTGATCATTCCGTCGTCCATGAACAATATTTTCCAGAGGATCGATACTGCCATGCTTCCTCCAAAAAGTGAAGGCAGGTAGTAAATTGTTCTCAGAGCACCAATGCCCTTTCTGCCTTTGTTTAAAAGCAGTGCTATGAAAAGAGACATGATGATCTTAAAGGGTACAGTAAGAACAGCATATTCAACTGTGGCTGACAGGGATTTTACAAACTCTTTATCTCTTGTAAAAAGACGGATGTAATTTGCCATTCCGATGAATTTCGGATCAGTGAGCGCATTGTATTCAGTTAGTGAATAGTAAAATGATTTAATAAAGGGATATATCTGTAAAATGAGCATTCCGATGATCCAGGGAAGCAAGTAGAAATATGCCTTATTATCACGGGATAAAAGTTTCTTTTTATTCATATACTTCTTCTTTCCTAATAAGAGGTTTTGCATTTGTTTTTGACAAACTGCAAAACCTCTATTTTTATATGCTATTCGCACAAGGAATTACTTGTGAGCATCTGTATAATCAGTCAGAAGTTCCACTGTTTCCTTGGCAGCTTCAGCAGGGCTCATGGTTCCGTGAGATACATTCTCATAAGCATCTGTCAGAATAGCTGTAACCTCAGATCCTGTTGTAGGACCACCATCAGATTTGCCATTGTACTGCATGCTGACTGCAACGCTCTCTTTTGTCAGCTGGTTAAGAGTACCCTCTTTTTCACAGATTTCCTGAGCCTTTACTGTAGGAGGTACGCTTCTTACTGTGCCGAGTATTGCTGCTGCAGTTTCGTCATTGTAGAAGAAGTTAAGGAAATCAATAGCCTCTGCAGCATGCTCTGTTCCTGCATATACGCCGATGTACTGAGGGCAGTCGTTGAACCATCCGTCGCTCTTTCCGCCTTCGCGAAGAGGAAGCTGACCTGCCATATAAGTGATTGAATCATTAGCTGCTGAAAGTACGTCTGCTGATGATGTGTATCCGATTGAAGCTACATATTTTCCGTTGATCCAGTTGGGATCTTCCTGATCCTGATCTCCGAAAGGAGCCTTGTAGGAAGCAGGTGCACAAACTTCTTCATCGTACAGTCTCTTAATATATGTGAAGCACTCTTCAAACTGCTCCTGTGTCATATTAAGGTTGTAATCTTCGTCGATGATAGGCTTAGCATTCATCTGTCTGCACCACGCACGGATGATAAATGCTGTTGCGTAAGAGGTGTTAGCCGAAAGCAGATAAGCGTCTTTGTCGTAATCTCTTACCATCTTGCCCCATTCAAAGAACTGATCCCAGTTATACTGCTTGGAAAGATCAATTCCAACTGCGTCTGCAAGGGTCTTATTTACAATAAGTGCTGTTCCGGCCTGACCTGTAGGCATTGCATACTGTGAACCGGATCCGAACTGTCCGTTCTGCTCCAGGAAAGAAGCATCAAAGTTTGAGAAGTCCATTCCGCCCTCAGTAAGGTTGTACAGAACACCCTGGTTGTAATATTCAGGTCCGAGTCCTGTCTCGATCTGGAAGATATCCGGAGCTGTCTTTGATGCAAACTCTGTTGTCTTCTTTTCCGAATATCCGTCATATGAACCGTACTCAGGCTCGATTGTTACGTTTGGATGAAGCTTTTCATATGCTTCAATAACTGCTAGTGTAGCCTCATGTCTGGCATCTCCACCCCACCAGGAGAACCTGAGTGTCACAGGCTCTGCACTGTCGGAAGCTTTTTCTTCCTGAGCCGGTGCAGTTGTAGCAGGTGCTGTAGCTGCAGGTGCCTGCTGAGTATCAGCAGTGTCAGATGTAGCCGGTGCAGAAGCGCTTCCGCATCCTGCCATAAGACCTGTAACCATCGCAAGAGATGTTAAAACTGCGAGTATCTTATTTCTTTTCATTCTTTGCAACCTCCCTTTCAATACGTGTTGTTTACTGTAATTTGATGTTAGCATCTACGAAAAAAACAAAACAGAATTCCCATTTACGAAAAAGACTCATTTTTTAAGGAATTCTGTCTGCAGGTATCATTATTTAATTTATTAACTCATTTTTCGGAATAAAGAATGAGACTTCCGTTCCATAGTTCTCCTTACTTCTGATCTTAAGCCCATATCCCGCACCGTATCTAAGAATCAGTCGCCTGTTAAGATTGGTAAGTCCAATGTTTCGTGAATCCTTGTTGCTTATCTTTTCATAGAGAAGCTTAAGGTCCTCTTTTGAAATGCCCTTTCCGTTATCCACAACGCAGAAAAATACCTTATCGCCTCTGTCAAATATCTTCACCTTTACAAGCATTTTTCTTTCTTCGCTTTTCTTGCCATGTTCGAAGCAGTTCTCTAAGACAGGCTGAAGCATAAGTCTGAATACTTTGATATCATAGACACTCTCGTCCACTTCAAAATATGTGATAACATTACCGCCAAATCTGATGTTCTGGATCTCCAGATAAGCCTTTAAGTACTCCAGCTCCATGCTGATCTCCACATCCTTTGTGGGATCGGTCAAAGCATATTTAACTACCATGGACAGGTTCTGTATCATCCTGTGGACTTCGGAATTAGCACCTTCCTTCTTAATCGCTTCAAAATCCAGTGTCTGAAGAGTATTAAAAATAAAATGCGGATTTATCTGAAGCTGAAGAGCCATCATCTGTGCCAGTTCAGACTCATGCTGCTTCTCCATAAGCTCAAGATGTATTTTCAGATTATTGAGATGGAGCCTTATGACATTGTTCAAAATAAGCGCATACTCATCATCTGCTTTCCTGAAATGCTCCTCAACAGCCTCTCCACGCTCGGCTGCGGAAAATATATCAACGCACTCCTCAATATATGCAAAATTACGCTTTGTATAATAATATGCCAGAAGGAACATAAGCGTAACTTCCACAAGAAGTATCAAAACAGCCATAGCGAAATAAAACCCAATATCATCTATCAGCTGATCAAGAGATGTGATCGACACCTCATGGAGATTCAGATAATCCGAATAAAGCATGTCGGTAAAGTAATAACGCCCGCCTATCTTTTCAAGGCGATCCATACCAAACACAGATTCCTTATTCTCTATCTTTCCTCTTATCTTTTCAATAAAAGCCGTAGCTTCAAAATTCTCAAGTTCAGGATCAGTTATACAAACGATGTTACCCTGGGAATTAAACAAAAGAACCTTCTGATTATCCGAAAGCAATACGCTTCTTAAAAGACTGCCATACTGTCCCTTGTCGATATTTATTACAATGACTCCATCCATGTAGGTCATTCTGTAAAAGATGCTTATGACTTCCACAGGTTCAGCATAGGTGTACCTTTGAATCCACCTGTAGTCTGTGTATACCCTCTCATCCTCTGCCATGCCCATGTACGTTGACAGCCATTCTTTATCATAATAAGTATTGATATTGGCTATCTGACCCGTTGCAGAAGTAAGAAACCTGTCCCTGCCGTCCAGATACAGGTAAACCGAATCGATATACGAGTAGGAAGTCTCATAGCTGTTAAAAAGATTTTTGATCATATTAAAGGTAGTAAGATCAGACTGCCTCATCTCCTGGTAATCCAGCATGGTCCTGAAGGCAAGCGAAAAAGACGAATTACTCATAAGAGTATCCAGCTGATGTCCCATATTGTATATGGATGCCTCAAGGCTGTCCTCAAAGCTCTGCAAAGATCTGACAGACTCTTTTTTCAGACTCTCCTTTTGTGAGTATAAAAAGAACATTCCTATAAGAACAAAAATAAGAATCGACGGAATTATCATAACAATGAAATTCCGTCTGGCACGTTTTATAAAGTATTTTCTGAGCAAATCTTTTCTTTCCCTCTGTCGCCGTTTCTGTAATCTCTGGGCGTAACTCCGTAGTATGCCTTAAAAGCTCTTGTGAAATTCTTGGGGCTGTCATATCCCACATTGTAAGCAATCTCGTAGCTCTTAAAAGAAACATCCATGAGCATGCTGACAGCTTTTTTCATCCTCACGCAGTTGAGCTTTTCCTGGAAGCCTATGCCCTTTTTCTCTTTATATATCTTGGACAGGTATCCTGCGCTTATTCCCACAGTCTCTGCAGCATTGACAAGATTTGCCTTTTGAAAGTTTTCTTCTATATAGTTATCGATCGCGCGTATGATCTTGTCATAGTATGGTGCATTGTCCTCCAGCTGAACCTGGTTTTTCTCATCCAGAGCTTCTCTGACCTTGTCAAAGCATTCAGACAGATCCCCGTAGTTTATGGGCTTTAAAAGATAATCATCCACCTCTACCTTTAAGGCTCTTCGCATAAACTCATAGTCGCTATAGCTGCTGAGTATTATAACAAAGCTCTCGGTATCCTTCTTTATCTTTTCAGCAAAAGAAAGCCCGTCCATGCCAGGCATCTTTATATCAGTAAGAACAACGTCCACAGGATTCTTATCAATATAATCCATAGCCAGCTTAGCATTTGTAAACTTGCCGGCAACATTAAAACCGATATTATCCCATGGAAAAAGATCTGCTATACCATCTAAGATTTTCTGCTCATCATCTACAATAACCAGTGTATACATAAGTCTCTCCCCCAATACTACTTACCCTTCTTCAGAAAGCATTTTGTAGTATCTATCCTCAACATCACTTATATACTTCTTAAAATCATTCAGATTGGCGGGCTTTTCTCCCTTTTCCCATCTTTCTACAGCTCTGCTCTGAGGTGTATGGTTTCCAAGGTAAAAATCAAAAGTAAGGTTTTTCCAAATGCCAAGGCTCTTTTCAAAATCCGGCCTGTAATTGACCTTATATTCCTCCATGAATTCCAGGTTAAGAGTATTAAAGCCTGTGCCACCACATAATAGAGCCTTCTTCCCGAAAGGTAGCTCTATCTCATAACTCATGGCGCCGGGAGTATGCCCGGGCGTATGAATACACCGAACCTTTGTGTCACCAATCCTTAAAACATCTCCATCATTAAGCATTCTGTCGATTGTAAAAAATTTAGTGGGTATATCCTGAAAATAATAGTCAAGAGAAAGCCTGGGATTATCTCTTAAATTGATGGCATCCTCAGTTCCCATAAGGGTCATTGCACCGGAAAGACCCTTAATAAGATCAGTTGCCCCAAAGTGATCAAAATGCCCATGTGTATGAAAGATCATCTTTATATCCGAAACCGAAAATCCAAGTTCTGTCACGGACTCCACAAGAAATTCCTGCATGTTGGGATATCCCGTGTCAAAAAGAATAAGCCCTTGTCCTGTGTCTACCAGATGGCTTGCGCTGTCTAAGGTACCCACAAAGAAAAGATTCTCATACATGCAAAAAGCCTTTGTTTTATAGCTTAATGGATTTTGGATGATCTGTTCATACCACTCCGGCTTATAAGAGTATTCAGATTTCATATCCTCCCCATTTACTATGTCTGCAACAAGAGCAGGCATAAACTCCCCACATTATTTTTTAGTATTCTATTACACCGGCATCCCAATATCAATATTCATAATTTGTCATTTATACTCATTATTTGTTATCTTTCTATGAGCACGGTATATGCTCTTTTTCCATAAGAAGGTCAAACTCACGCCTGAGCTCTCTTTCTATCAAAATGCGCTCTGACTCCTTGCAGTTGGTCTGGAATAAAAGTACAAGTCCTTTGGCAGTCATCTGGTCTATTCCACAATACTTTATCTTGCCGACCTCATATTTTAAGTTCTCTCGAATCTTTGGAAGAGCATCAATAAATTTCTTTTCAATCTCTTTTAGAGGTTCCGCCCTGCTCACATCTATCGCAACTTCGGCTATAGAATATCGCTGAGTCATGTTGATAGCTCCGCCCACTTCGCTGTTTCTAAAAACTTTGACGTTCTCCATGGACATAATCTTAGTCGTCCTAAGACCTATCTCCTCAACTGTTCCTCTAAAGCCTTTTATGTCAACAATATCGCCTGTCCTGAATTCTCCCTCAAATACTATGAAAATTCCGGCAAAAATATCCGCGATCATATCTTTTGCGCCGATACTGATTGCCAGCCCCACAATTCCCGCAGATGCGAATATAGCGGTGGTATTAACACCGAGGAATATTAAACTATAACCAATTGCCAGAGCTAGTGAAAGATAGGTTACAAAACTTCCGACCAGACGTGAAATGGTCTCTCCTTTGCTGTCATAGTGTCCTCCCATCAGCAGGATCAGCCATCTCAAAATCATTCCCACCACAATGATCACGCAGTCTATCAGTACAGCATAGGCAACGGCAAAAATATTAAGCCCCAGATGCCATTTGCGTTGGAGTAGATACGATAAGGCTGAGCCAAGGTCATGTGTCGTAGATTTATTGTGATATAATATGTATCCCGCAATAAGTACTA
>JAEEGL010796153.1_pt1 | contig 13184 bp, 15 predicted proteins | sample 9134231 | NCBI WGS metagenome assembly JAEEGL01 (sample SAMN16246548, study PRJNA631951) | gut metagenome | biome: gut microbiome; feature: rumen; material: fiber-attached | host: Bos | place: Iran: Karaj | collected 2018-10
CGAGCGGCTTCACGGCATAATGAGAAACATCTACAAAAACGCTTCTCAGGCGGCGAAGGACTACGGCATGGAGGGCAACCTCGTAGCCGGCGCGAACATCGCGGGCTTCATCAAGGTCGCCGACGCGATGCTCTGGCAGGGAATAGTTTGAGAGCCCTTTATTTGGATTTAGGGAGCTGAGAGATTGTATTCTCTCGGCTTCCTTTTTTGAAAAAATCAATTATATTTTTTTTGACCCAATTCTTATTGACAAAAGTTCCATCAAGTGTTAGAATTACACGTCGAAGTTATTGCTAAACAGATTGTATTTACAAACTCTTTTATATTAGAGAGGAGTCTTTGAGGAGTCAAATTAATGAGGCGTATTGTATTATTTGTTATTCTTATTGCATTTTTGATGCCTGTTTGTTCATGCAACCGTTCATTCATTTGCAAAACAGGAGATAAAAAAGATGGTTTCACCGTGAGGATGAAAGATATTTTCGGCGATAAAAACAATACTTACTTTTTGATTCAAGTATATCTACCATTTGATATATCAGATGCTGTGATTGGAGATATCATTGTAAATGGGGACCTAAGCGGCGGTTACTCATGGAGTAAAATTGGTTCTGATACTATTGCTCAAACCTATTTGGTGATAATTTCGAGCAATTGCAATGGAAAAAATATCAGGCTGCGAATATTGGGCTTCAATTCAACAAAAAATCCTATGGAACACATAAGCACAGAAGAATGGTCTTTTTCAGGACGAATTGAGTACGATAATTCGACAGTTAAACAGATTAATATTACGAGTGAGTGTGTTGATTCTATCACGATATGTGATTCTATGGTAATTGTGTCTCAAAATAATGAAGCTTGTAAAGGTATATTTAAAACCGCTTTGTTCTTCGATAACGAAGGTGGATTGGTTCGCCCTATTGCAGATAGCACAACAGCGAAAGGATGCTATTTTGTGGACGCGTATTATGTATTTGATTCCACATCTATAATAGCAAACATACAGATCGATGATGAAATATATAAAATAAAAGACCATGACTTAAGATGATTATTGCATGCCGTTATATTTGCATGTTAGCATATACAACCATCAACAACCTCGTCGCCGGCGCGAACATCGCGGGCTTCATCAAGGTCGCCGACGTGATGCTCTGGCAGGGAATAGTCTGACGACAAATAAAGATTCTCATTCCGTCCGGCGGCTTGCCGGACGGATTTTTTTCGCTCCGGTCTTGAACGCGCGCGTTTTATATGTTATAATTTACTTGGAAATAAAAGAAGAATCCGCGCGAACTGGCACCGTTAATCCGGCATCCGGCACCGCCGCGGTTTCGGGACGGAAACAGGATATGATGACACTTGACAAAGAGCTGCTGAGGCTCGTTTTCGCGTTTGAGGGCAGGGGCATTCTGCTCTATGTCCTCGTGACGGGACTGATCGCCGGGATACTCGCGTCGGTGATAGGGCTTGAAAGACAGCTTCAGGGCGAGGCGGCGGGCATCAGGACTCACGGTCTGCTGGCGGTCGGCAGCTCGCTTCTCATGACAATATCGATATGGGCGATAAGGATGGCCGACGGCTCCATCGACTTGGTTTATCAGACTGTAAGCGACAGTCTCAACTACGACACGTCGCGTATCGCGGCGGCGGTCATAACCGGCATCGGCTTCCTCGGCGGCGGAGTCATCGTCAAGGGAAAGTTCACCGTCAGGGGGCTCGCAACTGCGTCGACGTTGTGGATATCCGCGGCGCTCGGCCTCGCCTGCGGCTCGGGATTCGTGCTCGAGGCGATAGTCTCGACGGTCGTCGTCCTCATCATTCTGCTCGTTTTCGGCCGCATACTCAAGTATATAGACGACCATTCGCCCTCCGTCACGATGGAGGTCGAGAGCGGTTTTCCGGTGATAGAGCGCGTGCGTAACTTTTCTGAGCGCAACGGATACGTGCTCCGCACCGTCGACGTGCTCGGAACGGGAGAGCCTACCCGCGTCCACGTCGCCTTCGGCTTCAAAACTCCCGAGAACCTGCTTCTTTATTTCAAAGAGCAGATGGAGATAATGCCGGAGGTCAGGTCGGTGTCGGTCAACGGCAGAAAACGTGCCGAAAGGAAATGAAAATGGGCATCGGATCGGTTTTCAGAAAGATATTCGGGAAAAAACAGGATTTCGATACGGGCGAAAGAGGCACGGAAGGTATCGGGAAAAAAGCGTCAGACAACCAAAGCGGCATAAATTACTTCCGGTATTCGTACAACGGCAGCATCGGCGGAGACAGCTTTTCGTACGAGCTGACAGAAAACGGCGGACAGTACGTTTTCAGGTACGAATCGATGGAGCACAGCGAGTTCGGCGAGATGGAGATGCCCGCCGGAGACGATATCGCGGAAAAGCTCCACGGGCTTTATCTTTCGCTTCGCCTCGCCGAATGGGACGGGTTTTCAAAGCATAACGTTTATGTGCTCGACGGGAGCGGATTTTCGCTGAGCATAGGTTTCCGCGACGGCGGGAGAATGAGAGCCGGCGGCGAAAACGCGTTCCCGGACAGATATTCCGCTTTTCGCGGCGGCATGGCGGAGATCCTGGACCCGCTGAGAGACGAGCTTCTCGAACGCGGGCGACAGAAGATAATCGCCGGCGGCGTTAAGGGAAACGTCGATTTTATAATGGCGTATTTCAAACAGCAGGGGAGCTCAGGCTCCGATTCTTATCAGTTTATGCTGTCAAAGCGCGGCGTGCGCTCGAAAAACTTCGATATAACGGTTAAAAGCCGGGGAGGCTTATTTCCTGCGGGAGAGCACAGGATATACCGAGACGTCCCGGACGAATACGTCCCGTTTGACGGAATACAGCGGCTGATCGAAAAATACGGGCTTATAAACTGGTACGGATTCGACAGGTCAGACCCGGATTACAGCAACAGAGAATGGTTTCAGCTCAATATAGGCCTTGACAGCGGAATGTACATAAACGCGATGGGGACGGCATATCCGGAGAACTACGAAGCGTTCAGGCGCGATTTTCTCCGCCTCATGGCGGACAGCACAGCGGCTCTTCCCGATGAAGAGACCGGGGCGCGTATCTGACGCACACGGGGATACCCGAAAAATTCGACGAAGGAGCGCGGGCGATCGTTTTCGCGGACTCGGTCAGGATACCGGTCGCGGACATATACGAGGTCAGCGGCGAGATTATCGACAGATATCTGCCGGACGACTTCTGACAAGAAGGGAGAAACCTGAATGTACGATACAGAGAGAATCGCTGAAATGGAACAGCTTTTCGACGACTGCACTGAGGCGGTCGCCGGGCTTTCGGAAGCCATTGAAAAATACCGCGGCAAGCTCGGGGACATCGGTACCCTTATCCGCTACTACGACGGCGGAGAATGGCGCGAGGATTTCGAGGCGGACGAGTCGGGGCTTCTTGCCCCCGGGCTGAAAAGGGGAGTTCTGTCGGAGGACGGGCTTTACGACCTGCTCTCGGAGAACAGGGAACTGACGCTCAGAATGCTCGGCCTGCTGACGGAGATCGCGGAACGGGGAACGAGATAAACGAGATAAAAGAACGCAGAACGACGGATGAGGTGAAAAAATGAATTATTCTGAAAAGCTCAACGGCTTCTGGGAAGAGGGATATCATTACTATCTCGAGATCCGCGACGACCGTCTCACGGTCCGCGGATACAGACGGGACATCACACTTGAAACAAAGATAAGCTACGACGCCGCCGCGCTCGACCGCGGGGAACGCGCCGTCATTTCCCTTGAGGACAACGTGCTCTCACGCACTTTCGACGGCGATCCGTTCACGATGATAAGAGAGCTGGCGTACGAAAACGGCGAGCTTAAGCTCCTTTATTACTACACAATAATGGGCGAAACGCTCTACACCCTGAAAAAAGTCGAAAACGGACCGTTTGACCACATAATAATCCGCGACGGCGAATTCCTCGAAAAGCTTCAGGGCAGATGGGAGGAATGGAGACCCGGCGGAAAGACCGGAAGTCCTCTTACAATCGACGGCGACAAGCTCTTTATGCTCGGCGTCGACGGCGTGCGCATTCACGTCGTGAGCTATAAATACGACAGGGAAAGCGTATATATCGTCCCGGCGAACCTGATAGACTCCGATTTCGGCTCCTATACCCGCATCGAAGTAGAACCGGACATGCTGACGACACGCATGATCGTGTACGACGCGTCAATGCCTCTTTCGGTGTTCGCGAGGGCGGATATGCTTGACAAAATCAAGGTCCCGTCCGCCGCGCGGGAGCCGATAAGAAACACGATGACGTATATGCCGAACCCGTCCGGACCGATGAATGGCTTCCTCGGGATGGGAATGTTCACCGGCGGTGGAACCCCTTCTGGCGAGGCGCCGGAACCTGTAAAACCGGAACAGAAGCCCGAGTCTCCGAAAAGCGGTGCCGGGCGCTGCCCCTGCTGCGGGTACGAACTCGGCCCGGATCACGGAAAGTTCTGCCCGGAATGCGGGAGCAGACTCGTATGAAAAGAGTCTTCGCAGCGGTGTTTGCACTGCTGTTTTCCGTAATCTCTCTATGCGGCTGTACGGCATCGAAATATGAAAAGCTTTACATATCTGTTCTCGAAGACGTCAGTGGCCCTGACGATGACCGTTTTGATGAAATGAGTCCCGAACGCAGAAATCTCTTTGTTGTAATGACTTTCGACATGGAGATTCAGAACGGCGGGCTGGAACAGTTTTTCTGGAATACCGAAGGGAAATATGCTTCTCTTTTGGCAGATTCATTGCGTGCCGTCGGTCTTGATGATATTGCCAAGCTTTATGATGATTTTATTTCTGCAAACGGAATAACAGAAGAATGGCAGACTTCAATCAGAACTCTTTGGCCTGACTTATTCGCTATATATTCAGAAGATATTTTCCCGGACTTCAATTTTGCAATATTCAACAAAGAATATATGAATCTGCATTTAAAATGCAGGTTCAACAAGACGGTTTTGCGATACGCGGAAACAAATCGCAGCAGAATATTGCATTTTCAGGGAAATCTATCGCTGAGTTGCTTAGATGGATATATCCTGACCGTCTCGTCTATCGAGCCGAATCCGGGATACCTTTCTTACGCAAAAATCAGAACATACCGTCTTATTTGCGGACCGAAAGACCGTTGATACATATTCACCCCCCTAGCAGGCGGCTGACGCGGTCGAGCATGCGATCCCTTATCCTGTAGATGACCGAGCGCCCGCGGTTGAGATCGGCAGCGAGGTCTTCGATGCTGAGTCCGTCGCGGTACAGTCCGTGCAGAACGTCGGTCTCCTCGTCGCGGAGGACCGCGCCAACGGCGTCCATTATGCGGTGCATCGCCTCGATCGTGACGAGACGCGCCCTTATTCCCGGAGTGAGATCGCAGAACTCCGGCGTTCCTTTCCCGAGTTCTTTTTTAAGACCGTCGGTTTCCTCGAGCACGGCGAGCATATAGGGCTCCTCCCCGGCCGCCGTGAAGTATTCTCTGAGAAAACCGTCGGCTCTTTTTTTGCTTTCATTCATTATTTTGCGATTCCTTCCTTATCGAGGGAAAAAGTCGTTGACTTTTCCCTTAAAATAATGTATAATACTGCATGTGACCGGCACGGATGGAGTTTGTCCGCGCCGCTGTCATATATATTATACCACATTACGGGAAATTCGTCAAGAAAATTCCCGAATTATGGAAAAGGAGAACACAAAATGTTCAAGGACGTGCTCGATTCTCTGCTCAGGGAGTCCGGAAAGAACGCGCTGACGCTTTCACGCGAGACGGGGATCCCCAAAACCATCGTCTATGCCTGGAAAAACGGCGAGCGCACACCGGGCATGGAGCATCTCAAAATGCTTTCCGACTATTTCGGCGTATCTCTGGAACGCCTCTGCGAAAAGGACGATCCCGTCCTCCCGACGGAGGAGGCGGAGCTCATTGCCATGCTGCGTTCGACGAAGACCATCTCAAACGACGCGTACGAAAGCATAATCAGAAACATCAAGGATAATCTGAGGATTCATCTCGACGGTTCGAAAGGCAGGAAAAGTGACTGAATCCGAGGCTCTGGTCAGAAAGACCGCGCTTCATTTTCTGCTGCTTCAGAAGCCGGAGGGGCGTTATTCCCTCGTATCGTTCGATTATACCGCCCTCGTCATCGAAAAGACGATCGTGCTGGGCGACATTTCTGCCGTTGCGGAGCAGACCGACGGAGTGCTCGGCGTTTCTGCCGTTGCCGGCGGGCTGAGGCTGGCTTTTGCCGACCTTGCCGGCGCGGAACAGCTCGTTCCGGAAAAGGTCGTGACCGTTCTGCACGAATACGGCCATATTCTCCTGAACCACGCCGAACGCGGACTTGCCGGAAAAGAGGCCGAGCGCGAGGCGGATCTTTTCGCCTACGAGTTCGCCGTGCCGGAGTTCTTCGTCAGGTACCTGACGGCGACGGAGGGCAGGCAGAGCCCGGCCATGCTTATGAGATATCTCCCGGCTCCCGCCGGAATGATAAGAAAGCGTCTGAGCGACGTCGAAATGAGACCGGGATATATTCCAGACAGGACGGATCTCGAGCTTATGAAACGATTCTTCTCGGGAAAGGCGTACCGCTTCTGACCGGAAGATTCCGCGTATCTGACACGCAGAAATCGCGAGTCAGAGTAGAACTTTTTTCATGTCTGACTCGCAGATTCTGCGAGAGAGTAATACAATAAGTAAAACAATTAGTTAATCACTCAGTACATAAAGAAATATATAAAGAAAGAGGCAGGGGAAAAACAGGTGATAATCACCGTTTCAGGCATTCTACTCGGCTTCCCCCTCGGGGAAAGCTCCGCCGTGAGGCGGTGATGAGGGGTAAAAATCAAAAGATTTTGATAAACAGCAGTTTTTTCTGTTCGCTTGAGGCCCCTCATCCGTCGGCTTCGCCGACACCTTCCCCCGAGGGGGAAGGCAAGGTATTTCGTTCTGCACTCATCACTCATAACTCATCACTCATAACTCACTGGGCAATATATGAAAGGAAACATCATGTCAGAAGAATGTACTCATGACTGCTCGACATGCGGGGCGAACTGTTCGTCCCGTCAGAGCGAAAAGGAAAGTCTGAGAGCTCCCGCAAACGCGGACAGCAGAATCAGAAAAGTCATAGGAATCGTAAGCGGCAAGGGCGGCGTCGGCAAATCTCTCGTCACGTCTCTCCTCGCCGTCACGGTAAACAGAGCGGGGAAGAAGGCGGCGATACTCGACGCCGACATAACCGGCCCGTCGATACCTAAGATATTCGGCGTAAAAGGCCCGGTTCACGGCGACGAGCGTGGCATTTATCCCGCAGTCTCGGAGACCGGAGTAAAGATCATATCGGTAAATCTGTTTCTCGACAAGGACGAGACGCCCGTGCTCTGGCGCGGGCCGATAATCGCCGGCACGGTAAAACAGTTCTGGTCCGACGTTTTCTGGGACGACGTCGACTATATGTTCGTCGACATGCCTCCCGGCACCGGCGACGTCGCGCTGACGGTTTTTCAGTCGCTCCCGCTCGACGGCATAATCGTCGTCACATCACCTCAGGAGCTCGTCAACATGATAGTCGCGAAAGCCGTCAACATGGCGGAGATGATGAACGTCCCCGTGCTCGGTATTGTTGAAAACATGGCGTACGTGGAATGCCCCGACTGCGGCAGGGAAATACCGGTTTTCGGAAAATCGTACGCCGCGGAGGCGGCGGAGACCTTCGGCATACCGTTGCTTGACCGCATTCCGGTAGAGCCGGAGCTGCCCGAGCTTTGCGACGGCGGAAAGATAGAGCTCTGCCGCGAAGGGCTCTGCGACGGCGCGGTCGCCGCGCTTCCGGGAATATGAAACGTCGCCCCGACGCCAGAAAAGGAAAACGGAGAAAGATCTTGCCTTTTGTAATTATCGGCATCATTGCTGCGGTCGCCGTCCTCTGCGTCTTCGCGTTTGACGAACGTCCCGTGCTGACTGAATATACCGTCGTGTCCGGGAAAGTCGCCGGCACCGTCAGGATCGCCCATATAACGGACCTCCACAACTGTCTTTTCGGGGAGGATCAGAGCGTTATTATCGGGCTTCTCGAATCGGCATCACCCGATATCGTCGTCTTTACGGGCGATATATCCGATCCGAGGTACGGCGAGGACAACGCTCTGCTGCTCGCGCGGCTTGTGGCAGAGAAATATCCGGCGTTCTACGTTTTCGGGAATCACGAGAACGCGTACCCCGGGAACGTCTCGAAGGTCTGCGATAAATACGCCGAGGCCGGGCTCACGGTCCTGCGCGGCGGCGGCAGAAAGATCGACGTCAACGGCACGGATATACTCGTATGTGGCATAGACGACCCGAACGCCTCGCCGGATTACAACCTCAGGATGTGGGAAAACGAGCTTGACGACTGCGCGTCGCTCGCCGCCGGCGATCCCGGCGCCTTTGCCGTCCTCATAACCCACAGACCGGAGTGCGTGAACGACTACTCCGGAAAGGGATTCGATCTCATAATGGCCGGCCACGCGCACGGAGGGCAGGCGAGGATACCGCTCATCCTTAAAAACGGCATCTACGCCCCGTCTCAGGGCTTTTTCCCGAAATACACCGGCGGCCTCTACCGGCTCGAGGACGATACGCCGCTCGAGGTCTGCCGCGGGCTTTCTACGCGTATAAAACCGCGGGTTTTCAACCGCCCGGAAATCTCCGTCGTGACAATAACACCGGAAAAGTGAACGCAGAACGCAGAACAAAAAGCCTTCCCCTCAATGGGAAGGCTTCAAACGATATAAAAAGGAGATCCATATGACGACATATATCGCGAGAGTCGCGCTTAAATACTCCTTCGCCGGAGATATGATGCCGGCGCTCGGCAATTTCGCCGTGCAGCTCGTCGGCAAAATACCGGCTGAGCACAACGCGCGCGTCTGTCTCGCAAGGTTCAGCTTCGCGACCGTCATACTCAATGACGAAAACAGGGACGCCTGCGCCGGGACGATCAGAAAGGCCTGGGCGGAGGCATACCCGGATGACGACGCGATCTCTGAGATCCTTGTCACGGAATATTCCGATTCCGGCGGTTCAACGGACCTTTCCGGAGACGGCGAGATACACGACCTCATGCGCCGCATATACAACAACTTCTACGGCGTTGATGAATACACCGCCATGGTCACGGAACTGACATCCGTTATTCCTGTTCTCAGGGAAAAGGACGCTCTCGACGCAGTCAGACGGACAAACTACGTCTTCGCGATCGACCGCGGGTGCGGATTCACGACGCTGCTTTCGTCGATAGGCGACTATCTGCGCCGCGTCGGCGCTTTTGCCGAGGAGGAAAAGGACCGGCGCACGATGTATATCGAGTACGAGCTCGGCGCCGAGACCGGAAACGGCTTCACGAGCGCCGACGATTTCATCGATTTTCTGAGATCCGCCAAAGGAGAGGACAACGTATATTCCGCGGTCGGCGTAGACATTTCATATTATCTTGAAAAGAGCAGACACGATGATCTCCGCCGCTTTCTGCGCCGGCTCGACCCGTATCAGGAGTCGCACGTTTTCGTTTTCAGGATACCGTTCCTTGAGAAAGGCGTTCTCGACGAGACCGTCGCGCTTCTTTCGGACCTTATGATAGTCAGGGCCGTCCGTGTACCGCCGTATGACACGTGCGTCCTCATGGAGGCTTTCTGGGACGCTCTGAACGCTAAGGGCTTCACGCCGGACACGTCGCTCATCGAGCTCACCGCCGACAAGATAAGACAGGAAAAATCCGACGGGCGTTTTTACGGCTTCAAGACGGTCGAAAAGCTCGCCGGAGAGGTCATGCTGAAAAAGGCGGCCGACATAACGGCAAAGGAATCCGCCGGGGAAGAGACGTTCCGCGACGTGATAAGCGGGTCAGATCTTCCCGGATTTGTCGACAAAAGCGTTTTCGCGCCGAAAGGCTACGCCGCGCTTTCCGAGCTTGTCGGAATGGAGAAGATCGAGCAGAAGATCCGCGAGATAGTTGCCCAGGTCAGGCTTTCCGCCGCCGAGGGCGGCCCGGAACGGCCGTGTATGCACATGCGCTTCACCGGCGCGCCGGGCACGGGCAAGACGACCGTCGCGCGGATAATCGGGCAGATAATGAAGGAGGAGGGCATCCTCCGCAAGGGCGCGTTTCTCGAATACACCGGGCGCGATCTGTGCGCCGAATACGTCGGACAGACTGCGGTCAGGACGATGTCGATATGCCGCGATTCATACGGCTCGGTGCTATTTATTGACGAGGCTTATTCGCTCTACACCCCCGACAAGAGCTCGAACGACTACGGGCGCGAGGCGATCGCGACTCTCGTTTCCGAAATGGAGAACCACAGGGATGACATGATCGTCATAATGGCGGGATATACCGACGAGATGGCGAATCTCATGAAGGCGAATCCCGGCCTGCGCAGCCGGATGCCGTATATAATCGAGTTCCCGAACTATTCGAGGGAACAGCTTTTCGACATCTTCATGCTGATGGTGAGAAAGCATTTCAGATACTCGCCCGAGCTCGAAGAGGAAGCGAAGAAGTATTTCGGTTCGCTGTCCGACGAGACCCTCGGCTCGAGGGAGTTTGCAAACGCGAGGTTCGTCAGAAACCTTTACGAGCGGACGTGGTCCAAGTGCGCGCTGCGCTGTTCGCTTTCCGGGAGCAAAGACCTCGAGCTCAGCCGCGAGGACTTCGTCGCCGCATCTAGCGAAAAGGAATTCAGCGAAAAGCTCGTGACGAAGAAACGGATAGGGTTCTGAACGCGGAATACAGAGTGCGGAACGCTGAACGAAAATGCTTAAAAGCGGCTTTGGCAATTGAAAGATTAAGGATTCAAAACAAGATTCTGCGTCATTATTTTCAACAATGTCCTATAGCTGTATATAACAGAGATTACCATGTCTTAAGTAATCACATCGGAGGTTATTATGAAAAAGGATCCTTTTGAGGAGTATCAGCGCGAATCTGATCCGTCGAAGCGCGTGCGTGGTTATGCCTGGCATACTGCTATCGGACTTCAGGCGGTGGACGGGCTGGAAACGTCCGATTATCTGAAGGAGACCGCTGTCAGGAATATCGAGGGCGAGATTACGCTTGGCGAAGCGCAGGCGCTGATTGAATCATACTACAAGACGGACCGCAAAAAAGAAGAAACCCGCACCGAAGAAGCGGATAAGGTCTCATCGCGCATCACCGGGATAATCGCAGAAAAGGGTTTTACCTTCTCCGTGGCGCAGTATCTTTCGATCCATCACCGGCTTTTTGAGGGTATTTATAAGCATGCCGGAGAGATTCGGGATTACAATATCACAAAGCAAGAATGGGTTCTTGACGGCGATACAGTGACGTATGGCGGCGCTGCCGGGCTGCGCACAACGCTGGAATATGATATTTTGCAGGAAAAAGATTTTGATTATTCCGGTCTGTCAATGGATGAGGTTATCCGTCATCTGGCGCGATTTATCTCACGCCTGTGGCAGATCCACGTTTTTGGCGAGGGCAATACGCGAACGACGGCAGTATTTTTTATAAAGTATCTGCAGTCGCTCGGATTTAACGTAACCAACGACATTTTTGCAAAGAACGCATGGTATTTCCGCAACGCGATGGTGCGCGCAAACTACAACAACCTGAAAAATGGCGTCCGCGAAACAACCGAATATCTCGAAATGTTTCTAAGAAATCTCTTACTCGGCGAGGACAATCCTTTGCAAAACAGGACAATGCATGTCAGCAGCGAACTAAAAAAACAGTACATTGAACCGCAAAAACAGTACATTGGGGACGAAAAACAGTACATTGACAAAATGGTTGCAGTGGGATTGACCAAAAAGACAGCTACAAACGCAATGAAGATGTTTTCTGAGTTCGGATTTGAGAAGTTCTTCAGCAGAACAGATGTTGCACCGATTTTGGGTATCACCGCAACTCCCGCTTCAACTCTTATGAAAAAACTTACAGATGCCGGAATTACAGAATCTGTAAGCGGGTTGGGTAAAGGGAAATATCGATTCAATTCTGTATTCTTCAGAACCAACTAAATGTGTGAAATATTAACTGTGAGCTATCCCCGCGGCGCCGCCGCGGCGAGGTGGGTTCGAAATGACGTTCAATTCGCATTGAAAAAGAGACGCATCGCGTCTCTTTTTCAATGTGGTGCGAATATTGATAACGGACTCATTTCAGTCGATCCCTTACATGACCGTCACAGTCGTTTTTGAATCGTGAAATGTCAAAACCGTTGTCTTTCCCTATGTCAACTGCCAAACATCTGATTTTACCATATCCGGAACCGGCAAATAAGTCAAATAATTCTTTTTCGTGATGTTTACAATAACGATGATACAAAATCTCGGAAAGGATTTCCTGAGCCAAGCAAGAGGAACTTTTTTGGAATAACTTGAGCAAAAAAGCATAGTTTTCATTGTTTACGGAAAGCTTATTTGCCGCGTAACAAATGTGTGCATTGTCGGGCGAAATACATTTCAGCAGAGCAGTCTTGATCCGTTCTTCGGACACCGTTACAGGTTCTTTAGCAACGATGTTTAGAGCCGTTCTGCATGACAATTCATTGGAAGAAGATAGAGCGTCCTCGATTTCTTTTGCAATCTCAGAACAGTATTTCGTACTTGCAATCACTTTTAATGCACAAAGCCGTTTGTAATAATCCTGATCAGTAAGGTATGTCCTGAGTATCTGAAATGACTCGACACTTTCTTTTGCTCCCAACGCTTCAGCCGCAACGACAAAGTCCGACATCTTCCCGGAATTACACATTTCTGCAAGTTCAGCGACAGAAAGTCCATAGGGTACCTTAATGCCGTTTATTATTTCTTTTTTCATCGTATGTATCGTCGCTCCTATTTGACTTTTTGATTTTAGATAGTATATCATATTGTTTGATTTTTTTCAAGAGCGCACATACTCACCGCCGTCGGCGGTGAAAACGTGCTGAATAAGAAAATCGAGTATCTACAACTCAAGTCCGTTACAGATACTCGATATGGGGTGAGTGATGGGGTTCGAACCCACGGCCTCCAGGGCCACAACCTGGCGCTATAACCAGCTTAGCTACACCCACCTGGCGCGCCCTGGCGGATTCGAACCGTCGACCTACTGCTTAGAAGGCAGTTGCTCTATCCTGCTGAGCTAAGGGCGCATC